>Ga0123334_1002751_pt1 | contig 19909 bp, 14 predicted proteins | sample BiotimSIPDNA_FD_89706 | JGI IMG/M metagenome (GOLD analysis project Ga0123334, IMG submission 89706) | Anaerobic biogas reactor microbial communites from Washington, USA - Biogas_R1 time_0 SIP DNA | ecosystem: Engineered > Bioreactor > Anaerobic > Unclassified | place: Washington, USA... | reverse complement strand
TGGTGGAGGTGAGGGGAATCGAACCCCTGTCCGAAGATTCAAACCCATGGTTTTCTCCGAGCGCAGACGGTGGTTTAAACTTCCCGCTGCCGGCCGCCCGCCGTCAGGCTGCCGGGTTTGGTAGCTTCATGGTGCCGGCCACGCCGCAAAGCTTAGGCGGGCCCGTTCCTCACATCATTGACGCCGGGGGCTCAAGCCGTGAGCGCTTGAGGCCGACGATCACGGCTTAGGCCGCGAAAGCTAATTGCTGATTATTGTCAGTTCAATAAGTTCCCCGTTGTTGCGCGGTTCAGGGGCCGCGGCTCGCTTACCATGTGCCCGACGATCCCCGTCGAAACCAGTGCACCCCCACATGGGCAAAGGACAAACTGATGTCTTTTGCACGTATATTTTACCATATGCACCAACTTGTCGCAAACAGGCTGAATGGATAGAGTGTTTGACCACGAACCAAAAGGTCGTATGTCTTCCCTTGTGTACAACTTGGTATTACTTTTAATCTAACAAGTAGATCGCTATGCTTTATGCTGCGAAAATTCGCTTACTCCTCCCCACCCCGCTGCCCTCGCCTCATCGCGCGCTCCATGTCGCGCTCGGCGTCGCGGCGGGCCAGGTCGTCCCGTTTGTCGTGCAGGCGTTTGCCGCGGCAGATGCCCAGCTCCATCTTCACCAAGCTGTCGCGTAGGTACAGCTGCAGGGGGATCAAGGTATAGCCCTGGCGGGAGACGACGCCCTCCAGCTTGCGGATCTCGCTCTTGTGCAGCAGCAGGCGCTTGGGGCGCAGCGGGTCGGTGTTGAAGCGGTTGCCCTGCTCATAGGGGCTGATGTGCATGCCGTCCACAAACACCTCGCCGTTGCGCACGCGGGCATAGCTTTCCTGGATGTTGGCCTTGCCCTGGCGGATGGATTTAACCTCCGTCCCGCGCAGCTCAATGCCGCATTCGATGCGCTCCTCCACAAAATATTCGTGGCGGGCGCGCCGGTTTTGCACTAAGGGCTTTACGCCCTTGATTTTTGCCATTTATTTGTCCTCTCCTTGGTTAAAGCGGGGTTTCCTTCAGGCGGATGGGTTCGTCCTCCGTAATTTGCACCGCCTGCCGGCCGCGCAGCAGGTAGAGCCAGGCTTCCTTCACCGGCATGCCTGTAATCTCCCGCAAGGCGCGCATGTACCAGCGCATCTGGTCACGGTAGCGGTCCGCCAGCATGGCAGCCTCGCCCCAGTCGGTCTTGTAATCTACCAATACCCAGGCGTTGTCCTCCACAAAGCAGTTGTCCAGCACACCCTGGAGGATCATATCACTATCCGCCAGCAGCGTGAAGGGCCACTCGGCGTGCCGTTCCCCGCTTTGCGCCATTCTGCGCGCCAGATCGCTTTGATAAAAATGCAGCACGTCCGCTTCCTGGATGCTTGCTCTTTCTTCTTTGGTCAGCATGTCCCGTGAAAGCAGCTCATCCATCGCACGGGTTAATGCCTTGCGCATCTGCTCTTCTTCCAGATGCACAAAATCCTTGGGGTCCAGCGCGCAAAGCACCTTGTGGGCCGCGGCGCCGCGCTGGGCGGCGCTTAAGGTTTGGAAGCCGGCCAAATCGGGCATGTCGCGCAGGGCACGCGCGGGCTGCAGCGCGCGGCGCTTCACCTCGGGCGTTTCTTCTGTCTGCATCAGCCGTTCGCGGGTGATAAGCGCCGTGACGGAGCTTTTTTGCGGGATGCGCAGCGTTGGCGCAAGCGGCTGGAAGAAATCATCCCGGGCCATGATGCCTGGGGGCACCGTGGGGTCCATTAAGGGCCGCGCCATGCGGGACAGGTCCTCAAGCAGGTCATACACGGCATGCCAGGCGATTAAAAACCTGCTGCCATTGTCCATATCCACCAAGCCCTGTGCGCCGCGCTGCAGGGGCTCATACAGCGGCGCGCACACCCAGTCCAGCATATTTTTGGCAGCGCTGGCCGCATAGTCCCCCTCCGGCTTGGACCAGCGCATAAGGGCGGCATCCAGGTTGGTCACAGTGCCCACCATGATCAGCCGTTCCTTCGCGCGCGTCATGGCCACATACAAAAGGCGCGCTTCCTCGCTTTGCTCCTCCCGCGTTTTCTTGGCGCGGATGGCGGTCACGCCAAAGCCGTCCTTAAAATAGCGGTCCCTGGTGTTCACCTGGCGCAGCGCCAGGCCTGTCTGCGCGTCCATCAAAAGCGGCAATTCAAAACGCTTGCCGGAGAACCCGCGGGACAAATCAGGCACCATCACAACGGGGAACTGCAGGCCCTTTGACTTGTGCATGGTCATGATGCGCACCACGTTTTCCTGCATGCCCAGGGAGGCGCTGCGATCCCCCGCCTTTTGCTTTTTGGCGCGCAGGGCGCGCTCCACAAAGTCGGACAGGTTTTGAGGCTCCGGGTTGGGCGCGGCCTGCGCCAGCAGGATGCGCAGGTTGGCGCGGCGCAGCCTGCCCTCGTCCTTGGCGCCGGCCAAGGCATACAGGCCGGATTCCCGCAGCAGGCGGCTTAAAAAGCGGTCCAGCGGCATGGTGTGCGCCATTAAACGCCAGCGGTCCAGCCGCGCGATGGCCTCCTGACACTTGCTGCTGGTTTTTGCAAAGGCATAAAAAGCTTCGTGAAAAGGGATGTCCCGGGAGGGATAGGCTGAGCGGATGGCGTCCAGCTCCCCCGGCTCAAAGCCAAACACAGGGCTGGACAGGGTGGACATGAGCGGGATGTCGTGGTAGGGGTTGTCCAGTGTCTGCAGCAAATAGAGCGTATCGCGCACATCGCTTTGGGTGTAAAACTCGCCCTGGGTGTCCGAATAGGTGGGGATGTTCGCGTTGTTCAAGATCTCCGCCAGCACATTGGCGCGGCTGGCCGCGGTGCGCAGCAGGATGACGATGTCTCGGTACTGGATCTCCCGCGTTTTGTCCCCATCGGTGATGGGTGTGCCAATCAACTCCCGGATGCGCCTGGCCAAAAGGCGCGCTTCGTACACAAAGGCGCGCTCAAATTCGTCAGCAGGGGTGCCCTGCGCGCCCTCCTCATCCGTTATCACGTCCGGCATGACAGCGTCCAGCGCGTCTGCCACCTCATCCGATAGCTCCAGCCCCTCCTCCTGGTGCAGCAGGTGTACTTCCACCGGCGGGTCATCCAGCTGCTCCCGCAGGGTGGTGAGCATGGCTTCGTCATCATACTCAATCTCTGTCGCCCGCTCGCGCATGGCGCGGGCAAACACCAGGTTGACCGCCTGCAGAATGTTGCGCCGTGAGCGGAAGTTTTCCTTTAGGGTAATCAGGCGCTCCTCTGCGTCCTTATCCTGCGAAAACTGCTTGTATTTCTCCAAAAACAGGGTGGGGTCGGCCAGGCGGAAGCGGTAGATGCTCTGCTTGACATCGCCCACCATAAACAGGGTGTTGTCTGCCCCGCGCAGCCTTGTGATGATGGCTTCCTGAATCTGGGAGATGTCCTGGTACTCATCCACAAACAGGGCATCATAGGAGGACACCACCTCCTGCCGCACCTGCTCATCCGACAGCGCTTTGAGAGCCAGGTGCTCCAGGTCGTTGAAATCCCACAGCGTCTCCGCCGCCTTGTAGGCCTGGTAGCGCGCGTGGATGTCCTTTACCAATTGGGCAAGGCCTAAAAGCTGCGGCAGGGTGGCGCGGATCTCCGCCATCCAGGCCTGCGCCTGCGCCTGATTTTCTGGCAGCAAAGCGAGCGCTTCGTTGATGAGGGCCTTGGCTTCCGCGCGCAACACGTCCTTCACCAGCGCGGTTAGTTCAGGGTCCTCCGTCGCCTCTGCCTTTTTGCTGGACAAGCGGGCAAACCTGGGCTTGCCGCCCGCAAAAGTCTGGGGGGTGTTAAGGGAAACCAGCAGCAGATCCACCATCGCCAGATCATCCAAAATAGCGGCCAGATAGCGCCCCGGGCCGTCCGGACGCCTGCAGATCTGCTCGCAATCCAGCAGGCTGTCCCGCGCGCCTTCCAGGCGCAGCCGGGCTTCCCGCGCCACCACTTCATACCAGGGATGGCTGTACAAATCATCAAACAAAGCTGGGTCTGTCATATTATCCAGCCATTCAAAGGGTGCAGCCTGCGCCATCAAAAACCGGTAAAGTGCTGCGGACATATCGATGATTTCTGTTTCCTTAAAATGCGCGCGCAGCTGGTCAAATTCGTCCGTCGGGTCCTCATGCGCCGCGTCCAGCGCGTCGTTTTGCGCGCGAGTGTACAACTCGTTCTGCTTGGATTCATCCGCCAGGCTGGAGTTGGGGTCGGTATACGCCGCCTGGAAATACTGCTGCAACAGGCGCTTACAAAAGCTGTGCAGGGTGCTGATGTCGGCGCTGCCCAGCTTCTGGAACTGGCGGCGCAAATGCTCGTTCTCCGCCGCCTGGTTCGCCAGCAGGTCGGTTAAGCGCTCCTTCATTTCCTCCGCCGCCGCGTTGGTAAAGGTCATCACCAGCATGCGGTCCAGCTGCATGCCTTCCAAAAGCAGGCTTACAACGCGCTCAATCAAAACGGCGGTCTTGCCGCTGCCAGCCGCCGCGCTGACCAAGATTTCCGGGTTGCGGGCCGTGATGGCCTCAAGCTGCTGCTGTGTCCACTCAGGCATCGGGTATCTCCATAATTTTCGCGAAGGCCGCGCGCACCGCCCGCTTGCCGGAGGCATAGGTCAAGGCGCCCTGCTGGTAAACGGCGAAAGGCGGCCGCATCGGCGCGTCACAGCTGAGCTCAATGGACGCGCCCTGCACAAAGGCGCCGGCTGCCATAATCACCTGGTCGGTGTAGCCGGGCATGTCCCAGGGCTCGGGGCTGGCGAAGGAATCAATGGGCGAAGCCGCCTGGATGCCCTGGCAATAGGACACCACTTTCGCGGGCGTGCCCATCACCAGCGCCTGGATGATGTCACTGCGCACCTCAAAGGCACCAGGTTTGGCCTCCATGCCCAGCAGCTCCGCCACGCGCGCGGCAAGCGCCGCTGTTTTCAGCGCCTGGCACACGGTGTGCGGCGCCATGAACAGGCCCTGGTAAAAGGGGCGGTAGCTGGCTTCATAGCTGCCCACCTCCCGGCCGATGCCGGGCGCGGTGAGGCGGTTTTCTACCAGGCCAATGGCGCGCGCGCTGCCGGCCAGATAGCCGCCGGTGGGCGCGATGCCGCCGCCTAAGTTCTTAATCAGGCTGCCGGCTACCAAGTCCGCGCCGTAGAAGGTGGGTTCATCCTCCGTCACAAAGGCGCCGTAGCAGTTGTCCACCATCACGAAGACATCCGGATTTTTTTGTTTGACGGTCTTGATGATTATTTCCATGTCCCGGGGCAGGATGGAGGGCCGCAGGGCATAGCCACGGCTGCGCTGCAAAAAGACCACCTTTGTCCGCTCCGTCATGGCAGACAGCACAGCGGGCAGATCCACCGCGCCTGCCTCGTCCAAATCTACAATGCGGGTTGTGACGCCCAGCTCCCGCAGGGAGCCCGGTTCATTGTGCAACCCAATCACGCCTTCCAGCGTGTCATAGGGGCTGCCGGTCACAACCAGCAATTCATCCCCCGGCAGCAGCAGGCCAAACAGCCCCACAGCCAGGGTATGCGTGCCGCTGGCCAGATGCGGACGGCAGATGGCAGCCTCGGTCCGGAAGATGTCCGCGCACAGGGCTTCCAGCGTGTCCCGGGCGATGTCGTCGTAGCCATAGCCCGTGGTGGGCGTGAAGTGCCGCGCGGCCACCTGGTGGCGGGCAAAGGCGTCCAGCACCCGGTCTGTCCACAGGGCCTCTGTTTGCTCAAAGCCCGCGAATACGGCAGCCAACTCGCTTTCTGCCTGGTTGATCAGGGGATCGATCTGTTGTGTTCTCAAGCCTGTATGTCCTTTAAAATCGTTTCCAGATGCGTATCCATGCTGTCCCGGCCGTTGAGCCAGGTGACCCGCTCATCGGCGGTAAACCAGGTCATCTGGCGCTTGGCATAGTTGCGGGTGCGCCGCTGCATGGTGTCCATGGCGTCCCCCAGCGCGGCCTCGCCCTTCAGGTAGGGGAACAGCTCCTTATAGCCCAGGCCCTGCATGCTTTGCGCCTGCGGGTTCACCCCCGCGTCCATCAGCGTTTTGACTTCCTTGAGCAAGCCCCGCGCCAGCATCCTGTCCGCGCGCAGGTTGATGCGCTCATACAGCTCATGCCGCGGCCAGCAGATGGCGTACAGGCGCATGTCATAGGGGCCGTCCTCATCCCTGGGCATCTGTTGGGCGGACAGGGGCTTGCCGGTTAACTCCAGCACCTCCAGCGCGCGGATGACGCGGCGCAGGTTGTTGGGGTGCAGCCGCCTGGCGGTTTCCGGGTCCTTCTCATACAGGATGCGGTGCACGGCCTCGTTGCCCTCCGCCAGCGCCAGCTGCTGGTAGCGCTCCCGGATGGTGATGTCCTTTTGCGCCTCGCCAAAGGCCATGTCCCGCGAGAGGGCGCGCAGGTACAATCCTGTGCCGCCGCACAGCACAGGCAGTTTGCCCCGGGCATGGATGTCATCAATCACGTCCCGCGCCATACGCTGGTATTCGGCCACGGAAAAAGGCGTTTCCGGGTCCACGATGTCAATCATGTGGTGGGGCACCAATTCCTGGTCCTGCTTTGTGGCCTTGGCGGTGCCGATGTCCATGCCGATGTAGACCTGCATGGAATCCATGCTCACGATCTCGCCGCCCAAGGCCTGGGCCGCTTTCAGCGCCAAGCCAGATTTTCCCGATGCGGTGGGGCCTACAAGCCCTAAAACTGTTGGTTTCATCAATCCTATATCCTTTTAAAGCGGCGCTCAAGCTCACGCTTGGTGAGCTCCAGCACAATGGGACGCCCGTGAGGGCAGGAAGGGATGGTGTTTTCGTCCATCATCATGTCGGCCAAGGCCTGCAGCGCGTGGTCGGGCAGGCGCTCGCCCCCCTTGACCGCGTGCTTGCAGGAGGCCATGATGATGCGCTCGCGCTTTGATCTGCTGTCCAGTTTATTGCCCCCGCGCAGCTCATCCAGCGCGTCGGTAAAGCTGCGCGCGGCCAGCGGCTCACCCAATTCCACCGGTACGCTTACGAGGCGCACCGCGCGGTGGCCAAAGTCCTCCGCCTCAAAGCCGGCTTCCACCAGGTCCTTTCGGTAGGCCAAGAAGGCCTGGTAGTCCGGATAGTCCAGCTCAATCACCTGGGGCAAAAGCAGGGTCTGGGAGGGCTGACGGGTGTCGGCGGAGGCCATCATGCGGTCAAACAGCAAACGCTCGTGCAGGGCGTGCTGGTCTATCAGCAGCAGGCGCTCGCCCTGCTGCGCGATGATGTAGGTGTGGAAGGCCACGCCCAGCACCTGGAGTCGCCGCTGCATCATTTGCACCTGCGGCGCGTGGATTTGCTCGGCTTTTTCCTCGATGAACGGGGTGACAGGCGCGGGTGAGATTTCTTGCGGGCGCGCTTCCTCCCGCGTCACATCCCGGGCAACAAAGGCGCGGGGCGCTTTCGCTGTCTCTGCTGGCTGAGGAGCCGGGGACAGCTGCGCTGGCTCCGCTTGGGTCTGCTCCGGCTCCACGCGCGTGACGGTGGCTTGCGCCCGTGCAGGCTCTTTATCAAACAACGGCGGCGGGCTTTCCAGCGGCGCTTCGCTTACCGCCTGGGTGATAATGTCCGCCAGCGCGTCCTTCACCTGCTGCTCGCGCAAAAAGCGCACCTCCCACTTGTTGGGGTGCACGTTCACATCCACCGCCTCATAGGGCAGGGTAATGGCGATGGCGCACAGGGGGAAGCGGCCAATCATCACCCGGTGGCGGCAGCCCTCCTCCACCGCGCGGCTTAAAAGACCGGAGCGCACCGCGCGGCCGTTTAGGAAGAAATGCTGGTGGTTGCGGTTGCCGCGGGCCTGCTCGCCAATGCCTACCAGGCCGCGCACCAGCATGCCGGCGCCCGCGCCATCCACCTTGACAAGCGCCTTTAAGGTATCCACGCCGTAGACTGACAGCATGGCGCTGTCCAGCTTCCCGTCCCCGGGGCTGGCGTAGAGCTGTTTGCCGTCAGACGTCAGCCGGAAGGCGACATCCGGGCGCGAGAGGATCAGCTGCTGCAACAGTTCCGCGCACAGGGCAGCCTCGCGCTGCGGCTTTTTCATGAAATCCCGGCGCACCGGCGCGTTGTAAAACAGGTCGCGCACCGTCACCTGGGTGCCTTCGGCGGCGGCGGATTCCCCCAGGGACACCATCTGCCCGCCTTCGTTCACAGCCTTCATTCCGGCGGCGCTGCCCTTTTTGCGGCTGGTCAGCGTCATCTTGCTGACCCTGGCGATGGAGGGGATGGCCTCCCCCCGGAAACCCAGGGTGGCGACGGTATGCAATTCTTCCGCGCGGCCCAGCTTGCTGGTGGCGTGGGGCAAAAAGACCAGGCGCATGTCCTCCGGCGAGATGCCCGACCCGTTGTCCGTCACGCGGATCAAATCCAGCCCGCCGCCCTCAATGGCCACCGTCACCGCGGTCGCGCCCGCGTCCAGGCTGTTTTCCACCAGCTCCTTGATGCAGCTGGCCGGCCGCTCCACCACCTCGCCCGCGGCGATCAACTCCACCACGTCCGGCGGCAGCACCTTGATGGTCCCGCTCATTCCTGCTCCTTTCTTTAGTATGATTTATAGCTTGCGTGCTTTTTCTTTTAGCACAAACAGTTCGTTCAAGGCTTCCATCGGGCTCATCTGCAAGACGTCCAGGTTGGCCAACTCCTCAAGCAATTCCACCCGCGCGAACTCTGTCAGCGCCATTTGCTCGTTCTTTTTCTTGCCCTTTTTCTCCAGGATGTTCTTGCCGATCTCATCCTGGGTGATGTTGCTGGCTTCCAGGCGCGCCAAAATCTGCTGCGCCCTGGACACCACGCCCCGGGGTACACCAGCCATGCGGGCCACGTACACGCCAAAGGACTTGTCCGCCCCGCCGCGCTTGATTTTGTGCAGGAAGATGACCTCATCGCCCATTTCCTTGGTCAATACACTTAGATTGACCACGCCGGGCAGGGCGCCCTCCATCTCCGACAGCTCATGGTAATGGGTGGCAAACAGGGTTAAGGCGCCGGATTTCTCGGGATCCGCCAGATACTCCACCGCTGCCCAAGCGATGGACAGCCCGTCCAGCGTGCCGGTGCCGCGGCCTACCTCATCCAGCACCACCAGGGAGCGCGGCGTGGCGTTGCGCAGGATGTGGGACAACTCAATCATCTCCACCATGAAGGTGGATTGGCCGGCTGCCAGGTCATCTTGCGCGCCGATGCGGGTGAACACGTTGTCAAGCAGCGGGATGTCAGCAGCGTCCGCGGGCACAAAGCTGCCCATGTGCGCCATTAAGCAGATCAGCGCGGTCTGGCGCATGTAGGTGGATTTGCCGGACATGTTGGGCCCAGTCACAATCAGCACGCGGTCCTGCGTGTTCATCTGCGTGTCATTGGGCACAAAGTCTCCCTCCGGCATTGCGGCCTCCACCACCGGGTGCCGGCCGTTTTCAATCACCAGGCGGCTGTTTGTGTTGATGCTGGGCCTGACAAAGCGCCTGGACTGCGCCACGCGCGATAAGGACTGCAGGGCGTCCAGGGTTTTAAAACCCAAAGCCAAATCCTGCAGCGGGTTGATGTGCGCGCCCAGGGTATCCAGCAAACTGTTATACAACTGACTTTCCAGCCGGGCGGTTTCCTCCTGCGCGCCCAGGGCTTTGCGCTCCAATTCGTTTAGTTCCTCGGTGGTAAAGCGCTCCGCGTTGGCCAGGGTTTGCCGCCTGATGAAGCGCTCCGGCACCAGGTGAAAGTTGGAGCGGGTGACCTCAAAAAAGTAACCGAAGACACGGTTGTACTGCACCCGCAGGTTTTTGATGCCGGTCTGCTCGCGCTCCCGCGCTTCCAGGTCCGAGATCCACTTGCGGCCATCCCGCGCGGCCAGGCGCGCCGCGTCCAATTCCTCAGAATATCCCTCACGGATCACGCCGCCGTCCGACAGGGCAACCGGCGCGTCGGGCGCAATGGCGCGGGTTAACAAATCAGCCAGTTCCGGCTGAGGGGCCAGTTTTTCCCGCAGGGAGACAAAGCCCGTCTGGTTCAGCTTTGCCAAAAGCTGCTGCGCCGTTGGCGCCTGGTTGATGGAGCGCAGCAAGGCCAGACAATCCCGCGGGCCCAGGGTGCGGTAGCTGAGCTTGGACAGCAATCGCTCCAGGTCGTACACGTCTTTCAACAGCGCGCCCGTCTCCTCCAGCAGCAGCGGGTCATTCACCAGCGCTTCCACACAGTCCAGGCGGTCGTTGATTTCGCCCGCATCAATCAAAGGCCGCTCCACAAAGGAGCGCAGCAACCTGGCGCCCATGGCGGTGCGGGTCTGGTCCAGTTCATACAACAGGGTGCCGCGGCCAGCCCCGCCGTTCAAACGCTCCACCAATTCCAAGCTGCGGCGCGTCGTGAGTGGCAAGGGCATGGTCTCCTCCCCGCGCAGCACCTGCACACGGGTGATGTGCTTAAGCGCCACCATCTGCGTCTCGTTCAAATAGTGCAGCAGGGCACCCGCAGGGCACACCAGTACATCCGAGCGCGCCGGGATGCCCACCGCCTCCGGCGACACGGTGCCAAACTGCTGGTTGATGGCATCCGCCGCGCGCTTTTTGTTGAAGATCTCTGCCCGCACCTGGCTGATGTAGCCGGGGAAGATTTCCTTTAGCTGCTCCACGTCATTGCTGAGGGCTTCAGAGGGCTGCTGGGTCTGCAAAAAGGCCACGGCGCCCTCTGTTTTATCAAAGGCGCGCAGGAAAAACTCGCCCGTGGACAGGTCACACAAAGCGACGCCCGCCCGCTTGCCCGTAAAAAAAACGGCTGCGATAAAGCGGTTTTGCTTTTGGGAGAGTGCCGCGGTGTCCGAGAAGGTGCCGGGCGTGATGATGCGCACGACATCGCGCTTTACCAGCGTTTTTCCTTTTGCGGGCTCCTCCGTCTGCTCGGCAATCGCTACTTTATAACCCCGGTTAATCAGCCGGGCGATATAGCCATCCACCGCGTGCCAGGGCACGCCGCACATGGGCGCGCGCTCCTCAAGGCCGCAGTCCCGCCCGGTGAGCGTCAGCTCCAGCTCCCGTGCTGCGACCTCCGCGTCCTCAAAGAACATCTCATAAAAGTCACCCAGCCTGAAAAAGAGCAGGGCGTCCGGGTTGGCCTCTTTGAGTTCCAGATATTGCCGCATCATGGGGGTCAGCGCGGCCATGGCATTACTCTCCTCTTCATAGGCCTGATTATAGCATATTTTGGCGGGTTTATCAGGTGTCAGGGCGGCAGCGCATCAATTTCACGCCAAAAGAAAAAAGGTTGCCGGATCACGACCCGGCAACCTGGTGGGCACACCGCCTATACGGCCGGCCCATGGTACCGCGCGTCACCAAAAGCCAGTATCAGGATGAAGATGGGCATCAAAAACAGCAGGCCAAAGCCAAAGCCTGTCCCCTTGCCGAAGGACTTGGCCAGTTTGAACAGCATCATGATCGCGACAACCACGTTGGCGATGGGCACAAAAAGCCACAAAAACCGCCACCCGTTGCCCCAGGCGATTTTGTAGAGGATGTACATATTGTACAGGGGAATCAGCGCAGCCCACCCCGGCTGGCCGGCCTTGGTGTACACCCGCCAGGTGGCAATCAGGCTAAGAATGCCAAAGACAATACTGGTTGCGATACCAATTGGCGGTATGTCGACTGATTCATTAAACCCAAACGAAAAATTCATAGCGCACCTCCATTTGTGTTGATTGGTTGAACCAATATACCCAAACAGATTGCGTTTATATAAAGCGCCGGTTTCAGTCAGTGACCTTTAATGAATACGCGTTGTTGATGGGCTGCTGATGATTATTCCCTCCCCGCACCAAGCCCGCCACCCACTCATCCGCTGCCTGGCGGTCAGAAAAATCAAAGGCCTGGAAGATCTCCTCCTGGCTGAGCGGGCCACGGGTGTCAATCAGCCAGCGCAGCACTTCCTCCTCCGGCGGGGAGGCCAGGGGTTTGAGGGTGCCGTCTGTCAGCGCGTCAAACACGCGCTGGAAATCCGCCAGCGTGTTGTAGCCGCGCATCATCATCTGCCGGGCGCGGCTGCTTTTGACCCGGAAGGTGGGGAAGGCCTGCACGCCGGAGGCCAGCACCAGCCCCAGGTCCGTTTTAAAGGCGCGCTCCGCGCTGCCATCCTGCAAGGCTTTAGAAAATGCGTCCACGTAAATCCCCGCCTCCCGCGCCAGTTGCAGCTGCACATCAAGGCTGCCTGTCTGCCGCGCCTGGGCCAGGGTGGCCAGGCGCATCAGGCGGATATATTTGTCCGCTTTTTTGGGATCAACCAATTGCGCAGCCTTGCAGGCGATATTTTGCGGGTAGGTGGAGGGCGTTTCCTGGGTGAACAGGGCAAAGCCCTCTTTTTTGATGGGCATGCGATGGCGGGGCGCGGTCTCCAGCCAGTGCGCCATCACCTGCTGGTTGAAATCCGCCTGACTGCTTGTGATGTGGTTGTCCGCGTCCTCAAAATCGTGCATGTCGCGCACCAGGCCGCCCATCACCTGCCGCACGCTGACTGTGCCCGGGTAGCGCGTCTCCAGCGCGCGCAGCACGGGCTCGCTTGCCCAGCACCACACGCAAACCGGGTCTGTGTAACTGGTGATGATGATCTCTTCCACGCCTGTCTCCTTTGTGTGCCTGATAAAGCCATTGTACCCGCGGCGCTTGCGTAAATTTTCGCGCGGAAAGGTATTATTTTAATGCATGGGCAAAAGCGCCTGTGCAGACGATGAAAAGGAGACACGTATGAAGAACCATAAATTGGCAATGGCAAGCCTGACCCTTTTGATGGCTGTATTAATGGCATTTGGCGCGCTGGCGGAAGCCGCGCCCAAGATGACGCTTGAAAAAGCCTACGAGGTAGCCGACGGCAAGCTGCTGGGCGCTACGGACCTGGTGGCCTTCCGTACAGAAAGATCCGGCCCGCTGGGCATCATGGCGCCGGACGGCAGCGTGGTGGTGCCCAATGAGTACCTGCACCTGGAATTGCGCAACGCTTATGGCTATATCGAGGCCGCAAAGGAGCAGGGCATGAACACCCTGGGTCTCATCGACACCCAGGGCAATGTGCTGGTGCCCCTGCAGTACGGCGTGATTGACATCCTCAGCAAGGAGTGGGTAGCCGCCATCACCCTGGCTGAAGCCACCGAGGAGGAGAAGGACTACAAAAGCCTGTTTGGTGGGTCCAACTACTACCGCATTGTGGACCGCACCTTCTACTACATGCCCACCGCGACAAAAGCCGGCAGCCTGCCGCACAATGTCTTTGACAAGGCCACCGGCTACCCGGATTTCCTGATCGTCAAAGACATGGACGGCGTCAATACCGTGTATGACGAAGCCTTCAACAACATCGGCACCGCCGAGGAAACCTATAAAGGCTACCTGTTTGAAAAAAACGGGGAGCAGTGGGATGTCAAGCGCGCGGGCGACGGCAAACTGCTGTTTACCACGCCCTATGAGGTGGGCGACTTCGTGCGCGATGACAACACCTTCATCATCCGGCACGAGAACAAGCAGGGCCGGCTGGATCTGGCCGGCAACGTGGTCATCCCGTCGGAGTACGACCGGCTGACCACCTCCGCAAGCGACTACATGCGCGCCAAGTTGAAGGGGGACGAAAAGGAAGGCCTCATCAGCGTTGCCACCGGGCAGGCCGTCACCCCTTTTGCCTATGACGAGGTCATCAACACCTACCCGCGCGGTATCAGCACCCCCTCCATCGCGATGACCCTGGTGGACGGCTTTGCCGCGGTGCTGGTGGACGGCAAGATTGGCTTCATCAACGACAAGGGCGAGCAGACCGTCGCCCCTACCTATGCCAAGGACGCAGTGAAGCAGGTAGGCAACACCCTCCTGTACAGCGACATCTCCGGCAACAAGGTGCTGGTGGCGGCCGACGGCACAGTCACCGAGCATACCTGGAAGGAAATGAGCGTCCTGTACAACGCCAACAACGGCCGCTTCTACACCGCCAAGAACGACGAGGGCCAGGTAGCCGTGATTGACTGGCACGGGCAAGAGCTGCTGCCCTTTGGCAACTACAGCGAGTACGACCTCTCCACCTCCAATGGCGGCAGCCTGCTGTTGGCCAAGAACAAGGACACCGGCATGGTAGATGTCTACCGGATTAACAAATAAGGTAATCCATCCATAAGGAATATTCAGACACAGCCCCGGCGCATGCCGGGGCTGTACTATTTTGTCACAACAGCGCCCGTATGGGTAGAATATGTATACGCCGGCTGGAAACACACAAGGTTTCCATGCCCGCGCAGTATGATATCAACCATCATGTCACTGGATGATTCCAGAAAGGATGAATTATGAAAAGGAAGTTTAGAACAAGCAAAACCAGCCGCAGGCTGTCAGCACTGCTGGTGCTGGGCCTGGCGCTCATGCTGGCTGTCACCAGCTTTGCCGTTGCGGAGGAGAAGGCGCAGGTGCCCACCGTCCAACCGGGCAAGCTGACCGTCGGGATGGAATTGGCCTACCCGCCCTTTGAGGGCAAGGATATGCAGGGCGAGCCCGCCGGCATCTCCCCCGATTTCGTGCGGGATCTCGCAGCGCACCTGGGGCTGGAGCCCGTCATCGTCAACATCGCCTGGGACGGGCTGATTCCCGAACTCACCACCGGCAAGGTGGACATGGTGATGTCCTCCATGACCATCACCGAGCCGCGGCGGGAGAAGGTGGATTTCTCCATCCCCTATGCCAACGCCTATCTGGCCCTTTTAACCTACGCGCCCAGCAACATCAAGAGTGTGGAGGACTTGAACCAGCCGGACAAAACCATCGCGGTCAAGACCGGCTCCACCGGCTATTACTACGCGCAAAAGGCCTTTGACAAGGCCACTGTCCTCTCCTTCCCGGATGAGAGCGCCTGCGTGACCGAGGTCAGCCAGGGCAAGGCGGACGCCTTCATCTACGACCAATTGACCATCTACCGCAACTGGAAGCGCCACGAAAACACCACCACGCCCGTGTTCATCCCCTTCCAGGATGTGGAAAACTGGGGCATCGCCTTCAAAAAAGGCACGGACGAATTGCAGCAGGCCACCAACGATTTCATCAGGCAGTACGCGCAGGACGGCGGCTTTGACAAATTGACCGAGGCGCATCTGAAAAACGAAAAAGCAGTGTTTGATGAGCTGCAGTTCAAGTGGTTCTTTGACCTAAGCCCGGAGCCCTCCCAGAATACTGACAATTGATTCCCTCCGGTTAAAGGAGATTGTAATTGTTGCGCCAATTGTTCCTTGAACACCGCCTTGCGGAGCCCGCATGGTGGAAACGGCTGCTCAACGGGGTGTTGGCAGCCGTTTTGGTGGCGCTGTTTTTTCTGTTTTCCCTAAACCGCATCGCCTACTCCCTGGATGTGGAAATTTTAAAGCTGTACCGCTTCCGGCTCAGCCAGGGCTTTGTGATGACGCTCAAGATCAGCCTGGCCAGCCTGGTCTTAAGCCTCCTCATCGGCGCTTTGGTCGCGGTGGCCTACCGCTCCAGCCTCCTGGTGCTTCGTTATTTGGCGCGCGGCTATGTGAAGATCATCCGCGGCACGCCCCTGATGATGCAGATCTACCTGTTTTTCTACATCGTGGGCACCGCCTGGCAGGTCACCAACCGCTTCTGGGCCGGGGTCATCATCCTGTCCCTGTTTGAAGGCGCCTATGTGTCGGAGATCGTGCGCGGCAGCTATGAATCCCTGGACAAAACGCAGCTGGACGCCGCGCGCGCGGTGGGCTTTTCAAAGCGCCAGGCGCTGCTGCATGTGATCCTGCCGCAGATGGTCTCCCGCACATTGCCTGCCTTAACCGGACAGTTTGCCTCCATCATCAAGGATTCCTCGCTCCTTGCCCTCATTTCTCTCATCGAACTCACCCAGACCACGCGGGAGATGACGGCCGATCACTACAACTTGTTTGAGGCCTACATGCTGCTGGGCCTCCTTTACCTGATCATGACCCTGCCGCTTAACGCGCTGACCGGCTTTTTGGAAAAGCGCTACCGCTACTGATTGCCAAAGGGGACGCCATGCTTGTTTCGCTTTCTGGGGTTAGCCTAAGCTATGAGGACAGCACGGAGGTGCTGCACGATTTCACATTCCATGAGGACGTGCGCTCGCTGGCTGTCATCGGCCGCTCCGGCTGCGGCAAAACCACGCTGCTGCGCGTGCTGGGCGGCCTGCTTGTGCCCCAGCAGGGCACCGTGCAGGTGGGCGAGCGCGTGCTGGGCAGGGATGAGGGCAGCCTGCTCGCCTACCGCCGCAGCATTGGCTATGTCTTCCAGCAGGGCGGCCTGTTTTTGCACATGAACGCGCTGGACAACATCGCGCGCCCGCTGGAATTGGTACACAATTACACCCGCGCGCAGGCGCGGGAGACGGCGGAGCAGCTGCTTTCGCGCTTCGGGCTCATCGACCAGGGGCACAAATACCCGCGGGAGCTGTCCGGCGGCCAGTACCAGCGCATCGCCATCGCCAGGGCCATTGCCGCCAAGTCCTCCCTGCTGCTTTTGGATGAGCCCACCTCGGCGCTGGACCCGGAATACACCAACGAGGTGCTGGGCATGGTGGAGGAATTGAAGGGCTCCGGCGTCAACTTTATCATCGTCACCCACGAGATGGGCTTCGCCCACAAGGCCTGCGAGAAGGTGATGCTGATGGAGGCGGGGCAGATTGTGGAATACGGCGACAGCCGCGAATTGTTCGCCAACCCCAAGACGGAGGCCATGCGCAATTTTATCGCGGACAGCTTTCACTGGCTGCATTAAAAAACGGCCGGTTTCCCCGCCGCCTGTCTCACCCACCCTGCGCCGCAGGGTTTTTTATTGGGTTTTTTCTACAGCTTCCAGCCGGTGATGCAAGTCCTTCAGCAAATCAAAGGTGGTCTGGCTGATGTAGTGTTCCACCCGGCAGGCGTCCGCCACCGCGGTCTCCTCATCCACGCCCAGGCGCAAAAGCAGCGCGGTTAAAACCTGGTGGCGCTCGTACACCCGCTCCGCCAGCGCCTGGCCCTTCTTGGTGAAGGTGATCAGGTTGTCCTCATCCATCAAGATCAGGCCTTTTTCACGCAGCCGCTTCATCTGCTGGCTGATGGTGGGCCGGGTGTAGCCGGTGTGGTTGGCAATATCAATGGACCGCACCGGCCCTTTTTTAGAGAGGACCAGGATGGTCTCCAGATACATTTCCGCTGATTCACGCATTGTGTTTCTCCTGCTTTTTTGTGGGGTGTATTTGCCGCATCCAGTGTAGCACGCGCGTACACCATGCTCAAGCCAGCAGGCGGGCATGCCCCTTTTTCTACAATCCATGGTAGAACATCTTGACAAACGCCACAAGGGGTAGTAGTATGCTCCTGCATGTTAGCGTAAACTAACAAATAATCAGGCGCTTGTCAAGCGCGTCACGATACCAGGTGAGCGGAAAGAGGTGTACCACCATGTCTCAAGCGGCGTTTATCATCAAGCGGGATGGCTCCTTTGTGCCCTTTGACCGGGAGAAGATCGTCATCGCCATTTATAAAGCGGCCACGGAAACCGGGGAGTTTGACCTGCAGATCGCCAGAAGGCTTGCAAACCAGGTCATCTCCCGCATCGATTTGCTGATTGATACCGGCGCGCTCACCCGTGATGAGCTGAGCGTGGAGGGCGTGCAGGACATCGTGGAGGAAGTGCTGATCGCCTCCCAGTACAGCAAAACGGCAAAGGCCTACATCATCTACCGCGAGCAGCGCAGCCAGACCCGGCGGCGCAGCCTGTTTAAAAAGCGCTTGAGCCTAAAGCCCTATGAGTACCCGGAATTGGCGGAGTATGTGGACGCCATCCGCCATTCCTACTGGATTCATACGGAGTTCAACTACACCTCCGACATCCATGATTACATGGTCAATGTATCCCCCGCGGAGCGCAGCGCCATCAAAAACGCCATGCTGGCCATCGCGCAGGTGGAGATCGCGGTCAAGACCTTCTGGGGTGATTTGTACAAGCGCCTGCCCAAGCCGGAGATCGGCTCCGTCGGCTACACCTTTGCCGAAAGCGAGGTGCGCCATCACGACGCCTACTCCCACCTGCTGGAGATACTGGGGCTTAATGAGGAGTTCAAACAGATCAAGGACATCCCCGCCTTGATTCAGCGCGTGAACTACCTGGAAAACCACATCGCCACCGCGCACACGACAAGCGACCGGGACTTCACCCAGTCCATCCTCCTCTTTTCGCTGTTCATTGAGCACATCTCGCTCTTCTCCCAGTTTTTGATCATCATGTCCTTCAACAAGTACCGCAACCTGTTCAAGGGCGTGTCCAATGTGATCGAGGCCACCTCCAAGGAGGAGCAGATCCACGGCCTGTTTGGCATTGACTTGATCAACATCATAAGGCAGGAGCACCCCGAGTGGTTTGACAAGGAGATGAAGCAGACGGTGATCACCGCCTGCCGGGCCGCCTTTGACGCGGAGTCGGACATCATCGACTGGATTTACGAGGCGGGCGAACTGGACTTTTTACCCAGCGCCACGGTGAAGGAGTTTGTCAAAAACCGCCTTAACAACTCCCTGGTCAGCATCGGCTATGAGCGCCTCTTTGAGGTGGATGAGGGCGCGGTCTCCGCCACAGACTGGTTTGATGATGAGATTGTGGCCACCAAGCACCTGGATTTCTTTGTCAAGCGCTCCATCAACTACACCAAGCGCGCCCGTCCCGTGACCGGCGACGACTTATTCTGATATGAGGAACAAGCATGAGAAAACCCTTTGAATGGCTCAATGAGCACAGCCGCAATTTTCTGGAAAGGGGCTATTTGACAGCAGGGGAGACGCCGGAGTCCCGCCTGCGCGCGATCGCCGAGAAGGCGGAGAGCTACCTGAACATCGACGGCTTTGCCGATAAGTTTTATGACTACCTGAGTCGGGGCTATTACTCCCTGTCCACGCCCGTGTGGACCAATTTTGGCAACCAGCGCGGCCTGCCCATCAGCTGCTTTAACTCCCACCTGGCCGACAACATGGCCAGCATCCTGTATACCCAGGCGGAGGTGGGCATGATGAGCAAGTACGGCGGCGGCACCTCCGGCTACTTTGGCGATCTGCGCCCGCGCGGGGCGGAGATCCGCGACAACGGGCAAAGTTCGGGCGCGGTGCACTTTATGAAGCTGTTTGAAACCATCATCGACGTGGTCAGCCAGGGCTCCACGCGCCGGGGGCATTTCGCGCCCTATTTGCCGGTGGAGCACCCCGACATTGAGGAGTTTTTGAACATCGGCACCGAGGGCAACCCCATCCAGGAATTGACCCACGGCGTGACCGTGACGGATGAGTGGATGCGCCAGATGATTGCGGGGGATGCGGACAAGCGCGCCATTTGGGCCAAGATCCTCCAGCGGCGCATCGAGATTGGCTACCCCTATATTCTCTTTGTGGACACCGCCAATGACAACACGGTGGATGTCTACAAAGACGAGAACCTGCGCATCAACGCGTCCAACCTGTGCTCAGAAATCATGCTGCCCAGCGATGAGGAATGGTCCTTTGTGTGCAACCTGTCTTCCATGAACCTGCTGTATTTTGATGAGTGGCAGGATACGGACGCGGTGGAGACCATGGTCTATTTCCTGGACGCGGTGATGACGGATTTCATCTCCAAACTGGAAGCCCTGCGTGACGCCAAAACCAAGGAGCACCGCGACGCCTTTTACTTTATGAAGCGCGCCTACCAGTTCGCGGTGGAAAACCGCGCCCTGGGCCTGGGCGTTTTGGGCTGGCATTCCTATTTGCAGTCCCACATGATCCCCTTTGAGAGCATGGAGGCCAAGAAAATCAACACGCGCGTCTTTCAAACCATTAACGAGCGCGCGCACAAGGCCTCCCGCGAATTGGCCGATC
>Ga0123334_1002747_pt1 | contig 19938 bp, 16 predicted proteins | sample BiotimSIPDNA_FD_89706 | JGI IMG/M metagenome (GOLD analysis project Ga0123334, IMG submission 89706) | Anaerobic biogas reactor microbial communites from Washington, USA - Biogas_R1 time_0 SIP DNA | ecosystem: Engineered > Bioreactor > Anaerobic > Unclassified | place: Washington, USA... | reverse complement strand
TTAATTGAGGTTCCGCGAAAATCAAAATCCCCTCAACCAGAATAATGGGTTTTGGCTCAACTGTCACCGTTTCCGCTGCGCGAGTGTGTTGCTTATAGTCATACACAGGTTGCTGAACTGATCTTCCTTCACATAAGGCATGAATGTGCTCAATTAGAAATTCCGTTTCAAGTGAATCAGGATGATCATAATTCACCAAAACCCGTTCCTCAAATGGCCTGTGACTTTGGTCGCGATAATATGCGTCATGAGCTAATACCGCTATCTTATCCGCGCCAATCTCACTCACAATTCCGTTGGTCAAGGTTGTCTTTCCTGAGCCAGAGGCACCAGCAATACCTATTACAAAACTTCTCTTTTTGTCTTGCATACGTTAATTATACATGCCTTTCGGGTATAATTGTATATGGAGAATAAAAATGACAGCAACTATTATTGACGGAAAAAGCCTTTCTCAATCCATTCGTGAAGACATCAAAACACAAATCGCCGATCGTGTTGCGTGTGGCTTAAACCCACCCGGATTAGCCACCATTTTAGTTGGTAATAACCCCGCCTCGCGGACTTATGTGCGCAACAAACATCGCGCCTGTGATGACGTTGGCATTCGCAACATCAGCCACGAGCTTCCTGAAGAAACGAGCCAGGAAGAACTGGATGCCTTAATTAAGAAGCTCAACGACGATCCCGAAGTAACTGGCATACTTCTGCAACTGCCTTTACCTAAACACCTTGATGAAGAATCACTTTTGGCTGGTATCAAACTGACCAAAGATGTCGATGGATTCAACCCCATCAATGTTGGTCGCATCGCTCTAAGAGGTCTCGCTCCCGTCTTTGTGCCCTGCACCCCTGCTGGCATCATGGAAATGTTGCGTGAATATAACGCAAAAATTGAAGGTGCCAACGCAGTGGTCGTGGGACGTTCAAACATTGTGGGTATGCCGGTTTCCTTGCTCTTAACCAAAGAAAACGCGACCGTAACCATTTGCCACAGCAAAACCCGCGATTTAGCCTCAATTACCCGCAACGCGGACATCCTCATCGCAGCCATTGGCATGCCCGAATTCATCACCGCGGATATGGTCAAACCCGGTGCCTATGTCATCGACGTGGGCATCAATTCTATCGACGATCCCAGCCGCAAATCAGGTTATCGCCTGGTAGGTGATGTGGCTTATGATGAAGTGGCAGAAGTCGCCGGCGCTATTACCCCCATTCCCGGCGGCGTTGGACCCATGACCATCGCCATGCTACTCAAAAACACCATGCGCGCGTTGAAATTGGCCGAAAAATAAATTTTATCGTTACAATAAAGAGAGGTGACTATGGCAACATTACTTGTAAAAAACGCAACCCTGATCGTCACCATGGATGGCGAAAATCGCGAGCTCAAAGACTCGGCTATTTTTTGCAGAAACGGATTCATTGAACAAATCGGTGCTCAATCCGAACTGCCTCAAACCGCCGACCGCGTGATTGATCTCCAGAACCACATCATCCTGCCCGGTTTGGTCAATACCCATCACCACTTTTATCAAACGCTCACACGCGCTTTACCTGACTGCCAGGACGCCAACCTCTTCAACTGGCTCACTGCACTCTATCTCATTTGGGCGCGCATGACCCCTGAAGACATCTACCTCAGCACCCAAACCGCGCTTGCAGAACTCGCCCTCAGTGGCTGCACAACCGCTTCGGATCATCTCTACCTCTTTCCCAATGGTTCCAAACTGGACGACCAAATTGAAGCCGCCGCTCAAATTGGCATGCGCTTGCACGCCTCCCGTGGCTCGATGAGCCTGGGTCAATCCCAGGGCGGTTTACCACCCGACAGCGTCGTGGACACCGAAGAAAACATCCTTGCCGACAGCGAACGCCTCATCTTACGCTACCATGATCCCAATCCTGGGTCAAAACTGCAAATTGTTTTGGCTCCTTGTTCACCCTTCAGCGTTACCGGCGAACTCATGCGCGAAAGTGCCAAACTGGCACGTCGTTACGGCGTGCATTTGCACACTCACCTCGCCGAAACAGAAGATGAAGACGACTTTTGCATCGCCAAATTCGGGCACAAGCCTGTTGCCTATATGCAAAGTCTCGACTGGGTTGGAGACGATGTTTGGTTTGCCCACTCGGTATGGGTCAACGATGACGAAATGAATGTCTACGCGCGCCATGGCTGTGGTGTCGCGCACTGCCCCAGTTCCAATATGCGCCTTGCATCAGGCATCGCGCCTATTATGGCCATGCTCGGTAAAGGCATCAAGGTGGGTCTCGGCGTGGATGGCTCAGCCAGTAATGATGGCTCGCACATGCTCAACGAAGCGCGCCAGGCTATGTTACTTTCGCGCCTCAACAGCGGCATAAAAGGCGCCTCCCGATCGGCACCAGACGCACCTGCCTTAATGACCGCCCGACAGGCTTTAAGCCTCGCCACACGTGGCGGTGCCGCGGTGCTTGGTCGAAAAGACATTGGCTCTCTTGAAGTTGGTAAATGCGCGGACTTTTTCGCCATCAACCTCAACCGTCTCGATTACGCCGGCGCCCTGCAGGATCCTCTGGCTGCTGTTGTTTTCTGCGCGCCGGTCAAAGCTGATTACACCGTTGTGGGTGGTGAATTGATTGTTGAAAAAGGTGAATTTTTGCCACTGGACATTGCCAAACAAACTGAAAAACATAATGCCGCCTCAAAACGGCTTATTGAAAATATATAAAATAAAAGGAGAACTTGCACTATGCAAAAAAAAGGTGTTGCAGTCATTGCCGTGGGTGGTAACGCCCTCATAAAAGATAAAAACCACGAAACAATTCAGGACCAGTTTATAGCCGCCTCAGACACAATCGCGCATATCGCGGATATGATTTTAGATGGCTGGGACGTGGTCATTACCCACGGAAACGGCCCACAGGTGGGTTTCAACCTGCGCCGTTCCGAACTCGCCGCAGGCGAAGTCTTTGAAGTACCCCTGGACTACTGCGGTGCTGATACACAAGGCTCTATCGGTTACATGTTCGCCCAGGCTTTGCATAACGAATTCCATCGTCGTGGCATTGAAAAACAAGCTGTTGCGATTGTCACCCAAACCATCGTCGATAAAAATGACCCTGCCTTCCAAAACCCCACCAAACCTATTGGCTCGTTTATGGATGAAGCTACCGCCAAAGAACGCGCTGCCAAAGATGGCTGGACCGTGGTTGAAGATGCTGGCAGAGGCTGGCGCCGTGTGGTGCCCTCACCCATTCCCCAGCGCATTATTGAAGCAAAGTCTATTCGCAGCTTGATTGACCAAGGCTTTATCGTTGTCGGTGTTGGTGGCGGTGGTATTCCCGTTATCGAACTTGAAAATGGCGATATCACCGGCGTTGAAGCCGTTATCGATAAAGATTTCGGCGCGGCGATTGTAGCTGGCGCAGTGAAAGCAGACCTTTTCCTCATCTCCACCGGTGTTGAAAAAGTCGCCATCCACTTCAACACGCCCCAGGTAAAATGGCTTGACGAAATGACCGTTGCCGAAGCCCGACAGTATATCGAAGAAGGACACTTTGCCAAAGGCTCCATGTTGCCCAAGATTGAAGCCATTTTGAAGTACATGGACGGAGGCGGCAAACGCGCCCTCATCACCAACCCCGAGAACATCAAAAACGCTCTCGAAGGCAAAACCGGTACTTGGATTGTGCCGTAATTGACCTTTTTAGTTGATAGAACAAAGCCACCCCTAAAAAGAGTGGCTTTGTTTTTTTCTCCTGCTACTTTCCAGATATTTAGATTGTTTTTGCTTCGGCGAGACGCCTCAGCGAACGATATAGAAGACATATTGCCAGTCTCCTGATCGTGGAAGCTTTTACCCGTTCGTCGCGGCTATACACCACACCGGCACTTTAAGGCACTGCGGTGTGGACACCGATTGCATTAGTCCCGACCCTCCTGCCGGCGTCCCGCCGTGTAGTTTTTAACTATTGTTTTTGCTTCGGCGAGACGCCTCAGCGAACAATATAGAAAACATCTTCCCGATCTCCTGACCGCGGAAGGTTTCACCCGTTCGTGGAGGTTATATACAAAACCATGACTTTTTAAGCACTGCGGTGTGGACACCGATTGCATTAGTCCCATCCCTACCTTTCGGCGTCGCGCCGTGCAGTTTTTAACGATTGTTTTTGCTTCGGCAAGACGCCTCAGTGAACAATATAGAAAACATCTTCCCGGTCTACTGACAGCGAAAGGTTTCACCCGTTCGTCGAGGCTATACACCACACCGGCACTTTAAGGCACTGCGATGTGGACACCGAGGGCATATGCTTTATTTGCTTCAGCAAAACGCCAGGACAAGAAACCTACTTCCCTTTACTCAACTCCGAATTCGAAAACAAATCGTGCTCAATGCGTTTGGCCGTTGGTGTGGCGGCAAGGCCACCCAGTGCTGTTTCGCGCAGGGTAGCCGGCATGCTGATACCAACCAGATACATCGCGTCCACAACTTCATCAAAAGGCACCAGAGAGCTGATTTCCAACAACGCCAAATCCGCGCAGAGCATCGCGTTCAGCACGCCCAGTCCGTTGCGTTTGGCACAAGGCACCTCCACCAGCCCCGCGATCGGATCGCAAGCCAGACCCAAAATGTTCTTGTAAGCAAAACTGGCAGCATCCAGACATTGTTTAGGGCTGCCACCCTTGAGTTGCACCAATGCCGCAGCTGACATGGCGGTTGAGGTACCAATTTCCGCCTGGCAGCCCCCTTTCGCGCCGGAAATTGAGGCATTGTGCATTACGATCAAGCCCACCGCGCCAGCGGTCAAAAAAGCCTGTGCCAGTTGTTGGGTATCCAAACCCATCGTTTCTTTGGCGTCTTTCAAGACTGCCGGCAGAATGCCCGAACTCCCCGCGGTTGGCGCGGCAACAATCACGCCCATGCGCGCGTTACACTCCATCACCGCCATGGCATACGCCACAACTTTGAGCGTGCGATCAGGCAGATAAAACTTTTCCTCGCCAAGTTCCTCATAGAGCTTCTTGCTCTGGCCTGTCAGCAAGCCACCCAGAGAATGGTCATAGGTCGCCAGCCCCTGGTCAATAGAATGAAACATGACACCAAGCGAATGTTCTATATCAGCAAAAATTTCATCTTCCGTGCGTCCGGAAGTTTCAATTTCGCGGTCGAGCATCACCTGCCAAATATCCAAATTGTTTTCTTTACACAAATCAAGCAATTGTTTCCCAGAAAAGAAGTTCATCGTATCACCTGTTTTCAATCACAAAAACGTCCATAATATCATCAATCAAATCGCGCAATTCCTGCGAAATCGCCTCATCAAAAATCTGATCAATCTCCACAACCATATAAGCGTCTTTGCCAGCCGCGTTGCGGTAAAGATTCATGCCGGCAATATTGAGTTTCTTTTGAGCTAAGAATTTGGTGATCTCCGCTAAAATACCCACCCTGTCGCGATGATGGGTCACAAGCGCGGGTAAATTCGTTTGCAGGCGGGTCTCAATGCCATTAATGGAGGTAATCACCACATTTCCTCCACCAATGGATGATCCGCTTAAGATCGTCTCCTTACCACTTTCTTCGATGAGATGAATATCAACGGAGTTGGGATGGATACCATCTTTTTGCCCCTCTTCATAACTAAACTTCAACCCCCGAAATGTCGCGATAGTTTCAGCATGTTTGATCTCTTCGCTATCCAGATCATAGCCCATCACACCACCCAACAGGGCTTTGCCTGTGCCATGTCCGCGATAGGTTCGAGCAAAAGAATCATACAGGATGAAGCGCACCTCAACAATTTCGCCATGCACAAGCTGTCTGGCCAATTTACCAAGTTTGGCAGCCCCCGCGGTATGCGAGCTGGATGGGCCTACCATCACCGGCCCAATGACATCAAACAAACTGTTATTGCCCATGTTTCTTCCTTAATTTTATGTTGCTGTCTTGATTGTAACATGCAGAAGTATTCATTACCCTTTGTGATTCAGGGTTTTTAACATTTTATTCCCCGATGAAGTAAAATTGTAAAATGGTCGCCTAACAACCAATAAGGAAAAAGCATTGGCCGAATTCATTTACGAATGTTCACTTTGTCATCACACTTACCCCGACGACGGGCTTTTATACACCTGCCCTGCCTGTGATGGGAACCTGATTATTCGCAACGCGTTTGAAACTAATCCTGGGCTTATTAAGCAAACTGACATCCTCCAAAGTCCAGAACGTTCCATTTGGCGGTACGCGCCACTTTTACCTGTGCATGATCCTGGCTTTAAAAACAGCCCCTTACATAAAATCGGTTATACCCCCATTTACCAAAGTGACAGTTTGGCAAGTGAGCTCGGCATCAAAAAGCTCTGGCTCAAAGACGAAAGCGGCAACCCAAGTGGCTCATTTAAAGACCGTTCAAGCGCCATCGTTATCGCGCGCGGTTTTGATATTAACAGGACCGTGAGCATTACCGCCTCAACCGGCAATGCCGGCGCGGCGATGGCATGCGCCGCTGCCAGTTGTGGCTGTACAGCCATCATCCTGGCACCCCGCAGCGCGCCACCCGCCAAAATTGCCCAACTGCAATGCTATAGCGCCAAAGTCATCCTGGTTGATGGCAGTTATGATGACACCTTTGAACTCAGCAAACAAGCCTCTCAGGAATTTGGCTGGTACAACCGCAACACCGGTTACAACCCCTTTACCGCGGAAGGTAAGAAAACCGCCGCTTTCGAAATCTGGGAACAGCTCCTGCGCCATTTACCCGAAGACGAAACGGTCAACGTTTTCATACCCGTTGGAGATGGCAACATCATCTCTGGTGTGGCGAAAGGCTTTGAAGATCTTTTGTCCTTGGGCTGGATTTCCAAACTTCCCAGGCTGATTGGTGTGCAAGCTGAAGGCTCGGCAGCCATCGCTAACGCTTTCAGGCAAAACGCCAGCCATATCACCCCTGTGCACGCCCAAACCGTTGCTGACAGCATCAGCGTCAACCTGCCTCGTGATGGTATGCGTGCTTTGCGTTCAGTACAACGCGCCAATGGTTTTTTCATGACCGTGAGCGATGAAGACATTTTGCAAGCCATTTCAGCATTAGGAAAAATCGGCATCTTTGCCGAGCCTGCCGCCGCGGCAGCCTACGCTGGCCTAAAACACGCCATTCAAAACCATCAAATCGACCCAGGCGAAACGTGCTTAACACTCATTACCGGTAGTGGATTGAAAGATGTCCAGGCTGCCATGCGCGCGACCGAAGCCGCGCCTGTTATTGAAGCGACAATTCAAAAATTAAAGGAGGTTATGCGTGCCTAAACCCGTATACACCATTATTGCCCCCATTTACAATGAAATTGAAAATATTCCCCATCTTTATGCCCGTGTCAGCGAAGTCATGGATCAAACCGGCCAACCCTGGGAACTTGTGCTGGTAGATGATGGCAGCAAAGATGGCTCCAAAGATGCCTTGCGCGAACTTGGCAAAAAAGACGAGCGCGTCCGTCCGGTGATCTTCGCGCGCAACTTCGGTCACCAAATCGCCGTTTCAGCCGGCATGGATTACGCGCGGGGCGATGCCATCGTGGTTATCGATGCCGATTTGCAGGATCCACCCGAAGTCATCCTGGAACTGATCAAAAAGTGGAAAGAAGGCTACCAGGTGGTATACGCGGTGCGCTCCGAGCGTGAGGGCGAAAGCTGGTTCAAACTGACCACTGCTTCCCTGTTCTACAAGTTTATTCAGAAAATTACGGACGTTGACATTCCGCTCAACACCGGTGATTTCCGCTTGCTGGATCGCAAAGTGCTCGATGTAATGAACAGCATGCCCGAGCGCAACCGTTTCCTGCGGGGCATGAGCTCCTGGGCAGGCTTTAAACAAATTGGCGTGGAATACAAACGCCACGCGCGCTTTGCCGGTGAAACCCACTATCCCCTCAAGAAGATGATTAAACTGGCCATGAATGCCATCACAGGCTTTTCCTATTGGCCCCTTCAAATGCTCACCAAAGGTGGCGCGGCGCTGGTTATTCTCAGTCTGCTCCTTCTGGTGCTTTTTATCATCCTTGCCTTGCTTGGCAAAATCGCCTTGACGTTTATTCTCGCCACTTGGCTCACACTCATTTTCCTCGATGGTGTCCTGCTGATCGGTATGGGCATTTTGGGTGAATACCTTGGCCGCGTTTACGACGAAGCCAAAGGCCGCCCACTCTATATCGTCGCTGAAGCGCCGGATGAGGACAACTAATCCCATCATATCAAGGAGTTTTTATGAAAATTGATTTGACAATCCATCCTGATAAACTTGAGCGTGCCATTCAGCGCGCCCGTGAACGCAAGTTCATTATCCCCACCATGGCTCAGCAAAAAGACCCAAATCTCATTCCTCAGGACATTAAAGACCGCCTTAAAAACATCGGCCTCTGGGATCTGCACCCACTGAACCTCTTTCGTATCACCTGGCACAACGAACCGGTACCCTTTGGCGGGGGCTTTGGTGGCTTAAACTTCATTGAATTCCCTTCTGTTTTCACAGGGGTAGAAGCGCGTATCGTGGGCTTGGTGGGCAAATGGTTCCCAACCGGTGTGCACAAAGTTGGCGCGGCGTATGGCTGCATGGTGCCTCCTTTGGTCACCGGACAATTTGACCCTACCACACAAAAAGCAGTGTGGCCCTCAACCGGCAACTTCTGTCGGGGTGGAGCCTTTGATACCCACCTCTTAGGAGGGCAAGCCGTTGCCATCTTGCCGGAAGGCATGAGCCAGGAACGTTTCAACTGGTTGCGGGAAATTGGCAGTGAGGTCATCCCCACCCCAGGTACGGAATCGAATGTTAAAGAAATATTCGACAAATGCTGGGAACTAAAACGCAGTGGCGAAGACCTGGTTATCTTCAACCAGTTTGAAGAATACGGCAATTACCTCTGGCACTATCAGGTCACCGGAAACGCCTTTGTTGAACTCGCCCATCAGCTTTTGGGCCCCAAAGATAATATCACCGCCTTTACCTCAGCCACCGGCTCAGCGGGCACCATCGCCGCTGGTGACCGCCTGAAGCAGGAATTCCCCGGCATGAAAATCATCGCCAGCGAAGCCAGCCAATGCCCCACCATGCTCTACAACGGTTTTGGCTCACACATTATTGAAGGCATTGGCGACAAACACGTTCCCTGGATTCACAACGTCAAAAACACCGATTTCATCACCGATATTGATGACGTTGCTGTGGCACGCCTGGCGCGCCTTTTCCAAAAAGAAGAAGGACAGCAACATCTTATTGATGAAGGAGTTGACCCCAACCTGGTTCATAAACTGGGTCTGTTGGGTTTCTCGAGCATTGCCAACATTCTTTCTGCGATGAAATTTTCGAAATTCCATGAGCTTAACGAGCGAGACATCGTTCTGACCGTCCTGACTGACTCAATGGAGCTTTATCAAAGCCGCATCGTTGAAATGGACGAAGAATTTGGACCGTATAAGCGTGATTTTGCCATTGCCGATAACGCCCGTTACCTTAAAGGGCAAGCTTCCGGCGATATGGTTGAGTTAGGCTATTGGGATCGCAAACGTATCCACAACCTGAAATACTACACCTGGGTTGAACAACAAGGAAAAACCTACGAAGAGATTCAGGCGCAATGGTATGATCCGGATTTCTGGCTCGAACTTCAAAACCAACAAGAAGAAATCGATGCCCTCGTTGAAGAATTTAACCACAGAGCCAACGTGCAGTTAGACTAAGATGACGTCATTTAGCGAAATACCCGATACCAGCCTCATTCTGGTAGCCATCCTGCCCAATAAACGCGATTTGGACATCGCGCGTATGCTTGGCTGGTATCGGATTCCGCTCAAATCCGCGCCAAAAGTGATTTCAGTTGACTATATAGCCTTTTATCAAACTGCCACCTTTGACGAAAACAGTCGCTGGCAAATCCGCTGGATCGCGCCCATCCTCGGTCATGAGCTCACCACCCGCGCGGATTTATTTCGCGATGAGCCCAACCATCCCCGCGCGAATGAAGAATATTTCAAATTGCAGCTTGGTTCGCTGATAGAAGTCCCGATGCCCATTCAAGCAGATAACTGGAAACGTGTGACTTTCTTTTACACAACCGGTGAACGTGTCAAGCGGGCTGAAATACTGACTGATTTGCCCGTACACGATGAAGAGCGACAGATTTTATGGCGCTCACTTCGCGAACGCGCTTTGCGTGGGCAGGAATACAACGCTCAGGAATTGCCTGAAATAGCAGTAGACCCTGCGATTCTCGCTTTTCTCAGTGGCTTTAGACAATAAGGTGGGCTTATGGAAAAAACACTTATCAAAAATGGCACTCTCATCACTGCTGAGAAAATGTGGAAAGCGGATATTTTAATCAATGGCGAAACAATCAGCCGTATCGAACCGCATATTGACGATTCGGATGCTGAAATGATCGATGCTGAAGGCATGCTGGTCATGCCGGGTGGCGTTGACCCCCACGTACATCTTTCCCTGCCGATGGCCGGCACTATCTCATCAGATGATTACTACACCGGCGGTAAAGCTGCCGCTTTTGGTGGCACAACCACCATGATTGACTTCGTGAGCCTTGAACCAGAAGGCATTAACGTTAGTGTAGAAAAACACCGCGCACAAGCTGACCCAACCGTTAGCATTGATTATAGCGCGCACATGAACGTCACCCACTTTAATGCCACGATTGCCGAAGAATTAGCCACTCTTCCCGATTTGGGCATCACCAGCCTCAAAATGTTCACTGCCTATAACAACCGCCTGCGACTGGGCGACGGTGATATTTTTAAAGTGATGCGCATCGCGGGCAAGCATGGCATGTTGCCTATGATTCATGCTGAAAATGGCGATATTATCGAGGTCTTGGTGGCTGAAGCCCTGCAAAACAAACAAACCGCCCCCATCTACCATGCCCTTACCCGCCCAGCCTGGGGTGAAGTGGAAGCCAGCCTGCGCGCGATGGCGATCGCCGCCCAGGCTGACAGCCCTGTCTATCTGGTGCACATGAATGTCGCGGGTGAAGTGGACCAACTCAGTTACGCTCGCCAAAAGGGGATTAAAGCCATGGGCGAAACCTGCCCGCAATACCTCTTTTTCACCGAGGACGATCTGCGCAGGGAAGATGGCGCGAAGTTTGTTTGTTCGCCACCTGTACGCTCGAAACAAGACCAAACCCGTCTATGGCAGTCCCTTGAAAACAGTGAAATTCAGGTGCTCGCCACCGACCATTGCCCCTTTTTCTTCAACGGCAAACAAAGCATCCGGTATGAAGATGAAGATATCGCCATCCCTGGCAAAGAGCTGGGCACAATTCAGGGCAAAGAAGATTTCACACTCATTCCAAATGGCTTACCTGGTTTAGGCGACCGTTTACCAGTCTTTTGGTCCACCGCGGTCAATACCGGCAAAATCAACCCGATGCGCTTCGTTGAGCTCTGTGCCACCAACCCAGCTAAAATATTCGGTCTTTATCCAAAAAAAGGCACCCTCCAGGTTGGCTCAGACGCGGATATTGCCATTTGGGATCCAAACAAAATGGTCAACTACGGACAGCGCGTTGCCAAACACCGCACCGATTACAATCTTTACGAGGGGATGCAACTTCGCGGATATCCGGTCCGGGTGCTCCTGCGCGGCAAAACACTCGTGAACGGTGAAAACTGGTATGGACAACGAGGTGGCGGAAAATTCCTTCATCGAAAACCGAGCAGCTTCCTTTAGGTTAGAATTAAGCAACTATGGCATTCTTTATTGTTTTAGGGCTGCTTATCATCGCAGCTTTCATCATCGTTATCATCCAGGAAAACAAAAAGCGGGTTGGCGCGGCGTGGATTATTGCCCTGATTGCTTCCAGTCTGGCATGGCTGGTCTTATTTTTTCTTCGTTTGTTGTTGCCTCTTTCATTTGAGCTTCTCACCTGGTCACCGGTTGAGTTATTCCAAGGCACAATAGGGCTTCAACTTGATTATTTCAGCTGGCCATACGCCATTGCTGTTATGACGCTTTGTGTTGCCAGTATCTTTACGCAGACTACACTAATTTCAACCAAAGAATCAACCCTTCAATGGGTTGCAGCGCTCACACTAACCGCGCTGACTCTCATTTCACTGGCAAGCAAAAACGCTCTGACTTTAACCATGACATGGTCCATAATTGACCTAACCGAGTTTTTTTATGAACTTCGCAGCTCTAACCCTTTTCAAAAACAGGGAAAGATCATGCGTGTTTTCGTCGTGCGTGTTCTGAGCACCTTCGCGCTCATTTTTGCCACCTCGGTTGCTTGGCAAATTCAACCAAATTTTGACCTAAACCAAATCCCTTCATCCGCTGGTATCTTCTTCCTCATCGCGGCTGGCTTGCGACTGGGCGTCTTGCCCATTCATCTCCCATTCACCGCCAGTGACAATGAAAATGAGCAAACTGCTTTTGTATTCCGCCTCGCTCCAGTTGCTTCAGCCCTCACCTTAATCGCCCACCTGCCTGAAGATTTTTTAACCATCAATCGCACGCTCTTTATCATCATTCAGGTTTTAAACCTCAGCGCGATGCTTTATGCCTCGATGATGTGGGTTAGCAAAAAAACGGATGTTGAGGCACAACCTTATTGGATTATCGCTTTGTCAGCTTTTGCTTTGCAGTGCGCTTTGAATGGTCAGGCTGCCAATAGTCGCGTATGGGGTCTGGCATTATTGCTTAGTGGTGGGCTGTTGTTCGCTTTCAAACCACCCATCCGTCGCATTCGTTACCTTCCCGCTTTAGGACTTGTTGGACTGGCAGGATTGCCCTACACACTCGTCGCATCGGGCTGGCAAAGTGTATTGGGGCAAAAATTCAGTTTCATAAGTGTTGTCGTCCTCATCAGTCATAGTTTGTTGGTACTGGGTTATTTACGCTATATCATTGAAGCCCGTGGTTCAGTAACAGGGCTCGAAAAACACGCGCGGGTTACCTTTCCACTGGGTTTAATTCTTATCTTCCAAACGATTGTGATTCTTGGACTCATTGCCTGGCCCGGTGTGCTCACCCTGGGCGTTTGGTGGGCTGGATTAGTCAGTCTGGTCATCACTGGATTGGCTCTTTTAGGGCTGAGACTCATGGGCGTTCAAAACTTGCGCGCGGATTTACCTGTAAAACTGCCTTATTATCGCATTGTCGCGCCAGTCATTAGATTTCTAAGCTCTTTTTTCAGTCTTAGTTGGTTCTACAATGCGCTATCCTGGCTTTACAGAAAAATCCTGCGATTTGAAAGCTTCGGCAGTCAAATCATTGAAGGAGATGGAGGGCTATTGTGGTCACTGGTCTTCCTTTTGATTATCTTCTTAATATTTGTTTCAAAGGCAGGTAGCCTGTGAGCAGCTTAATTCTTACCATAACCGTTATTCTTGGTTTAAGTGCCGCGAACATTAACCTTATTCGCCGTAAATGGCTGCTCAATATCCTCGGCTTAGCCATCCAAACTATCTGCGTTTTTATCGTATTCCCGAAAACGGAAAGTTTCATCCCAGCCTTAATCAAATTAATCGTTGGTTTGATGTCTACTCTCATCCTCTATCTCACCATCCTCAACACAGGGGCAATCAAACGCGAGCGAATAAGCCTTAAATTATCTGCTGGAGAAATATTCCGCGGTCTCAGCGGCATTTTTCTTGTTTTATTAATCCTGATAGCGACACCCTGGATCCAGTCAGAAGTTTTTCCGCAAACATCAACCTTCGCCATCATTTTAAGCTTAGGACTGATGCTTTTAGGCATCCTACAACTTGGTTCAAAAGCCGAACCACTCTACATCATCATTGGTCTGCTCACATTTCTTTCAGGTTTTGAGCTGCTTTACGGGTCCCTCGAATTTTCAAACCTGCTCGAAGCCCTTTTCGCGGTGGTCAATTTACTGTTGGCGATTGGTGGCGCTTACTTCATCGTCAAAGATTTGGAGATGGAAACCACATGATGAACACCGTTATTATTTGGATTGCTATCCCTATCGCAATCAGTTTGATCTTGATGGTGCTTCAGCGCTTTGCCAAAGCATCAACCATCATCGTGCTGGTCAGTTCCGCAGTTCTTTCCGCGCTGGCATTCTTTATGCCAGAGGATTTAATCATTAAGCTTGGATCAAGACAATTCATCTTCGCGGATGCCTTCCCCATCTTTGGGCGTGTCATAAGCATCACAAAAGCAAATTTAACTTTAGTAGCCGGCTTATATGTGGCGGTTTTTCTCTGGAATACTGTCGCGCGTTCACTTAAAACCAGCCAATGGTTCAACGCGCTTTCCATGCTGATTGCCGCCATGTGGGTTCTCGCCTTAGCCGTGCAACCTTTCTTGTACGCCGCGGTCATCTTCCTGCTGATTGCTATTCTGAGTATTCCACTTCTTTCACCACGCGGTTCAAAAGCCGGCCCAGGTGTTATTCGTTATATCACTTTCCAAACGATTGCCATGCCGATGGTTTTGTTGAGCGCGTGGATGCTCTCTGATATTGAAACCGCGCCATCAGCCAATGCCCTGATATTACGTGCCGCGGTTCTCGTTCTCATCAGCTTCGCCATTTGGTTCGCGCTCATACCGGTTCATACATGGCTGCCGATGGTCGCCCAGGAAAGCCATCCCTGGACAGTCAGTTTTCTCCTCGTGCTGATGCAAAGCAGTCTTACCATCTTTTTTGTGTACTTCCTTGAGGACTACGCCTGGCTACGCAATCTGCCAGAATTATGGAATATCCTGCGTTGGGCAGGGATTGTAATGATTGTTAGCTCCAGTGTTTTACTCAGTTTTCAAAACCGCATTAGACGGGTTTTAGCATACACATATCTATGGGAGATGGGATACGCCTTGCTTTCGATTGGCTTGGCACAACAAGGTGGTTTAAATTACCTTCAGATCATCTTCATGCCCAGACTTTTGGGTTTAGCAGGGTTCGCGTACAGCCTTTCAAAACTTGAGCAAGTTGAACCAGACTTTGATGGCAAAATTCACAGTATGACCGGTTTCTACCATCGGTATCCAACACTTAGTATTTGCCTTGTTATGAGCTTACTCAGCCTCGCTGGTTTGCCCATCCTGGCAAGCTTCCCAGCCAAACATTACATCATGAACCTGCTTCCCTGGTCAGGTTATGCCATGGAGACATGGCTAAGCATAGGCTTTGCGGGTCTTCTTATAATTATATTCAGAATGATTTTCCAGCTCATAAGTCCTGTACCAGACAGTACCCAGGTCTTCAGCATGAGAGCGAATACGGAAAATCTACCCATCATTGTCTTCAGTTCCATTTTATTGTTCCTGATGCTCATCACAGGGCTGTTTCCCGGGTTATTCAGCGAATTGTTTAAAGGTATCTTAGCTCCCTTTGAGAAAATCTTCATCCTGAGCTAAACATATCGAAACTTAACCAATAATAGGTATAATCATTACAGGAATTCTATACACAAAGGCAGAAAACTATGGACGAATACGCAGGCTTAGAGCAACTGGAAAGACGCGTGGAATGGCTTGATAATGAACGTCGCAACGACAAAACAAATCTCGCTTCCATGCAAAATCGTCTCACTGTTCTCGAAACAGAAAACACAAACTTGCGCAAACAGATTAAAGAACTTGAGATTCTGATTAGTCAACAAAGCACCCAAATTTCCTCAACGGATAAATACGAGGGACAAATCTCGCGATTAAACAACGACTTAAGTAAACAGATTCGTGAAAGCAGTGAACGCGCGACGCTGAATTTGGACGAAGCTCTTAAAAGACAAAAAATAGAAGTGGACACGCTCAAAAGCAGTCTCAGCAAACTGTATGAATTGACGGAACAAATAGCCCCATTACGGGAAGAATTAAAAACCTTCAAAGTGGAAGACGCCCGTCTTAGCCGCCTGATCGAAGAGCAAAAAGCCAGAATCACCGATGTCAGTCGGTTTGACGAAGACTATCGACGCTCCTTGCAAATGGTCGAAGAAAACCGCCGCCAGGAAGCCAAGCGCATTACCGAAGTACAGGGCGAAATCACATCCATGCGAAAACGCGTTGATGAAACCCGTAATCGTATCGAGAGCATCGCGGATAATTTCAGATCCTTCGATACCCGCATCACCGAGCTTCAAAGCTACGAAAAAGACCGCAAGGAAGATCAATCGCGCTTCATTGATACTGTCAATAGCAGCCTGGTTGAAAAAGAACGTAACTACAAAAACTGGGAAGGGCGTTTTCAGGAACTTGATAAAATCAACGCCAATCTAAATACACAGATTGAAGCGCTTGAAGAAGCGCGCCTGTCCATCAACAAATCTCTGGCTCAAGCAGATAAACTTACCCAGCAGTATGAACGCCGCATCAACGAAATCAGCGAAGTGCAACGACTCAATGATGAACGCTACCGCCAGGAATGGGCAAGCTTCAAATCGGATGACATCAAACGCTGGGCAAATTACATGCTCACTTATGAAGAACAAAATCGTGAGACTGAACAGCAAATTGGTGACTTAAACCGCCAAATTGAAGAAATTAAAGACCTTTCCATCCGTAACCAGGACGCGATTGAAGCTTTGAACCGCGAAACAGTTCATCATGTGCAGATGATTTTACGCGCTTATCAAGACTCCATCCAAAACGTTGCTACCTTACTGGACAACAAGGCTTAGACTATGCGCATCATCGGTACCGCGGGACATGTTGATCACGGCAAATCCACTTTGGTGGCTGCCCTCACTGGTACTGACCCGGACCGTTTAAAAGAAGAAAAAGCCCGCGAGATGACCATCGACCTGGGTTTTGCTTCTTTAACTTTGCCTAATGGAGAATCGTTGGGCATTATTGACGTCCCTGGTCATCGCGACTTTATCGGCAATATGCTTAGTGGCATTGGTGGTATTGACGCTGTTTTGCTCATCATCGCTGCTGATGAAGGCGTATCAGCGCAAACCCGCGAACATCTCGCTATCCTTGATCTTTTGGACATTCAAAAAGGGTTTGTCGTGCTTACTAAAATCGACCTCGTTTCCGACCCGGAATGGATCGACCTCGTTGAAATGGAAGCCCAGGAAGTCCTTGCCAATACCAGCCTGAAAGATGCCCAATTCTTGCGTGTTTCTGCTGTGACAGGTGAGGGTTTGCCCGAACTCCTTCAAGCATTAGAAGAACTATTGCAAGACTTGCCTCCCAAAGCAGACCTCAACCGTCCACGCTTGCCGGTTGACCGTGTTTTTAGTCTCACTGGTTTTGGTACCATCGTCACCGGCACCCTGCTGGATGGCAGCTTTGCCATTGGTGATGAAATCGTCTGTATGCCAGATGGAAAACCTGGCCGCATTCGCGGATTGCAAAACCACAAACACAAGCTCCAAAAAATCGCGCCAGGCCACCGCACCGCGATAAACATCAACGGCCTGGACAAAGAAGACATCAAACGTGGCGACGTCATCACCAAACCGGGGAACTACACACCCACCACCCACCTGGACGCGCATTTTCGCCTGATTCAAGACGCCTCCAAAGCCCTTAAACACAACACCGAAGTAAAAGTCTTCATTGGCAGCGCTGAAACTCCTGCCCAATTACGGCTTTTAGGTACCGATAAGCTCAAGCAGGGTGAAAGCGCCTTTATCCAGCTCAAACTCGACCATCCCATCATCGCTGCCCGTGGAGATCATTACGTCTTGCGCCTGCCCTCACCGGCTGAAACCATTGGTGGTGGCGTTATTATCGACCCACACCCAGCCCGCTTTTACCGACGCTTTGACGAAGAAAATCTTGCCCGACTTGAAGAACTCCTCGACGGTAACAACAGTGATTTGGTCGTGCAGTCATTGCGCAGTTTAGGCATCGCGACAGGCAGTGAAATTGTTCAAAAATCCGGTCTCTCAGAGGATGATGTCAAAAACCTCCTCCAAAACCTGATCGAAGAAAACCGTGTTTTTGTTCTGCGAGACAGTCCAACCCTGAATAAAATTCGGCTTACACTAATAGAAAACTGGCAAGACCTGCAATACAAAGCTCTCGAACACATTACTGATTTTCATCAGCAACATCCACTTAAAGCAGGCATCACCCGCGAAACCTTGCGCGCCTACCTAAAGCTTCATCAGGACAATTTTGATCTCATCATTGAGCATCTCGTTCAGCAAGGCGACATTAAGCTCATGAGCCACCTCATCAAGCATCGAAGCCATACGGTAGTCTTTACTGAGCAACAGGAAAAGCAAATCGCGCCTCTTATGGCAAAATTCAAAAATCAGCCCTACACACCCCCGGACCGCGCTGAAGTGCTTAGCGCGATTGATGAAACCCTGCTTGAAGGGCTCCTTGGCAGTGGGCGTTTGGTCGCGGTTTCTGAAAACATTTTACTAACGCCAGACACCCTGAAAGAAATGCAGGGCTGGGTTTTTGATAAAATCAAAACAACAGGTAGCGTGACCATGGCAGAGTTCCGCGATCATTACCAAAACAGCCGGAAATACGCCCAAGCCATCCTTGAGTATATGGATAGTTTGGGATTAACCATCCGAAAAGGTGACATAAGAACCCTAAGGATAGTACAATAGAGGTAAGACAAAAAAATATAAGGAGTATCTATGACATACAAAGTTTTAATCACCGATGGCCTTGAAAAAATTGGCAAGGACATCATCAATGCCGCCGGCGAAGCCGTTGACAAGAAAGGCATCGAAGCCGACCAACTTTTAGCCGAAGTCCACGACTATCAGGGCATGATCGTTCGCGGTCGCACCAAGGTCACCCGTGCCGTCTTTGAAGCTGCCAAAAACCTCAAGGTTGTTGGTCGAGCGGGTGTTGGTGTTGATAACATCGACCTTGAAGCTGCCAAAGAACATGGCGTCACCGTTGTGAACTGCCCTGTCGCCACCACCGTGGCAGTGGCTGAACTTGCCTTTGGAATGATGCTCTCCATGGTTCGCCGCATTCCTTACGGTGACAACGGAATGAAAAACGAAAAATGGCTCAAGAAAGAACTTATGGGTACTGAACTCATGGGCAAAACCCTTGGCATCATCGGTTATGGCAACATCGGCCGCCGCCTGGCAAAATACGCCCTGGCATTTGGCATGAAAGTCATTTGCTACAACCGCCGCCGTGACCTCGACGAAGTTCGCTCCACCGGTGCGGAACCTGTTGAACTCGAAGATATCTTTACCCAAAGCGATATCATCAGCCTCCACCTTCCTCTCAATCCTGCTTCCAAATATATGATCAACGACGAAACCTTCGCCAAGATGAAAGATGGCGTCATGATCGTTGATGTTGCCCGTGGTGGTGTGATGGAAGAAGCCGCTCTCCTGCGCGCGCTCGAATCCGGCAAAGTTGCCGCTGCCGCTCTGGACGTTTTCGAAAAAGAACCCCCTGTGGATTGGTCCGTGCCCAAACACCCCAACATCATCGCCATGCCCCATGTCGGTGGTCAGACCCAGGAAGCCCAGGAACGCGCCGCGGAAGATATCGCCTCTGAGGTAATGAATGTCCTGCAAGGCAAAGACCTGCGCTGGAAGATCGTCTAATTTTTAGACCCTTTTGCAAAATTCGCTTCACCGCGAATTTTGCTTTTTAAGACAAAGAAAGGAGCTCACGATGAGCTTTGAAGAAAATTTAAACAATTTCCGCCAGCATTACCGCGCCATGCAAACCCTTGGGGGCATCCAGGGGCTGCTGGGCTGGGATCAAATGGTTTATATGCCCGAAGCTGCCATGGAAGAACGTGGCGAGCAACTGCAAGCCCTGGGTGGCATCCTCTATGACCAAAGCGTCAGCCCTGAATATGGCAAGTTGATTGAAGACCTTGCCAGCGAGATACCTGACCTCGACGCGGATGACCCCATAGCGCGCGAGATCAAGCTTGCCAAACGCAATTACGATCTTGCCACGCGCGTTCCCAAAGATAAAATGATGGAAATGATTGTGGCAAGCTCTCAAGGCCAAAGCGTATGGGAAAAAGCCAAG
>Ga0123334_1002743_pt1 | contig 19950 bp, 14 predicted proteins | sample BiotimSIPDNA_FD_89706 | JGI IMG/M metagenome (GOLD analysis project Ga0123334, IMG submission 89706) | Anaerobic biogas reactor microbial communites from Washington, USA - Biogas_R1 time_0 SIP DNA | ecosystem: Engineered > Bioreactor > Anaerobic > Unclassified | place: Washington, USA... | reverse complement strand
TTGTTATCAGTCGTGTCAATGACGTAAATCAAGGAACCGCCGAATACCGAACGGTACGTTCGGTGGTGTGAGAGGACGAAAGCAAAGGTTTTATAATTACCTTTGCTTTCTCCTACTCGATTGCCCAACGTTTCGTAGGTTACACTTTTTTTAGCGCTTCTGCGTTGCGTTGCAAGCTTGCCAGGCCTGTACGTTCCAGGGCTGTTCCAGCTGTCAGGCTGGTAAAAGCGGCAGGCTCCATGTTTTTCAATGCAGTGGGATCTAAAGCGACCAGTTTTGACAATAGGGGAAACGCCTCATCCATGGCTGGTTGGCTGAAACGGTTCCAGGGGCAGACTTCCTGACAGGTGTCGCAACCGAATAGCCATTGACCGGCTGCGCAGATGCGGCGTTCATAGGCCTCAAAAGGGGTTTTCTTTTCAATGGTCAGGTAGGAAATGCAACGGCGCGCATCCAGTCCTTTGGTTTCATCAAGGGCTTGACCCGGACATGCCTCCAGGCAGCGTCGGCAGCTACCGCAACGGCTTTCCTGGGGGCTGTCTGGAACCAGCGTGAGGTCTGTCACCAGCACTCCCAATAAAAACCATGATCCAATGCCTGGTCTGATCAATAACCTGTTTTTCCCTATCCATCCCAGCCCTGCTTGTTGAGCCCAATAACGTTCGATCAGGGGCGCTGAATCAGAAAAGGCCCTGCCATTGACTGGCTGTCCGGCCGCCCTGATGGTGTCCATCAACGTGTACAGGCGATTTCGGATCAATGGGTGATAGTCGGGCCGACAGGCATAACGAGCAATGCCAGAGGGTGGACGTTGGCCTTTGTTGCTGTAATTGAACGTGACGACAATCAGGCTTCGGGCTCCAGGTACGAGTTCCTGAGGGTCCAGTCGTTTCGACAGGTTGCGTTCCAGGTAGCCCATCTCTCCTTGAAAACCTTCAGCCAGCCAAGCCTTGAAGCGATCCGACTCCAAGGTGGGTAGGGGGGCAGCTGTTGCTATACCACAGGCGTCGAAGCCCAGGTTGAGGGCTTCCTGTTTAATGAAGGCAGTCAGTTTGTCGGGAGTCATAGGGGCGGTTTAACGCTAAGTCCAACTTCCGCAAAAATACGGGTTTTCGCAGGAAGTTTGGTCGGTATGACGTATCTTTGTGCCAGAACCTCAAACCCTAACCTGCTCAATACTTTCCCCGTATGAACATCCTCTTGCTTGGTTCAGGTGGTCGTGAACACGCCCTGGCCTGGAAACTGGCTCAAAGCCCCCGTTTGAAGTCGCTGTACATCGCTCCCGGCAATGCCGGTACGGCCGAAGTCGGTGTCAATGTGCCCTTGTCTGCCACAGACTTTCCAGCGTTGAAGGCTTTTGCCCTGGAAATGGCCATCGATATGGTGGTGGTTGGGCCTGAAGATCCCCTTGTCAAAGGTGTCTATGACTTTTTTAAGGCTGACCCCATGGTGGCTCACATACCTGTGATCGGACCTTCTCAATCGGGTGCCAGACTAGAAGGCAGCAAAGAATTCTCAAAGGGTTTCATGGACCGCCACCATATACCCACGGCCCGCTACCTCAGTGTTAATAAAGACAACCTGGAAGAGGGTGTTGCCTTCTTGAATAGCCTAAAGGCGCCATATGTGCTTAAAGCCGATGGTTTGGCCGCTGGCAAGGGGGTACTCATTCTCTCCGACCTGGACGAAGCCGTGAAGGAACTAGGAACCATGTTAGACGGGAAGTTTGGCGAGGCAAGTCGTACTGTTGTTATCGAGGAGTTTCTGTCTGGCATTGAATGTTCGGTTTTTGCCTTGACCGATGGCCGTCATTATAAAATTCTCCCGGTAGCAAAAGATTACAAGCGGATTGGTGAAGGCGATACAGGCTTGAATACAGGTGGTATGGGGGCCATCTCCCCCGTTGCTTTTGCCGATGAGCGCTTCATGGACTTGGTGGAGAAACGCATCATTCGGCCGACAGTGGATGGTCTTCACGCCGAGGGCATAGTGTATACTGGTTTCATATTCTTCGGTCTGATCAATGTGGGGGGTGATCCCTTTGTCATTGAATACAACGCGCGTATGGGCGATCCGGAAACAGAGGTAGTCATGCCCAGACTGAAATCCGATCTGATTGACCTCCTTGAAGCAGCCGCCAAGGGTACGCTCGACAAGGTGGCTCTTGAGGTGGATGATCGCTATGCGGTGACTGTCATGCTCGTTTCGGGGGGCTACCCTGGTGACTATGTCAAGGGCAAGGTGATTACTGGTTGTGACGCATCCTCTGATAGTTTGATCTTTCATGCTGGAACCAGTCGAAAAGAAGGAGCGTTGGTCACGAACGGAGGACGTGTGTTGGCCATAACATCCTACGGTGCAAGCAAGCAGGAAGCGTTGGCGGCTTCGTTCAAGCGGGCATCTGCCATTCAGTTTGAAGGCCGTTATTTCAGGTCGGACATTGGTTTTGACCTGCCGTAACGCATTATTGTGGCTTTTCGGAAGGTTGACGATTAACCAAAACAGCAATGGCAAAAGGATTTCTTACCAAGGCGACTTTTAGCAACTGGCTATGGGTTAGTGGTGTTCTGGTTTTGGTAGCCTCCATTCTGTTCACTTATTTTTTCATACCCGAGGCCCCATCGGCTCAGGTGGTTAAAACTGTTTTCGAACACTTTCCGGGTTTCAACTTTGTGTCAAATGGTCTTTATGACCTGTTGGACAGCATTGAACTGCGTTATTTTATTGCATTCCTCTCCATCATTGCAGGAGGGGTTCTGTTGCAGTACCTCTCGACCGATAACCGCTTGGTGAGGGTGCGCAGTTTTTTCCCGTTCTTTTTATACTGCTTGCTCGCGGCTGCCTTCTTCCCTTACATTTCTCCTTTGAGGACGTATGTGGCCACTCTCTTTTTCATTGGGGCATGTTGGCGGGCTTTTTCAGTTGTAGAGCGTAATGAGATGAACAGGGCTTTGCTCGACGCGTCATTGCTTCTTGGACTGGCGAGTTTAACCCTCAACAGGTTGACCTGGCTCTTGCCTTTTTTCTGGATGGCGGCCTCTCAACAGCAATCGTTGACCGTTAAGAATCTTCTTTCTTCATTGATTGGTTTTGGCTCCATATACTGGTTGATAGCCGGATTTTCCTTCCTATTGGGTGATTTCAGATACCTTCAGCATTGGGCTGAAAACGTCTGGCAGTTTAGTTGGATGAACTGGCAGGGGGTAACGGTGACCACTTTTGTCTTTCTGATGGGATTGGCTTTGGTGCTGATTGTAGCTGTTGTTTCTTTTATGGGTCAACGAAACCAGGACAAACTGCGTACGCGTAACCAATTGTTTGGTATCATGTTGTTGTGGTTGGGGGCTAAGCTGATTTGGTTGTCAGCTTCCGATGCAAATACGGCGTTTTTATTTGTATTGACGATACCCACCATGGTGTTCTGGGCCCACTATTTTTCCCTCAGGGACAACCGTTTTTCAAGGTTCCTCTTTTTCTTTTTTATGGTTTTTTGTGGGCTGGTATTCTTGTTTTACAGCCCCTTCTGACACCTTGCCCTCAACATCTCTCGTTTGCCCGGAGGGCCAGGTAGACGTTCCACATTAAAGCCTGCTCGTTGAAGGCGTCGCCTAACCTCACCTTTGGCGCAGTAAGTGACCAGTATTCCCCCTTGGTTCATGGCATCATATAGTCGCTTCAGAAAGGATTCTTCCCACAGTTCGGGCTGGACATCGGGTGAAAAGGCATCGAAGTAGACCAGGTCGTGGTTAACTTCAAAGGTATGCGTAAGAGCATCGCCTTTGTGTTTGAACAGGGTGAAGGCTGAATCAAGCGTCACTGCTTGGTCCCATGGCGCATCGTGGAGCCTCATCAAAGCATCCGGGGCAAGGGCTGGGGCCGCTTGGGGAAAGTGTAGTGATTTGGCGAGGTCTGGTTCGAGGGGAAAGGCTTCGATGCTGTGGTAATGGATGGTTAATCCTTTTTCTACAGCGGATTGCCAGGTCAATAGGGCATTCAAACCTGTGCCAAACCCAACTTCAAAGATGGTAATATGCTGGTGAGTATGCTCATATAGACCGGCCTCAATGAAAACATGCCGTGATTCCGTGATGGATCCGTTCAGCGAGTGGTACGCTTCTCCCAGAAGGCTTGAATACAGCGTGTCCGAGCCATCGGCTGTCGGTTTTCGAACGAAATCGCCTGGCATGACTCAACCTGCAACGGAGACCGACAACCCTGTTTCTCGCTGTACCCTCTCAGCAATGGCTTCCAACGTTTCCAGGGGTATCTTGACAAGATTGGCAATGGGGGTGTCCCTGTCGATGGTGTATATCATCACTGAGACGGGGGCTATTTTTTTCAGTAGGTTGATCCAGGCAGACAGTTCTTCTTCCGTGGTATTGTCAAAGGCTACTCCTTCGTAAGCTCCTTTGGTAAACAGGGTCTGGATGATGAGTTTATTTCCGAAAACGCTGAGCTGTTCCACCAGTTTTGCCACCGTAAATGACGATGAAACAGGTCTGTCCATGTGCTTGATGGTACTGTCGAAGGCGCTGTCAAGCTTGAGGATGGGCTGGTCAATCCGTCTCAAGGCCTCGAGAACGGTTGGTTTATGGAGCTGAGTAGCGTTCGAAAGGACACAGACCTGGGCTTTTGGGAAGAAGGCGTCACGCAAAACCAGTGTGTCATCGATGATTTCGCTGAATACGGGGTGCATCGTGGGTTCTCCATTTCCGGCAAAGGTGATGACATCGGGCGCTTCTCCGTTGTCTTTCATTTGTTGGAGCTTATTCTCAAGGGCTTCTTTGACAGCGGCCCTGGTGGGTAGCTTGTTGTCTTTCTTGTTGTCTTTGTTCAATCCGCACTCACAGTACAGGCAATCGAAAGAGCAGACCTTGCCGTTAATGGGTAGGAGGTTGATTCCGAGTGAAACACCTAGTCGGCGGCTATGAACGGGGCCGAATACAATTTCATGGAAGAGGAAGGTTGGCATCGCTTCGCGTTTTAGTTCTGCAAAGGTAGCAAACTTTTTGCCCTTGTCTGTGGTCGTTTACCCATTTTGAAGCGCACCATCAGTTGTAAGTCTGTCTTGTGGTGCCCGCTTAGTTGTTCTGAAGCCGTTCCTACCTGGTTTCTGTCGGTGTAGTTCCAGCGGCTTAGTTTGACCCAGGTTTCCATCCAAGACCAGGGACTGGCCATCATCATGATCTGCCAGTGACAACCTGTTCCTTCAAACAGGGGCATGGAAAAGGTGCCTGGTAATCCTGGCTGGTAGGTGCTGAGGCGCACGGCATAATCAGTTATGTCAAACCAGCTGAGGTTACAGGTTATCCGCAGCCTATTGCTGGGGTGGGTATGCGTCATCGATTGGGTGAAGGCACAGCCTGTATGTCGCTGATCCTCCTTCTCTGTCGTCAACCAGGCGGCGTTCAGTGTGCTTGAAAGCTTACAGGCACCCCATGTCGACTCTTGTTGAAGCCTAAGCGTTTGTTTATTTTCTGCTGTGAGCTGAGGTGTTCTTCCGCCCTGTGGTAAAAAGTTTCGTTCCAATAGCCTGGATTTGTACCTCAATCGAAGTTTGCTATTGGATGCCCAGCGATAGGTGGCTAGCAAGCCTGTTTCTTGTCCGTATGCTGGTTCATCAGTGGTGTATGTCAGCCAGGGGAACCGAAACAGGTCAATGTTGCCGTGCAGGGACAGTTTTGCGCCGATTTCCCACCCCACGAAGAGGTACCAACCTTCCTCGTTGTTGACTGTTTCGTGCTCACCGAAGGCCTGCCCATAAAGCGTTTGGTAGCCTCGTTCGTACATTCTGTACACGAGGGAAAGGGCCAACGATGAACAAGCCGACACGTTGAGCCCCTGTATCCAGGCGGTTTGGCCATTTTCTGAAATGGCGCATTCGCCAAACCCTCCAAAACGTTGATACTGCCACTTATAATCCATAGAAAGACACCCTCCCGACCGTCCTCTGAATCCAAAACGGTTATAGGGTTGATATGTCGGGAAGTATGGTTTGTCCAAGCGCCACACGAGGCCATTGAGATGGATACGCCCCCAGGCAAACGTGCAACCCAACCGTCCCCCAACTGTCCACACGGGTACCGTTTTTCGTTGAACCATTTCATCCTGACTACGGTGAAGCCCTGTGGTTAAGAGTGACGTAAGTGTATCTCCCTTCATGCGACCATCCATGCGTTGATGGGATACAAATCCGATACCGTTTATCTGGATGGCTTTCAGGGCTGGTTGTTTTCTTTCCCATAGTACGAATTCGACGGCTGCCCCCCTGAAGAATCCACTCTCAGCCGTGGAGGCATGGCGTTTAAGTGCCGACTGATTGGCGCTTGTTGAGGCGCCTGTCAAGGTCTTTCCCAATTGAAAACCTTGCCCGCATGTCAGCCCCTGGCCCAAAGTTAAGGTGTAATCACCCAAATAAATGCCTTTAAAGAAGCCCATGTCTTTCAGCACCAGGTGCAGGGTGTAGTAGTCTGGCCAGCCTTTTGTGGTACGCCAGGGTTCGCCGGCATCTTTTTGCAACGTAAAACCAGCTTGGAGATGACGTTTGAGGGCGTATGCATAGCGAAACGTTTGACTGTAGGCGTCGCCACGATAACGGTCCTGTTCCGACGTCGTGCGTTTATAGCCGGCTTTGGTTTCCAGCGTGCTCCCGAATAGATGACTGAAGGTGTGCTTGCCGTAGTTGAGGTTGTCCATTGAAAACTCCTGGGCTTTTTTTTGGTTGACTTCGCCCAGGCAGACAAAGGGCAGGATCAAGTCGATGGTGGTCGCATCCAATCCTTCGATCAGGGCCAATTCTGACAGATCCTCCATAGGCCCGTAGCGGTACAAGTAATAACTCAGTGCTTCTACCTGGGCTGCGCCTAGAAAGGGTAGGGTTTCCAGCGCTTCTCTGTTGGCTTGATTAAGCGCTAACGGTTGCTCGGACAAGGCCAACAACTGATCGCTCCACCGTTCCAGTGTCTCTTCCTCGGTCGCCCTATCGGCCAATTCACCGAACAACTGATCCCAATCGATGGAAGGGTTTTCCGACGATAAAGGTACTACGATGTTGATCCCCAAAAGGAAACAGGACCCTATACGCAACAGTCGGGTGAAACGGTTTAACGGTTTTACCATCATGATGTCAGGGGATCAAATAGGTCAAGGTCATGGCTGATGTGGCGCCCAGTTTGGCGTGTATCTGCCAGCTGACGGCATATTGTAGCCGTTTTATGCTGCCTTCTAATCCGATACTGGGTTGTAATGGTTGTGCCGAGAGGCCACAACGAAATCCTAGGGTCTTGAATGGTTGGTAACGGAAGCCTGTATGAAGGGTACTGACCTGACCTTGTTGTTTGTGCCCCTCCAGCCAATAGGTGACCGTTGGATGAAGTTGATACGCCAAGCCAAGGCAAAGCCCTTGATACAGTATCGTGCGAGGCTCCTCATCGAGTCTTGAGCCGGTAGGGTTGATTAGCCGGAAGCCCAACGTCAGGTCGGTCATGGGCTTGTAAAGCAAGTTCAGGTCTGCGTATGGGATACACCTGGAGAGATCGTTGTTGGGCGTCCGTCGGTAATAGGCGACGCATCGGACATTCAGGTGCATTGTTTGCCCGAGATATCGTCCTGCTCCCAGGTGGAATCCTTGTTCTTTATAACTGTCATCGCCTTGTTGGATGAGGCCGGCTTCCCACTCGACAGCTTTCCATGGCCACATGATGGCCAGCTCATCCACACGCAGGGCCTGTATGCCAAAAGGCTTCAAACTTGCCACCTTGATCCACCCTTTATTTGAGTGTTCGTAGGCGATGAGTTGGCCGCCGCTGCCCAAAGCGGCTGCATCACTCAAACCAACAGTTGTGCCTGCTCCAGGCTGTCCATATGCACCCTGGAGCATTATTAATGTAATTATTGCTGTTGCAATACCTTTCATCTTTGCGGCTTTAAGTGTTACAAAAGTAACACAAAAAACATACAAAAGAAATAGAGGGCTTTTCTTCGTCGAATCTTAAATAATGTTGAAACCGTGCTGTTTCTGACTTTGGGCTTGAAAATTAAGTATTTTTGTACGCTATTAAGGATCCAACCAATGCCCACATACCGATCCATCGCACTTGCCTGCTTTTTGTTTACCCTGTTTCCAACAGTGACAAAGGCAGGTTACACGGTACCAAACCTTCCGTATGAGCCTGTCTACGGGGTTAAGACACCGGGTATGCCGTTGAATTCAACCTATGCGTTGGTGGTCGATGGTGATACCTTGTCCATGGTTTTTCTACAAACCATCTTTGTCTTTCCGCCGGAACGGTTTAAGAGTAAGCGGGAGGAACGGTATTACTGGAAATTGGTCAGGGACATCAAGAAGGTCTATCCTTTGTCAAAGATTGTGTATTATACGCTCTACGAGACCATGGAGTATCTTGAAACGATGCACGACCCAGATGACAGGGAGAAGCATCTGCGCAAGATGGAAAAGGATTTGATCAAGGAGTATGAGCCTACTTTGCGAAAAATGACTTATAGTCAAGGGAAGTTGCTGCTCAAGTTGATCGACAGGCAATGCAACACTTCTTCCTTCGATTTGATCAGGGCGTACAGAGGCAATTTTACCGCTCATTTCTGGCAAGGGGTGGCTAAACTTTTCAGGGCCGACTTAAAGTCGGAGTATAAAGCCACAAGTGAAGATTTCATGGTGGAACGCATTATCATCCGTATAGACCAAGGGCAACTATGATATGATCACAGTTGCCCTTGTTGGTACAGTGAGGATGATTGCGTTGTTTTAACGCAGACCTACCGCTTGTTTGATGGCATTCACATAGTCGAGCTTTTCCCAGGTGAAGAGTTCGACTTCGATGGTTTTTTCGCCTTCCGACTCGTAGCGTGAACGGAACGTCTTGCTGACCACTTTGGGCTCTCTACCCATGTGGCCGTAAGCTGCCGTTTCTGCATAGATGGGGTTGCGTAGTTTCAGCCTTTCTTCAATGGCTTTGGGGCGCATATCGAACAGGTTAAGCAGCTTGTCTGCCAACGCTCCGTCTGTCAGGTTTACCTTTGAGGTACCAAAGGTATTTACATAGAGGTTCATCGGTTTTGCTACGCCAATGGCATAAGAAACCTGCACCAGCACTTCGTTGGCTACACCGGCTGCCACCAGGTTTTTGGCAATGTGTCTGGCTGCATAGGCGGCCGAACGGTCTACTTTCGAGGGGTCTTTGCCTGAGAAGGCACCGCCACCATGAGCGCCCTTGCCACCATAGGTGTCTACGATGATTTTGCGACCTGTCAATCCCGTATCCCCGTGAGGACCACCGATGACAAACTTACCTGTCGGGTTGACGTGGAAAGTGATGGCGTCGTTGAAGAGGGCGGCTACTTCGGGTTTTTGTTTGGCTTTGACCCTGGGAATGAGTTGTTCAATGATGTCCTTGCGGATGGTGGCCAACATGGCTTTATCGGCGGCATCAATGGCGGCTTCCGAATCATCGACCGGTTTGATAAAGTCGTCGTGCTGGGTTGAGATGACGATGGTGTCGATGCGGGTCGGTTTGTTGTTGTCATCGTACTCGATGGTAACCTGCGATTTGGCATCCGGCCTGAGGTAGGGAATGGAGCCTTCCCGTCTGATCTCGGCCAATTCGAGCAGTAAACCGTGCGCCAGGTCAAGTGCCAGGGGCATATAGTTTTCTGTTTCGTTGGTGGCGTAACCAAACATCATGCCTTGGTCGCCGGCGCCTTGATTCATGGGGTCTACCTTGGCAGCGCCGTCGACGCCCCTGTTGATGTCGGCCGATTGTTCATGGATGGCTGAGAAGACACCACATGAATTGCCTTCGAACATGTATTCGCTTTTGGTATAGCCGATGCGGTTGATGACTGCCCTTGCGACTTCTTGTAAGTCGACATAGGCTTGAGATTTTACTTCACCAGCCAGGACAACCTGTCCCGTGGTGACAAGGGTTTCACACGCGACTTTCGATGTGGGATCGAAGGCCAGGAATTCGTCGAGGATGGCATCCGAAATCTGGTCGGCGACCTTGTCAGGATGTCCCTCGGAAACGGATTCAGAGGTAAATAGATAAGCCATTGTTCACGTTTTTAAACGGTTAATAACAAGCGGCCCGGCTATGTAGACGGGGCAGCCAATGGATCATGTTAGGAGGAGGAAACGCAAAAAAAACGTGGACAAGCCTGATTCTTTAGCATTTTTTCACGTGGTTGCAAGCGTCCAAATCCTTCCACTATCGGCTGCAAAGATACGTTTTTTTTAATGATGATGCTTTTTGGGAGCAGGATTATTTTCCAGAATGACAGAAGCACGCTCCAATGCCGCGTAAATATGCGGGCAGATGTTATCTTCTCCCAGCAGACCGTAAAATCCGGAGCGTTCCAGAACCCCATGTACACTGGAATTGACACCGGATAAGACGGTAACAATGCCTTCCCGTTTGGCCAACTTGCACATGTTCTGGAGGTTTCTCACTCCTGTCGAGTCGATGAAGGGCACCTTGCGCATACGGATGATACGTACGATTGGTTTTTCTCCCATCATGTCCATTTGTTCCTCAAACTTATTGGCTACACCGAAAAAGAAGGGGCCGTTTACCTCGTATACAGCGACACCGTTCGGAATGCTGAGGCGTTCATCCGATTCTGCATATTCTTCGGGCTTGAGCTCTTCTTCCACCACGGAGACAGAGGATGTTTCCATGATGCGTCGCATGAACAAGACCACTGCCAGAATCAAACCAACTTCGATGGCAACTGTCAGGTCCATGAAAACGGTGAGGAAAAACGTGATGAGCAAAACGGCCACATCTGATTTTGGCATCTTGAGCAGGTTGAGGAACTGGCGCCACTCACTCATGTTGTAGGCCACAACCACCAGCACACCAGCCAGACAGGCCATGGGAATATATTTTGTGAGGGGACCGAGGAAAAGCAAGATGAGCAACAACACCACAGCATGAATAAGACCGGCTACCGGGGTGCGGCCACCATTGTTGATGTTGGTCATGGTGCGTGCGATAGCACCGGTGGCGGGTATACCCCCAAACAGTGGTGTCACGATATTAGCTACCCCCTGGGCCATCAATTCGGTATTGGAGTCGTGCTTGGAGCCAATAACACCATCGGCCACCATGGCTGACAACAATGACTCGATGGCACCCAATATGGCAATAGTAAAGGCCGAAGGAAATAGGGTGGTGATGAGCTCCATATTGATTTTGGGAGCCTCGGGTTTGGGCAAGCTGGCGTTGATGGAGAAGCGGTCGCCAATGGTTTCTATTCCGGTGATGCCGCCCAGTTCGCGTAAAATGTAGACCACCAATGTGATGACTACAATAGCTACCAACGAACCGGGTATTTTTTTACTGACTTTTGGCCAGAGAAAGATCAAGGCAATGCTTATTACACCCAACCCCAATGACCAAAGGTTGGTGGTGTCCATGTGTTGGAAATAGGCCAGCCATTTACTGGCAAAGTCTCCAGGGACACTGTCCATGGTTAAGCCGAAAAGGTCTTTGATCTGAGTGGAGAAAATGGTGACGGCAATACCGCTGGTAAAGCCCACTATGATGGGATACGGCATGAATTTGATGATGCCGCCCAGCTTCAGAGCGCCCATGGCAAAGAGCATGAGGCCGGCCATGATGGTCGCTATGATGAGGCCGCTGGTGCCAAATTTTTCGACAATACCGTAAACAATGACGATGAAAGCGCCTGTTGGTCCTCCGATTTGAACCTTGCTACCTCCCAATAAGGAGATCAGAAAACCGGCAATAATGGCGGTAATCAGCCCCCGCTCCGGTGATACCCCTGAAGCAATACCGAAGGCAATGGCCAAAGGTAAGGCGACGATACCGACGATGATGCCTGAAAGCAGGTCTTTGATAAAGAGCTGTTTGTTGTAGTTCTTTAGGGTTTTAGCCAATACTGGCTTGAAAGGAATCCGCTGTGTGATGTCCATAATACTTTTGTTAACCTGAAAATCAATAAATACCTGTAAAAGAACAAGGTGGCTGCTGCTCTTGAGGAAATCCTAAGGATTTGAGGCCGCAAAATTAACAATTTTTGGGAACTCTAACAGGCAAAAGTAGGAAATATTTGTCAATTATTCGATGAATGTCCTTTTCAACCCCTCCCAGGCTAGGATATACACCTTTTTTCAGGTGTTGACGATTATTCGAAGCGGTAGGCAAATCCCAGGTGTAAAAATAAGAAGGGTTTTTGTGGCCTGTACGTATCAAGGTCGATGGTGACTCCATCTTCACGAGCGGCCAATGTTTGATTTTTCAAGGAGGCAAACGGGTCAATGGATTGGTAGGAGACAGACAAAAAATAATCGACGCGTTCGTTCATCTGGTAAGCCAGACCGCCTTTGAGTGCCCAACCGAGCTGTATTCCCCCTGAATACTTGTACGACCCTTCGTAGGTAGGATCGACGGGCCTAGGTTTATACGTTGGAGGATTGGCGTTCGGGTCCAGGAAAAGCAAGTAGTTTTCTTCCAGTTTGACGGTGCGTCCAGTGTAGGGTAAACCTATGAGTTGGGGTTCCAGGAAGAGTCTCAAGGGTTGGTCTCCCAGGTTGATTAGTGGGTATTCACCCCTGACGCTAAGACTAAGTGCAGGTATGGTCTGGAAGTCTGAGAGTCGGTAGTGGGTGGCTTTGACGTCGTCGTGGTCGGTAATCCAGGTGTCCTTGTAACCTGTTTGCCACAGTCCCAGACCAATGCCGGCCGACAGATAGGGGCTAAAATGGGCCTTGCCTTCCAGCCAGAGCGTATAGGCTTGAGGGCTGCTGCTCATGCCGGAACCCACTGTACCCTCCAGGCTGTAACTTTCTTGCCCCAAACAGGGCAGTGAGCCTACCAATAGTAAGAGACAAACGCCCAATGTTTTCATACTCACTTGTATTTGAGGATGTCGAAGCCTTGACCGTAGACCCCAATGACCGAGCTTTGGGAAACAAAAGCATTGGGATCCACTTGTTTGACTATGCGGAATACCTTAACGGATTCATTCTTTTTGGCCATAACCATCAAGACTTTTGTAGGCTCTTTGGAATAGTAGCCTGTGGCGTCCATCACGGTCACGCCCCTGTGCACCTCAGTATTGATGCGTTGGGCGATTTCATCGGGATTATGGGTGATAATGAAAAATTGGACGGATTGCCTGACGCCGTTCACCACCAGATCAAGGCAGTAGGTCATGACTACCAGCGTAGTGACACCGAACACCACTTTTTCCAAGCTGTGAAAAATCAGATAGGAGGAGGCGATGATCATCAAGTCGCTGTAAAGAATAACCCTGCCCAGCGTGACGTTGCGGTATTTGTTGACAATCATGGCGATGATGTCGGTACCTCCTGTGCTGCCATTGGCCGTGAAGACGACGCCTATACCTACACCGGCGAACACGCCTCCCAACACACAGGCCATGAAGGGCTCATCGACCAGGATGGGTTTGGTAATCAGTTTTTGAGCAACGCTGAGGAAAACGGTCAACGTAGCAACACCGAAAATGGTGCGAAGGCTAAACTTCCAGCCGATGATTCTAACCGATAAAAACAGCAGTACCAGGTTGATGGATAAGTAGGTGACGGCTACAGGTATATCCTTGGCGTAGTACAATAGAGCACCAATACCGGTGACGCCGCCCGTGGTTATCTCATGGGGTAGCAGGAAGCCTGTCCACCCCAGGGCATACAAGGCCAGTCCAACAACAATGGTAATGTACTCCTTGACGCTGTCTATCGCGAATTTGTTCGACATGGCCGTTCAGGTATTAGACGACAATATTGACGATTTTCTTTGGAATAATGATCACCTTTTTGGGATTTTTCCCTTCGAGCCACTTCTGAGAGGCCGGGTGAGCCATCACCGCTGCTTCGATGGCAGCGTTGTCGGTATCGGCCGGCAGCTCAAGCGTGAAGCGGGTTTTGCCATTGAATGAAATCGGGTAATTGATGCTGGCCTCTACCAGGTAGGCTTCGTTGCAGGTGGGCCAGGTGGCGTCGCAAACGGAGTCGGTGTGTCCCAGGGCTTCCCAGATTTCTTCGCTGAAATGGGGGGCAAAGGGTGCCAGCAAGATGATGAGGGGCTCCAGGATGGCGCGCTTGTTGCACTTGAGCGTGGCCAGTTCATTCACACAGATCATAAAAGCGCTGATGGAAGTGTTGAACGAGAAGTGTTCAATGTCCCAGCTGACTTTTTTGATGAGTTTGTGAAGGGCTTTCAATTCTTCAGGGGTGGGTTCGGCGTTGCTGAAACTAAAGTCCTCTTCCGAGGTGCAGAGGCTCCAAAGTTTACGCAGGAAACGGTTGACGCCGTCGATGCCGTTGGTGTCCCAAGGTTTGGATTGTTCAACCGGACCCAGGAACATTTCATAGAGACGCAGGGTGTCGGCTCCGTAACGTTCCACGATGTCGTCGGGATTGACCACATTGTACATGGACTTGGACATTTTTTCCACGGCCCAACCGCAAACGTAGCGGCCATCTTCCAGGATAAATTCTGCGTTGGCGTAGTCGGGGCTCCATTGTTTGAAGCGTTCCAGATCGAGTATGTCGTTGCTTACGATGTTGACGTCCACGTGAATGGGGGTCACCTCGTAGGCCTCTTTCAGGTTGTAGGAAACAAAGGTATTCGTGTCCTTGATGCGATACACGAAATTGGAACGTCCCTGTATCATACCTTGGTTGATGAGCTTTTTAAAGGGCTCTTCTTCACAGACGACGCCAAGGTCGTACAAAAATTTGTTCCAGAAACGGCTGTAGATAAGGTGACCGGTAGCATGTTCGGTACCACCCACGTAAAGGTCAACCTGCTTCCAGTAGTGGTTGACAGCTGTGTCGACCAAGGCTTGGTCGTTGTGTGGGTCCATGTAACGCAGGTAGTATGCCGAGGAGCCTGCAAAACCAGGCATCGTGTTCAGTTCAAGGGGATAGCCTTCGCTGGTAGCCCAGTTTTTAGCGTTGCCCAGGGGAGGTTCCCCTTTTTCGGTGGGCAGGAAGCGGTCAACCTCTGGCAATTCCAGTGGGAGATCTTTTTCATCCAACATATATGGCCGACCTTCCTTGTAGTAAACAGGGAAAGGTTCACCCCAGTAGCGTTGACGACTGAAAATGGCGTCCCTCAGTCTGAAGTTAACCTTGATACGGCCCAACTTGTTGTCGGCCACGTAGGTTTTGGTGCGCTCAATGGCTTCCTTGACGGTCAATCCGTTCAGGAAACCCGAGTTCATCATGATGCCCTCTTTTGCGTCGTAGCTTTCTTCGCTGACATCGGCGCCCTCGATGAGGGGAATGATGGGCAAATTGAAGTGTCTGGCGAAGGCGTAGTCCCTGGCATCGTGGGCGGGTACAGCCATGATGGCTCCCGTGCCGTAGCCAGCCAGGACGTAGTCGCTGATCCAGACGGGGATGGCTTCGTTTGTGAAGGGATTGATGGCGTAGGAACCGGAGAAAACACCGGTGACACGCCTGTCGGCTATGCGTTCGCGTTCAGTACGTTTTTTGGTCGAGGCCAGGTAGGCATCTACCTCTGCCTTTTGAGCGGCGGTGGTAAGTTCGGATACCAACGCGCTTTCAGGTGCCAGCACCATAAAGGTAACACCAAAAATCGTGTCGGCCCTGGTGGTGAAAACAGTGAACGAACTGTCGCTGTCTTTGACCTTGAATACCAGTTCGGCCCCTTCGCTGCGGCCTATCCAATTGCGCTGTGTTTCTTTCAATGAGTCGGTCCAGTCTACGTTGTCCAGTCCGTCGCGCAGGCGTTGGGCGTAGGCTGAGATGCGAAGACACCATTGGCGCATGACTTTTTGTTCTACGGGATGGCCTCCACGAATGGAAACACCCTCGCTGACCTCATCATTGGCCAATACGGTACCCAGGGCCGAGCACCAGTTTACCATGGAGTCGCCCAGGTAGGCCAGTCGGTAGTTCATCAGAACATTGTGTTGCTGCTCCTCGTTCATGGCCTTCCATTCGGCAGCTGTAAAGGCCATTTCTTCCGAACAGGCTACGTTCAGCAACGCAACTTGTTGACCTGGTTTGTAACTGCCGTTGCTTTCAAAGGCTTTGACCAGGTCCTCGATGGGTTTGGCTTGGGCAGCATCGTAGTCATAATAGGCATTATACATACGGATGAAAGCCCACTGCGTCCATTTATAATAAGCTGGATCACAGGTCTGCACTTCCCTGTCCCAATCAAAGGAAAAGCCAATCTTGTCAAGTTGCTCCCTGTAGCGGGCAATATTGCGGGCCGTCGTGATGGCAGGGTGCTGACCTGTTTGAATAGCGTATTGTTCGGCTGGTAAGCCATAGGCGTCGTACCCCATGGGGTGTAGGACGTTGTAACCGTTTAGTCGTTTGTAACGGGCGAAGATGTCGGAGGCGATGTAGCCCAGGGGGTGTCCAACATGCAGGCCTGCTCCCGAGGGGTAGGGAAACATGTCGAGCACGTAATACTTGGGTTTGTCGGGATTGACCTCTACTTTGTACGTTTGCTTGGTCTTCCAGGCTTTTTGCCATTTTTGTTCGATGGCTTTGAAACGATAATCCATGGTGACAGGGGTAATGATGCTACAAAATCGCCGCAAAGTTACACATATTTATTCGACCCACCGATAATGGCAGCCGTAAAAACCCTACCTTTGCTACTGGATATGAAGCCCGAATGCTTCGAAAAGCCGGGCTCCGTCTGTTAAAAGTAGGCGTTATGGTAAAGAAGTATGATTTTCTGGTTATTGGCTCCGGTTTGGCCGGCATGAGTTTTGCGCTTAAGGTGGCCGACAAAGGCACGGTTGCCCTTTGCTGTAAAACGGGTTTGGAAGAAGCCAATACCTTTTATGCCCAGGGTGGCATCGCTTCGGTGACAAAAACCACCGATGAATTCGCCAAACACATTGAAGATACGCTCATTGCCGGAGATGGCCTTTGCGACAGGGAAGTGGTGGAGATGGTCATCAAGGAAGCGCCCAAAGAGATCGACCAGCTGGTGCGGTGGGGCGTGGACTTTGACAAAGATGAGACAGGGCATTTTGACCTGCACAAGGAGGGCGGACACTCCGATTTCCGTATCCTGCACCACAAGGATTCCACGGGTGCCGAAATTCAACAGGCGTTGATCAACAGGGTTAAGAACCACCCCAATATCCATGTGTACAGTCAACACTTTGCCATCGAAATCCTGACTCAACACCATTTGGGACAAAACGTGACCAGACATTCGGACAACATCGAGTGTTACGGAGCCTATATTCTGAACATGCGGACACGGAAAATACATACTTTCCTGGCCAAGACAACACTTATGGCGACCGGTGGTATTGGCACCATCTACCAGACAACCACGAATCCCATGATTGCTACAGGAGACGGTATCGCCATGGTTTACAGAGCCAAGGGAGCTGTCAAGCACATGGAGTTCGTTCAGTTCCACCCCACCGCCTTGTATCATCCGGTGGAACGTCCCTCTTTTCTAATTACCGAAGCGTTACGGGGTTATGGGGCCGTGCTCAAGACCAGAGATGGGTTGCCCTTTATGCAAAAGTATGACAGCCGTGGTTCGTTGGCGCCCAGGGATATTGTTGCCAGGGCCATCGATACGGAAATGAAGAGCCGGGGTGATGATTATGTTTGCCTGGATGTGACCCATAAAGATCCGGAGGAAACCAAGCGTCATTTCCCCATGATCTATGAAAAGTGCCTTTCATTGGGCATTGACATCACAAAAGACCTGATCCCTGTGGCTCCGGCGGCTCACTACCTGTGTGGCGGTATCACCGTTGACCTCAATGCCAGAACCAGTATCCGTCGGCTGTATGCGGCAGGGGAATGTGCCTGTACGGGGCTTCATGGTGCCAACAGGTTGGCATCCAACTCTTTGCTTGAGGCTATTGTTTATGCGGACAAGGCGGCTTGTGACGCTAAAAAACTGGTTGATGGCTTAACCTTCGAAGAGCGCATCCCCTTCTGGAACGATGAAGGTACCCGCCTTCCTGAAGAAATGGTCTTGATCACACAAAGCCAAAAGGAAGTGGGGCAAATCATGAGTACCTACGTTGGCATTGTACGGTCCAACTTACGCTTGAAACGGGCGCTTGACAGGCTCGATATCCTGTATAAGGAAACGGAGCGATTGTTCATCCGCTCCGTTGTGTCCAAAGAAATCTGTGAATTGCGCAATATCGTCAACACAGGCTATCTGGTTATCAAACAAGCCCAGGAACGCAAAGAGAGCCGAGGCTTGCACTATACCATCGACTACCCCGACAAGAACGAACTAGCCTAAGGCTGTTCGTTCATGACGGAATGTCTTCTGGTCTCCTTGACAGGTCAGGGAGCCGGCATTAACATAATCTCACGTACATTGTTGCTGTCTGTGAAGCGTTTGGCCAAGGCCTGGATGGACGCAGCGTCCAAGGCTTGGATACGGTCTTCCATGCCAGTCAGGTGGTCAATACCATCTCTGTCGTATTCATTGATGATCTGCATCCACCAGCTATTTTCCTGCTTGTTTTCAGACTGCTGCTTGAGCAGGTTGAGTTTTACCTTGTTTAATTCTTCGGGATCGGGACCCTTTTCTGCAATCTTGGCCAATTCCTGGTGAACGATGCCCAGCATCCGTTTGTATATGGCAGGGTCTGTGTTAAACTGAATCACCAGGGTGGCGATGGACAAGGGTTTATTGCTCGATGTCCCACGTACACCCACACTGTAACTTCCCCCTTCTTCTTCCCGGATGGTGGCGGTGTAACGTAGGCGCAACAAGTTGGCCAGGGTGCTGAGTTGAAGCATATTGTCCAGAGTGTATGGCTGTTCGGCCAGGTAGTGGATATAACAGGTTGTCTTCTTGATTTTCAGCTCTTTCTCGACTTCTCTGTACAGAGGGCCTTGCGCATGCCTGATGTTGTTGTCTTTCCAACTTTCCCGTTTCTTTGTTGTCTTGAGGCTGCCCAGGTATTTGGATACCAAAGGTTTGAATGTTTCTGAGTCGATGTTACCCACAAAGAGGAAGGTGAAGTCTCCAGGATTGGCAAAGCGCTCGGTGTATCGTTTGAAGAGTGTCTCATAATTAATGCGTTCGATGGTCGAGACGTTCTGGGGCAACAACCGTGGGTGGTGGTTGTACATGATAGCGTTTATCGAGTCGCTAAAAGCGTTTGCGGGGTCAAGTGCTGCATTTTCCAGTGCCGTATGGGCCATGCGTATAAAGCGGTCATAGGCTTGATCATCCTTGCGTGGTGCAGTGAAGTGCAGGTGGGTGAGTTGTAACATGGTTTCCAGATCCTTGACCGATGAACTGCCACTGAAGCCTTCTTCGTAGGTGTTGATGTAAGGACTGACGCTGGCCAGTTTGCCCGTCAGTTTCTTTCTCAAACTGATTTGGTCGAAATCGCCTAAGCCGCTTTGATTGATGACATTGGTGGCGAAAGAAAGGGAGGGCAGTTCGCTTTCGGAAACGAGGCTGGATCCGCCTTCACTCCAAGCCATCATCCTGATTTCGTCTTCCTTGTAGGGTGTGGTTTTAAACAAGACACGGATGCCGTTGGAGAGCAACAGTTCCGTTGTTCCCATCACTTCATTGACAGATTCCTTCTTGATTTTACCGGGTTTGAGGGATTTTGCAATCAAGGGTTGATCGGTGGATTTTTCCTCTTTGGGTTTCAGGTCCAGGGAAGAGGCTGCTTCAAGTTCGGCCAGTAGCAAGGCGTTGTCCGGATAGCTGATGCCTTCTTTTTCGGGTCCTTCAACCATGTAAACCACGCTCTTGTTGCTTAAATAGTGAGTGGCCATTTGATTAAGCTGCTCCAGATTAATGTTGGGCAGGTTGGTCTTGAAAAACGAGTATTCCCATTCAATACCTGGCATGCTCTCAGCTTGGGTGAAATGCCTGGCGTATTCGCGCACCAGACTGTTGTTGCGTTGCTGCGAGCGTTCATTGTATTGCTTTTCCAACCGGC
>Ga0123334_1002741_pt1 | contig 19956 bp, 15 predicted proteins | sample BiotimSIPDNA_FD_89706 | JGI IMG/M metagenome (GOLD analysis project Ga0123334, IMG submission 89706) | Anaerobic biogas reactor microbial communites from Washington, USA - Biogas_R1 time_0 SIP DNA | ecosystem: Engineered > Bioreactor > Anaerobic > Unclassified | place: Washington, USA... | reverse complement strand
CGGGCAAGCAATCCTTAAGTCGGGCAAAGGTGACGCCCGGTTTATAAGTTGGCTTTACAGCGCCCCAACCGGCGCCGGCTTTGTCTTTTAAAAAATCACCGATGAGCTGAACCGGGGCCCGATAGTTTTCGCCACCGATCCGGTAAGCCAACTGTTCCCACCGGCGTTGAAATTCTACTCCCGCCAGTGGATGTGAGCTTGAAAAATCCGCGGGAGTCACCCCGACCAACAAGGCTGAATTAGCGTTTTTCCCATCCCTTTTATACTCACTCATACCGTTGGTAACCAGGCAATGCTCTTCGGAAGCGGCTGCCACCACATATCCGCCGGGGCACATACAAAAGGTGTAAGCGGAGCGACCGTTTGAAGAATGATAAGCAAGCTTATAATCGGCGGCGCCCAATCCAATAATCCCGGCTGCATTACCATATTGCGCCTTATCGATGACCTCCTGCGGATGCTCGACTCGGACCCCAATGGAAAAGGGTTTTTGACTCATGACTACGCCCCTGTCGCACAATATTTCAAAAGTGTCCCGGGCGCTGTGGCCGATCCCCAATAAAACTACGCCGCAGCGGAGTTGCTCGCTATTGTTAATTACGAGAGCAATCACCTTTCCATCCTTAATGATGAAATCCGTAACTTTAGCTTTGAACCTCACTTCTCCGCCATGGGCGATAATCTCTTGTCTGAGATTTTTAACCGTCGTTTTGAGCAGATCGGTGCCGATATGGGGTTTACTCTTGTATAGTATTTCCCGAGGCGCGCCTGCTTGGATAAACTCCTCCAGTATTAGGCGGCATCTTCGGTCATTAATCAAAGTAGTCAGCTTTCCGTCGGAAAAGGTCCCCGCCCCGCCTTCCCCAAACTGGACATTACTTTCAGGATCAAGCAGGCTTTTATTCCAAAACCGGTTTATCTTCACTGTCCGCGCATCCACATCTTCCCCGCGCTCAAGGATGATCGGTCGATAACCGCTCCTGGAGAGGAGTAAACCGGCAAAAAGGCCGGCCGGTCCCATCCCGATAATCACGGGTCTTTCGTCCAATTTTCCCGATCCGGGCGAAACCCATTGGTAAGAAAGATCCGGAGCGCAAGTTACTCCTTTGACGCCGGATTTGCCGAGGATTCGTTCTTCATCACGGAGCTTTACATCCACTGTATACACATAATGAATCCGGTCCTTTTTACGGGCGTCAATCGATTGTTTAAATATTTCAAATCCGATTAAATCCCGTTCTTCAATGCCGAGTATGGAAAGGATCGCCGATCGCAAAGCCTGTCGTTCCATATGAAAATCAACTGCTTGATCGATTCCGATCTTGAGATCCGAAAGCCTGATCATTATAACCTCCGTTAGATGAAGCCTTATAAAGCCCCGCTCCGTCCTGCAACAAACCCGGAGGACCAGGCCCACTGCAGGTTAAAACCGCCGCACCAACCGTCGATATCTATAATTTCACCGGCGAAAAATAAACCTTTGACCAATTTCGACTCCAAGGTATGCTCATCAATTTCATCAGTAGCCACGCCCCCCGCGGTTACTTGGGCGCTAGGCCAACTCTTGGTTCCTCTGATCTTAAACCTCCAGTCGGTTAAGACAGTAACGATTCCTGCCACTTCTTTAGGGGAAAGTTCGGCAGCCGACCGTTTCCAGTCCTTGAGACCCGCTTCCATTAGCACTACCGGAATCAACCTTTTGTTAATCAATCCAACCAGGCTAAAATCAACTGGCTTTGAGGGATTTGTCTGAAACCGTTTACTAATTAACTCCCCTAACTCCTCTTTAGTGAAGGTATCCATGATTGTCAGCTTCAAATAGGCCTCTTTTCCCACATGAAACAGTTCTCCGGCTTTTCGGCTTATTTGAAGAATCGGCGGACCGGAGACTCCGTAATTAGCGAAGAGAATGTCGCCCCGTTCTTTGGCGATGGATTGATCTTGGTGCAAAATTTCAGCGGTCCCTCCCAATTTAACTCCGTCGATTCGTTTAAAATAAGCCCCTTCCAACATTATTTGAACCAAAGCCGGGAAAATATCGGTAATGGTATGCCCTAACTTTTTAGCCAGATCGTAGCCATTACCATCGGATCCGCTGGAAGGCATGGCTTTACCGCCTGTGGTAATAATCACCCGATCCCCCCGGTATATTTCACCATTTTCCAACCGGACGCTAAACTCATCCTTTTCCCTAATAATATCCTTTACAAAAGCTTCACCAACAATCTTAACTCCCAATTCATTCAGTTCATACAAAAAAACATCCAATATACTTGAAGCTTGTTCGGACATGGGAAAGACCTTCCCAAAATCCTCCATCTTTGGTTCGATTCCCAGTTTCTTAAAAAATTGAATTGTATCTACTACTGAAAAACCTGCTAACGCTCCCTGGGCGAATTGCGGGTTTTTACCGTAATAATAGGTGGGATCAGCATTGAGATTAGTGTAGTTGCAGCGTCCGTTTCCGGTAGCCAGTATTTTTTTACCGATCCGGGGGTTTTTCTCAAGGATAACCACCTCAGCCCCTGCCCTTTTAGCGGAAACAGCGGCCATCATTCCGGCCGCCCCTCCTCCTACCACTAATACCCGTTTTCCTGGACTCATATCTACTCCAGCTTACAAATTTTTTGGCATTGTCTGCTCACGAGTTCTTCATCATTACGCTTTCAATTACTTCGGATACTTCTTCACAGGCATCACAACATTTTTCCATATAGTCCAAGGTTTCTCGCCAAGCCAAGATCTCAACGGGATTTTTTTCATTGACAAATAAGTTTCGGGTTGCCTTCACAAACAACCTATCCCCTTCCTCTTCAAAATGATTAATATCAACGATCAACTTATGGAGGACTTGAGACTTGCGGAAATTAGAAAACTCCTGTAAGGCTTCTTTAAGGGCTTCACAACATTTAATAATGATTTCCACCATCTTAATGGCATCTTCACGGATAGCGGTAAAATTAAACATATAAATCCGCAACATAACATCCTCAATGGTGTCCGTTACATTATCAATGGCATCGGCCATGGCTACGATGTCTTCCCGCTCAATGGGAGTGATAAATTCCCGGGCCAACTTTTCCATCATTCGGTGCCTTCCTCCATCACCGGCTTGTTCAATGTTATGTATTTGCTCCATTTTCTCTTCTAATTCACTCACCTTAAAATTGGTCACAATTTCATTCAAAAGTTTGGCAGCATCACAAGAATACTGGACCAACTCTACAAATGCGCTGAAATAATTCTCCGCTTTTTTTCTCGCCATCTTAGATTCTCCTTAAATTGTAATCGAATTTTTGGATCTTAAAATAACTGCATGAATAATTCCGCCATTAAAAATCCGACCAGCCCGCAACCGGGAAAGGTAAGAACCCACGCTAATACCATCTCCCGGACTATACCCCAGTTTACCGAGGATAACCGCTTCGCCGCACCAACCCCCATAATGGCGGTTGTCTTGGTATGAGTAGTACTTACGGGAATACCAGTGATGGAAGCTATTAAGAGGCAAACCACAGCTGCCAAATCAGCGGAGAAACCCTGATGCTTATCGAGTTTTACCATATCCATCCCTACGGATTTGATGATCCGGTATCCCCCAATGGAAGTGCCTAACGCCATCACTGCCGAGCAAAGTACCATCAGCCAGATGGGAATCTGGAACTCCGTAACATTTGCTTGCCCTTGGGCTAAAAACATTCCCAACATGAACACACCCATAAATTTCTGGCCGTCCTGAGCGCCATGCATAAATGCCATACCGGCCCCACCGGCAATTTGAGCATTTTTAAACGGACCAAAGGTTTTTTTACGATCAATCCCACAGCAAATTTTTTCAATCAACCTTACAACGAGCCAACCTGCTCCGAATCCCATACCGGTTGAGAGTACCAGTCCGTAGATTACTTTTACCCATTCCGCGGGATTGATTCCGGAAACACCTCCTTGGAGGGCAATGGCCGCTCCCGATATTCCCGCGATCAGCGCATGACTTTCACTGGTCGGGATCCCAAACCACCAAGCGGCAGTCGCCCATAAGACAATCGCAAATAAAGCCGCGCACAGAGCGATCAAAGCTTCATGGGGATCTCCCCCAAAGTCAACCATCTTAAAAATAGTCTGCGCCACCGTGGCATTGATCGCAGTCATCACCAAAACCCCAAGGAAATTAAAGACAGCCGCCATGATAATTGCGGCGCGAGGCCCCATTGACCTAGTAGAAATACAAGTAGCAATGGCATTTGGAGCATCGGTCCATCCATTAACCAGAACGACTCCCATTGTTAAAATCGAAGTAATCACCAGCGCCGGATTTGATAATAATTGATTCAAAAAATCCCCCAGCGTAATTGTCATCCGTCCCCTCCTCGTAAGTAGAAATCGTGTTTTTATTACTTGGTAATTTAATTTTATTAATCCATTCTAAAGAACTTTGAAAGGACTTCCATACACAAGCTTTATTTTATCCTTTTATACCAAAAATGTCATTAGTTTTGTGGAAACTTGACATGTCCGATGTTTAACAAAAAAAAAGCGGAAATCCAACACTTTCCGCCTACTGTCGCTTCCTCAAATCATCGTTTTAACCGGCTTACCACTCAATACCCTCCGGATACTCCAGCCCCTCCAAACTAAGATCTTCCGGTTCACAACCATGTTCTCTGGCGCCCTCGGCTACAACTTCCTTGATCTCTTTATGATCATCGTCATATCTGAATTCGACAATTCGCTTGGCAATAGAAGACAAGTTCTTAAGCCGCTTTTCTTTGGTCATCTTCAAGTATTTGATATTTAATAAATCAACAAACTGCCCGGCAATAGTTTCGATACCTATATAATCATTATTCATTACATTTAACCATCTGGCAAAGGCCCCTTCGGTAAGCGTAGCTTTGACGCACTTTGCAAATTCAGCCTGAAACAACCGGATAATCGCAATGGTATTATCCCAGACAACTTTCTTGTCCATGGCTTCTTTATAACTAGTTTTGGCAAGATCCCTGATCCGTAGTTTCACCAGTTCATTCAGGGCAAGCATGATAAAGAACATTTCCGGGTAAAGATAGTTACACTTATAATAAACATTACTTTGCGGCGTAATCAGGGAGTGCCATTTCATCTTATCTTCAGTCATCTGATTCTCAACCAGCTCTACTTCCCGGTCCCCCATAAAGGCATGCCGGATATCATAACAAAGTCCAAGGACCCGGATAGAGACTTTGAGATACTCCCGATGTTTTTCTGAGCATTCATCAACGGTAATGTCGTAGAACGCCTCAACCAGGTTGTAAAGATCGTCGAAGTCGCCGCTGATGGTAACTCCGGTAAGGTTTGGCGTGTTTTTTATCGAAATCATAATGTGCTTCCTCTCCCTATTTATTATGACAATAATTTAATCCTACCATAGTAACAACCTTTATCTTTAATTCATTTATAAAAGCATACAAGTCATCGGAAAGATCTTTGATAATGTTGATTCTATTATTATAGGTACTGTCGCCAAACCTCTGTAAATCGACAAGATAAGCTTTAAAATCCGAAGGAAGTCTTTTGGCCAATGTTCGAAAGTTAAGCCGCTTAATATCGAATCCCCACTACTTGAATAAGTTACATAAATGCAGAAAATTATAGGTAATTGGAGAATTAATGATCCATTTTCTCGATGATTGCTCGTCCTGGAAAAACTTATAGAAAAGCTACATCAATATATAGGTTCTCCTCAGAAAGCTCATCAAAGATATTTTTATTATGCTTAAAGTCAACAATATAGCAACAGCTATCATAATGGATGTGCTTTGTTTTTTCAAAATATGACCTCAGAGGGTGATTTTCAAAAAATCCAATCATTAAAAAATCAAATTCCTTTGCATCCCGCCTCATAAACCGCCACAGCTTATCCGCCGAAACAACGTCATTGTTTTCCGCCCACAAACCTGCACAGGCGCAGTTGGCGGTCTCATTGATCCCCGGAAAGGATGGATACCCCAGCAACCTCGTGGGTAACTTGCTTATCAGCCTGTATATACCGGCATATTTTTTTACTACATATTGTTTATACTGCTGCTGATTCAGCACATAGCCGCATGCCGTCAGGACATTATCTTTATATAAGCCGTAGTATACTGCATTCTCTAGATCATAAGCTGCTATACTTTCAAGGGATAAGTCCGCCCCCTGCGCCTGCTTGGAAAAGAAGGTCACTAATTCATTTCTCCCGCATCGCCTCGGGAAATATTCGGCTCCGGCTTTTGTATTGTCTTGGCGTCCAAAGTTTAGATTGCTAATTCCTGATTTACAGAAGTAAACACGATAATCACCCAAATAGTCATATAAGGGCATGAGCTTCCTTGGTTTTTCAAGCATCTTCCGTACTGCCGTGTTTTCTTTTAAAATAGTCGTAAAGTAAAAATCCACCTGATCTCCAGTATACTCGTATATTTTCTGATAACAATCAGGAATAACAAATATCCTCTTCCGATATTGAGGCAAAAGTTTTAGCCCTGTTAAATACCCCATATTAACGACTTTTTTATCCTTATATACTCTTTTGATTATACAGGCCCCAAATCCTACCGCCTTGTTTTTCTGTTTATCTCTAAGCATCAGGATAACTACTTTTTCCCCTTCTTTTTCAAAGGAAGCGATGGGATTAGGATTCCTCAAATATTGTACGGCGATCCCCCCGTCAAATTCCCCGCTTTCAAAAATCTCCTTTATTTCCCGCCAATCCCCATCTTCTGCTAAGATAAGTTCAAATTGATCATTTGGGAAGTTCATCCAAATTCCTCCCAATCGGCACATTCATTTTTTCGTCAACTTCTCCGCCAATACTCAAATTCATCGCCCAGAATAAAAACCATAACAATGGGCTCGTTCTTCCCATTGCGGATAGTCCTCTTCGCAGTATGTTTTTCCCATTTGAAAATTCCTTCCTCGCATCCCTACAAAGCCTACTGAGCTTTTCCGGAGATATATTCTTCGGCTCAAAGGCTAATTCGCCATAGTTGTAATCCCCCTGAAGCCACCATTTATCGCTCAACAGTCTATTTTCCCGCTTTAAATATTCATACAGGCTGGTGCCTGGGAAGGGGAGCAGATGGTTAAAGGCGGCAGTATAAAACTGATGCTTTTCTGAAAAACGCAGCGCCTTTTCTATGGTTTCTTCTGTGTCATAGTCATACCCAAATATAAAGGTAGCATAAATACCGATTCCCGCAGCATGGATACGCTCTACCAGTTCATCCCTTTCCTTCACGAACAGATTTACTGATTTTCTCATCTGTTTCAGATTTTCTTCTTCCAGGCTTTCAAAGCCGATCAGAATAATCTCACAACCACTTTCCTTCATGGTCTTCAACAGAACTTCATCCTTGGCCATACTGAGAGTTCCCTGACCGGCCCACTTTATCTTGAGAGGCTTTATTTTTTCAAAAAGCCCTAATGCGTTCTTTTTGTCCGCCATCAGATTGTCATCCACCAGAAAATGATATTTAGATGCGGAATTTTGAATATCCTTTAGAATGTATTCATGGGGACGGGCAAAATATTTACACCTGTAATAGCTTGCTATGGAACAAAAATCACAATGATTGCAACACCCCCTGCCTGTTTCAATTAAAGAAACCGGCAGATATTTTTTCCCTTTATAAATGGACTTATCAGGCGATAAAGGGCTATAGGCCGGCTTACCCGCATAACACCTTTTCAGTTCGCTTTTTTGAAAATCCTCCAGCACGCTTTTCCAAACCGCTTCAGCATTGCCTGTGATGATTGCATTGGCATGTAACAAAGCCTCCTCAGGCATCAGGGTCGTATGATATCCTCCAAGAACCACCTTGGCTCCCCTTTCCCTGAAGGCGCTGCTGATTTCATAGCTCCGCCGCGCTGTGTAGGTTTCTACGGTGATAACTACCAGGTCCGTCGGTTCATCATAATTAATAAGCTCAACTCTGTCATCATAAAAGGCCGTTTCTACAGCTTCAGGGGTCAGACTTTTTAATACAGCAATTGTTAAGGGCTCCATTTTCCATGTGCCGATATATTTCTGTCCTGGCTTCTTTCCTATGGCCGGTAATATAAATGTTAGTTTCATCCTGTACCCCTTTAGCTATTACAGATTAATAACCCATCGGTTATCAGAAATTTTTCGATTGTAGCAATATTTCCTTACCTTTATTTATTTCAACGAGACGGGAGATTCTTAGCACCCGTTATATCATTTGGCGGCTATTGCAGCAGGAACCGGAATGTCTGAGTTGTCGCACATCACATCCCTGGTGAAGTGCAGAAACTTTTCCGCATATTTTCTATATCCCAGGTTAAGGGGGATAGAAAGCCAGGGGCTGTGATTAAAGGGCGCCAGTCTTTTAGTAATATCCTTCGGACTGTAGGTATGCTTCCATGCCCAGATAATTCCCTCTTCTAAATCCTGGACACTCATCTTGGCAGGCTTAAATACGCAATGCTCAACATCGTACATCGCCCAGTTACGTTCGATGATTCGTCCCGCCTTGTTCAATTCTCTGTAAAGCCGGGTATTGGGAAAAGGGGTCAGAATGCTGTATCTTGGCAGATCAATTTTAATTTTGGTAACCATCTCAACAGTTCTTTCAAAAACGGATTTATCCTCATCGTCCCCTCCAAAGGCAAAGCACCCCTGCACCAAGATACCATGATCATGGAGTTTTTTCATCAACTCACCATAATCCGCGACATGGTTTACTCCTTTGTTGATATATTTCTGGGAGGACTGCCAAATAGATTCAAAGCCTATAAGCAGCCCTTTGCAGCCACTCTTTTCAAATACACTTATCAGTTCTTCATCTACCCCTATATGCGAGGTAACAAGCCCAAGCCAGAAAACTTTTAACCGGATAAGCGCTGTGAAAAGCTTTATTGCATATGCTCTGTCCGTAATTAGATTCACATCAGGGAAAACTACTAACTTAGCGTCAAGGGCTTCGATCTCCTTTACAACTTCATCAACGGGACGTTGATAAACAGTACTTCCAAAAGCCGCCGGATAAGCGCAGAATGTACAGGGGAAGCTGCAGCCCCTGACTGCCTCCACAGTATTGATTGTTATATAACCCTTTTTGTTAAGAAGCTCTCTCCTTGGAATTGGTTTTTTTGCTATTGTATAATTACACTCCTGATGATAAAAGGGCTTTAGCTCCCCTTTAGCAAAATCCCTAAGCATCCGGGAAAAGGTAAACTCTGAAAAACCCGTCATAACAACATCTGCATGGCCGGCTGCCTCCTGAGGCAGCATAGTAGGATGTACTCCGCCCATAACCACCTTCATCCCTCTGCTGCGAAAATAGTCTGCATAAGCATAACATCTGGGAGCTGTGCCTGTAATGCAGGTTATTCCGATCAAATCCGCTTCCAGATCCGGAGGAATACTCCCTGCAGTCTCATCATAAATGACTACTTCCGCATTAAGTTCCTCCGGCACAAGCGCCGCCAAAGTAGTTAAGGTGAGCGGGGCGTAGTGAAGGGATTTTCCGAAACTCCCGTTGTGTCTGTGCATTGCTCCGGCCGGAGCCAATAGTGCTATTTTCATTTGAACTTTCCTGCCTTTTATAGTGTCATTATGCATCGTTTCAAAAGTAAATTTTGTTTGTAGAAAAATTTTCTTACCTCTGCCCTTTCCAACGAGGCGAAAGATATTTACACTTCTTCACATTTTATAGCCTTGGAAATACTTACCCCAGTCTTCCCTTGAAGAAAGACAGGCCGGTTTAATGTTTCCCAACTTTTGTCCTGCATCTAGACACCCTTTGATATATTCCTTCTTTGGGTCTCCTGTCAACACAAATATCTGCAGTTCTTTTAACTGCCCCAACTTTCTGCAATAATCATAATGATAACTTTCCCTTAGAGCGTTGTCCGCTTCTCTGCCCGATGGAAGCTTATCGCTCTTTATATATAAAATATAGCGGTTCTTCTCAGGAGCAAGCAGATAAAATTCCGATCCAGGGGCGAGCTTCCCCACAGCTTCCCTTACAAAAGTTTCATGGAGTTTCTCTCCAAACCTGTCACTGATCCTGTCGTTTTTCCCCATAAAAATAAGCAATGGCAAACTCTTCCTCCAGCCAACCACCTTAACAATATCATAGTTCCGGTAGCGATAAAAACCGCCTCCAGTGGTTACAACCACCTCATATACCCTTCCCGTTTTAAGTTCATTAACCAAACAGATTTGATTTGTATCGATATCAATGAACTCATAAAAATGGGAGCGCACACTCAGAATTCCTCCCCTTTCCCCAGCCAACGGAAAGGAAATGAAGCTTTCCGTAGATAACAACCCCTTAGGCTGAACTATACAATTTGGAAACAGTCTTTTCAAACTGTCTCCGTAGAAAGCTGCATAGGCATCACACCAGCAACTTATAATCTTCAGCCTTGGCCATATTTGGTCGTAAGCCTTGTTATATACAGCCTGCCGAATCTCCTTCCGCCTCCTGTGGCTTAATTCATTTAGCAGCCTTTCCTTGTTGTCTTCCATATAATCCAAAAGAAGCAGCAGATAAGTGGGGTTCCATACGGAGATCAGTGTGAGCTCCTTTGTTTTTAAAAGCTCCACCACCGTTTTGGTATAGAACCTTTCCATATTCGTTTCTGTGCCTATATCCCTTGGACTTACGAAAACCTTGTTCATCAAATATTTTTCTATCCTGCCGAAGTACTCGGAATCCTCCTCAAAACCGATAGGTATGCCGCTTTTAGTATACTGCTTGTTACCGATTGCCGGGGTGATGGACCAGTAGCTCCTCCCCCACTTGATCTCAGGATATGTAGTATATAAATCATAGATCCAGGGCTTTATGCCCATCTGGAATTCTTCCTTTAGTGATTTTGTATAAGGAATAAGCTTAGCTGCTTTTGTTGAACCGCTTGTGGGTTCCAGGGTTATTATTTTTTCCATCGTCAGCAGACTTTCTTCCTTCTCTGATATTTGTTCAATATAGGGCCGGTAGGTTTCATAATCAGACAAAGGCGTCTTCTCCTGATAGGCTTTTATGCTGTCTATTGTCTTAAAACCGTATTTTTTTCCGTAGGCTGTCTCCTCATTTTTCATTAAGATTTCCTTCAGCCTTCTCTTCTGTACCACTTCTGGAGATGTTACCGCCGCAAATCTTTTGTATTCTCCCTGATAAAACCGACAGCATAATGTATTGATAAAGTAATACAATAATATTTTAGGATTTCTCATTTAGTCCCCAGCCTTTAAGCTGAATTATTAAACAAAAACTTCTGCATTCGCACTGATAGATTGGATTTGCTAAGCTTTGTGACACAGATCAAATCGTTACCCTTTATGTAACCTGGATTTTTTGCTACGAAAAATGCAATATTTCTATCCTTTAGCCTCTCTTTACTAACATCTGCCACATTCTCTTTCAGCTTGTCCTTAACTCCCTTGTAACAAAGGACCCCCGTCTTTTCATCGTATTCCCCGGGACTGTAAAACCTGCCGAATGCGTCAATTAGTTCTCTGATTTCCTTAGGAGTTTCTTCCTTATAATTGGGATAAAAGGAATTATAAAAGGTTGGAAGTATCCGATAGGTTTTGTAGCCCTTACAGATCAGAAACCAATAAAAGTCTCCATATTGCTCCTCATATCTAAAAAAGGATCTTGCGAAGATCTTAAAAAGCTCCGCGCTCCCCCAATATTCCTTATGAATAATTGTATCTCCCGAAAAAACTCCGTGGACAAATCCATCACCCAGTGGTATATGAATAATTTGCTGTGTAGAAAAACCCCGTATTATGTTCGTTTCATCCTTTAATACAATGGAATAATCCTTCTTGTTTAGATCTTCCATGAAGTTTTTCCATGTCATATTGTCATAAAAGGTATCCATTAATTCATACATTGTTTTAATATCTTCAACGCTGAGAGATTTTATTGCCACTATGCTTCCCGTCAACTTAGCCATTTGCTTTTTTCCCTTCCGTAAATCCGAAACGCATTCCCTGTTTTTTAAATACTTCCTTTCTAAAAAGAGGATTGTATATCAAATATGTAAAGAAGCGGTATAGGGTACGCATGTTGGTCTTTGGCTCCAATGCCCTTTTAAAAATCGACCAGGGGGAATTAAAAACTTTTCGACACCAAAATGATACCTCCGTCAGTTCCACCGCCGACATGTTTTTAGGAATAAATGACGCGTGATTGAAGCGGTACTCCTCATGAAGCCACCATTTTCCTTCATATAACAGCCGTCCTTCTTTCTTTAGCTTTTTATATAAAGGCGTGTTCGGGTAAGGCATCAAAATATTGTAAGCTGCAAAGCAAAACTTGTTCCGAATGGCAAATCGGCAGGTTTCTTTAATACTTTCCCTGGTATCGCCATCATACCCAAGGGTAAAGGCGGCCCAGGTTTGAAGTCCCCATCTTCTAAGCTCTTTAATTTCCTTTTTATAGTTGTCAAGAGCTCTTCTCTTGTTTGCCCCTTTTGCTGCAGCCACTAGATTTTCCTCATTTATGGATTCAAAGCCAATAACCAGCCCCAGGCAGCCGCTCTTTACCATGAGCTCCATCAGCTCCATATCCTCAAGCATATCGATGCTTCCCTGGCTGACCCACTTCACCTTCAAAGGAATGAGAGCTCGGAAAAGCTCCTTAGCTTTTTCAAAATCCGAAACAATATTATCATCTACAAAAAACAAAAGCTTCCGCTTTTGGCTTTTAATCTCTTCAACAACCTCATTAACTTCCCTGCAAAAATGCTTTCCCCTGAAGTAAGCGCTGGAAGCGCAGAAATTGCAATAATATTTGCAGCCCCTTGAGAATTGCAGCAGGGTAATTGGTAAATAGCCCTTTCCTTCAAAGATATCTCTTCTTGTAATAACACCCTTTTGAGGTATTAGGGGCTGTTCCGCTCGATACTCCTTCTTTAGTTCATTCTTCACAAAGTCCTGCAACATCTCCCGCCATACATTTTCCGCATCTCCAATAATAATGGCGTCTGCATGTTTTTTTACCTCTTCCGGAGTCAGCATCACATGCATGCCGCCCATTACGGTAGTTACTCCCCTTTTTTGATATTCCCGGCCGATTTCATAGGCGCGTCTTGCTGTAAAAGTCTCAACTGTAATTGCAACTAGATCGGCAGGTTCATCGTAAGGTATTTCCTCCATACGGTCATCATACATTACTACTTCTATGTCTCTTGGAGTCAGGGCTGCCAAAATCCCAAGCTGCAATGGTTCCATACGACCCTCATCAACGTATAGGCTATGCTCTCTCCTGCCAATATTAGGTTTTATTAATACCAATTTCATCGGCTGATTCTCCTAATAGTCTGCCTTGCTTTCTGCGTATTTCCCTATTGGAAATAATATTAAGGGCCATGAATAGAAAAAAGTTATAAAGCTTAAAATGATAGCTGCCTGCAAATAAACGCTTCAAGATACTTCCCACTCCATAAAATCTATAACGCGCTAATTTGCAACCGTCCTTTAATTCTTCAGGTGAAAGCTTTTTAGGACGGTAGGCAGTATCACCGTAGCAGTAATCATCCCTCAACCACCATTTATCATAAATTAAGCGTCCCTCTTCCTCAAGTCTTTTATAAAGTGGAGTTCCCGGCATGGGTATTAATGGATTAAAATTTGCAACAGTAAAATTATGTTTCATTGCAAAGTTCAAAATTTCCTGGAAGCTCTCAGCGGTGTCCTCGTCATAACCCAATACAAAGGTGGCGTATATTAGTAATCCGTGTTTATATATATTTGCCACAGCCCTGTCATAATCTCCAATAGTAAGATTTGCGGATTTGTTCATTCTCTCGAGATTATTCTTGTTTAAGGATTCGAATCCCATTAAAACCATTATACATCCGCTTTCCTTCATCAGCTTCAGGAGCTTGTCCCGAAGCGCCGCATCCATACTGATCTGACATGCCCACTTTTTCTTAAGCGGCTTCAACGCTATGAAAAGCTTTATAGCCGCTTCTTCATCAACGAATAGATTGTCATCGATAAAGAAGATAATCTTCTCTTTGGTAGCCTTTATCTCTTCAATAACCTGTTTTAGATCCCCATGACGCACCTTTCCGAGATACATCGCTTTAATTGAACAAAAGTCGCAGCCAAACCTGCAACCCCGGGAATACTGAACCAAACCAAGCTTTTGGTATTTCTTCCCCCTAAAGGCGGAATGGTTGATATCAATCGGGACGAAATCAGACTTCCGTGATGAGATATATTTCGGCTGGACCGTACCGTTTAAGGCGTCCTCTATCAGTCGAGGCCAGGTATCTTCCGCATCTCCCACCATGACTACATCCCCGTATGCCTTTGCTTCTTCCTTAAGCAGGCTGGCATGAAAGCCTCCCAAGACAATAATATTGTCTTTTGTTTTAAACTTTTTCGCTAAAATATACGCCCTCCTGGCGGAAAAGGTATCGAAGGAAAGGGCTATCATATCTGATGTCAGGGCTTGAGGCAGCTTTTCAACCCGGTCATCAAGGAATTCCAGTTCTATGCCTTCCGGAGTCAATTGAGCTAAAATAGGGAAGATCAGAGGTTTAAGGGCATCATAACACTTGCCTTCAAACATACTTACTTTGATAATTGTTATCTTCATCCTTTACCACCTGTATCGGCAATGGCAAAAAAACTTTTTCAGCTATTGTTATATTTGGTGATCCCAAACCATTCCTGGAATATAATTATTTAGCATAAAAGTTTTCTTCTACACTTTCCTGTAAATGTCCTCCAGGGCTGAGGGAAATTTTTACAGGCTAAAAAGGCGGCGATGGTTTCTTCACAGGCTACTAGTTTCAGATCGAGCATTGATCCGCACAGACCAAGCTTAACCGCAAAACAGACGCAGAGGGAAGTGTAACGGTAAACCCCTTTTCATTTATCTTCACATCATTAAAGACCGCAGGTTTAACCTTGTCCGTTTCTGCAAAAGAATTAAAGGCATTAACCTTGTCAGCGGTTAAAACCAAGCCCTCTACTTTATTCAGCTTCAGCTCACCACTATTGAAAAGGCATTCCAGGTTAGCAACCTCCGTGGCATGCAAATTACAAAAGGTAACATTAATGCGCCCTGCTTTATCCTTTGATACGGAGGCGCTGAGCGCCGGGACGTTCTCCCCATTTAGCTCATAATCCCCACACTCAAGTTGATAATCCAACAAATCCGCATCCTGGTGCACCTGATACAGATCAAAAACATGATAGGTAGGAGTTAAAACCATCTCCTCACCATTAGTCAAAATCAAGGCCTGCAGAACATTAACAATCTGGGCAAGATTGGCCATCTGCACTCGATCACAATGGCGGTTGAAAATATTCAGACTTATCCCGGCGATCAGCGCATCCCGCAGGGTATTCTGTTGATATAGGAACCGGGGATTGGCGCCAGGCTCAACCTGGTGCCAAGCTCCCCATTCATCCACAATCAAAGCCACCCTTTTCTCCGGATCGTATTTATCCATAATTGCACTATGTTTACTGAGTAAATCATCCATCGCCAAGGCGTTTTTGAGGCAACAGAAATATTCCTCAAGCCCAAACTCACTGGCCGATCCTTTATCCTCCCATCTCGTCCCCGCAACTGTATAATAATGGAGACTTAGGCCGTCCATATAGCTTCCGGCCCTCTCCATTAATACCTCCGTCCAGTAATAATCATGATCATGGGACCCGGAGGCAATTTTAAAGATCTGATTGTCCCCATAAGATTTGACATAGGTTTGATATCGCCGGTAGAGATCGGCATAATATTCCGGGCGCATATTCCCTCCACAGCCCCAGTTTTCATTACCGACCCCGAAATACTTTAATTTCCATGGTTTTTCCCGGCCATTTTCCTTCCTTAAGTTGGCCATTGGGGATACGCCGTCAAAGGTCAAATATTCAATCCACTGTTCCATTTCATAAACACTGCCACTGCCCACATTACCACAGATATAGGGTTCAGTGTTTAGTTGGGCACAGAGGTCCATAAACTCATGGGTTCCGAAGTGATTATTTTCCGTTACCCCGCCCCAGCAGGAATTGACAATTTTCTTCCGCTGCGCCCGCGGTCCGATTCCATCTTGCCAATGATAATGTTCGGCAAAACAGCCGCCCGGCCACCGGAGAACCGGCGCTCTAATCTTGTGCAGGGCTTCCACCACATCAATTCTAATCCCGCGGATATTGGGGATCGGGGACTCCTCACCAACCCAAAAACCCTCATAAATACATCTCCCCAGATGTTCGGCAAAATGGCCATAAATATTCCGGTTAATCTTCCCTTTCTTGCGATCGGCATTAATTATTAACCTATTCATCTTTCTCCCCTATCTTTTTGGTATGATTCAAAATTAGTCCGAAAAATTACCGCAGATCGGTTTTTATTTCACGCGCAACCTGACCACATTCCAGGACAAAGGGGGTAATTCCGCAATCACCTTGTCCCCTTCGACCAGCGTTTTTCCCTGAGCATGGGGCATTACATTATCCGGATTTTCTTCGGTATTAGTTGCTTTAATATCCTCATGTTCCAGGACAATATGTTCAATTAATTCTAATTCACCCATATTGTTTAAACTACATTCCAGCTCCATTAGGGAATCTTGACTACGGTTAACAGCGAAAAGGGTTATCTCCCGCTCATCGTCGGATAAAACTCCGATGGCTTCAACAAATTTTACTCCTTGATACTGAACAGTATCATAAACCGGGGAAATAATTTCCGGCCGCAAAACTGTTCCCCTTCCATATTTGGAAGCATGATAGCAAGGGTAATATAGCGTCTGCTTCCAGCTACCCCCTTCAGGGCTGGTCATAATAGGAGCAATAACATTTACCAGCTGGGCGAGGCAGGCAATCCGGATGCGGTCAGCATGTTTGAGCATGGTAATCAGGAATAACCCAACCACCAACGCATCTTCAAAATTATAAATGTCTTCCAGCAATCTGGGAGCCTTAGTCCAAGGGGCGATCTCCTTATCCTGCTCATTAGAATGATACCAAACATTCCATTCATCAAAAGAAAGATAGATAGTTTTATTACTCTTTTTTCGCGCTTTGACATAATCGCAGGTGGCAATAACTGCTTTAATGTACTGATCAACCTGTTCCGTTTCGGCCAGGTAATTTGCAAGGTTATTGTCCGGATTACCCAGATATTGATGCATTGAGATGTAATTTACATACTCATAAGTATGACTTAACACTGTTGCTTCCCACTCCGCAAAAGTTGGCATACCATAATGGGAACTCCCGCAGACCACCAGTTCAATCTCGGGGTCAACCTGCCGCATGGCCTTAGCGGTTTCAGCGGCCAACCGTCCGTATTCTTCCGCAGTTTTTTGCCCAATCTGCCAAGGGCCATCCATCTCATTCCCCAGACACCATGTCTTTATCTTATGTGGTCTTTCGTAACCGTGCTCTTTGCGCAAGTCGCTCCAGTAGCTACCACCGGGATGGTTTGTATACTCGATTAAGTTCCGTGCCGCATCAATCCCCCGGGTTCCTAAGTTAACGGCCATCATGGGGGCGGCGCCGACTTTCCGTGCCCAGGAGATAAATTCATTTAACCCAAATTCATTTGTCTCAATACTGCGCCAGGCCAGTTCCAAGCGTACCGGTCTCTTCTCAACGGGGCCAATGCCATCTTCCCAGCTATATCCGGAAACAAAATTACCGCCCGGATAGCGCACAATCGGGACACCCAGTTCTTTAATCAGCATCATAACGTCCTCGCGGAATCCACCATTGTCGGCCCGGGGGTGATCCGGTTCAAATATTCCCGTATAGATGGCCCTCCCTAGATGTTCAATAAATGATCCATATATTCGTTGGTCCGTTTTCGCGATTCTAAAATGCTTGTCTAAGAATAATTGGGCCTTTTTAGTCATCTTCTACACCCTCCAATTCTATATTTACGCAAACAAATAACGACCATTTTTACTATCTAGAAAATGCTATCGATGCTTGTCGATCCACATCAACTTTTCATTATATAACGTGGGTCAACAGGATGTTGACGTGGACGACTACTATGAAGATTCTCCGATTACCAGCTTGGGCAGGATCTGTTCATGTCTGATCTCTAACTCCTCACGGGCAATACGCTTAAATAAAAGATCCATGGCCTCATCAACCATTTTTTCTTTGAAAAGATCCATAGTAGTCAATTTAGGCCGCGTATAACTAGCTACACTATTATCATACCCGACGACCGCGATATCCCTGGGTATCCTTAACCCCAAATCATTAAAGCTATCAAGCGCTCCGGCCGCCATGACATCATTATAAACAAAGATGGCGCTAAGATTCGGACATTTCCGGTAGAGTTTTTGCGCTAAAGCGTATCCCTCTTCCCGGCTGAAGCTTTTTCCCATTTCAATATATCTTTCATCTACTTCCAGGTTGGCATCGTTAAGCGCTTTTTTATAGCCTTTTAAGCGTTGTTCAGTGGTTTTACTCTCTTCAATCCCAATAAAACCAATTTTTTGATGGCCTTTCTCCAATAAATGACGGGTGGCTAATTCCGCGCCTCCGACATCATGAAAAGTAATGGTATCAATACCATCAACCACCCGAGCGCCTGCCAGCCCGATAATGGGGACCTCCTCATCTTGCATGGCTTTGATCAAACCATTTTCGATAATATCCCAGGTTAGGGTAGTTATCACCCCAGCTACTCTGTTTTCGATCAAAATGTCCTTATAAAGCTCTACCCGGTCAATCATGCTATGGGTGTTACAAAGGTAAACCCCGTACTTTTTTTCAAAGGCTTTATCCTCAATCATCTGCGCCATTTGGGAAAAAAACGTATTATTCACAGTAGGTACGACATAAGCGATGGTCTGGGTCTCTTTTCTGGAAAGCGCACGGGCGATACGATTCGGCCGGTAATTCATTTCTTTGATCGCCTTTTCCACCTTTTCCGTCAATTTTTTACTGACCTTTACCCCTGAATCCCGGTTAATTACTGCAGAAACAGTAGCCACTGAAACGCCAGCATGTTTGGCTACATCTTTTATCGTTGGCATCGCGTTCCTCCTGAGTCAAATTATCACAAGTAATATTATTATTCTTTGTATAAGCCAATTTCTCTTAATTTCCCTTTTTGGGGTTCGCTAACGACCAGATATGTTTCGTATAAAGATTTAAAAGCATTTACCGGTGATTTAAAACCTATCTGCAAGGCAACGGATGAATCATTGGGATTAAAGGCCTTAGTTGAATCTCCATACTTTAATCCGGTTTTCTCCTTGGCGCAAAGCAGCAATCGGACCTACTCCGCTCTTTTCCCCTCTTTTCTCTCCTAAATAATCGATGTCGAGTATTATTTCGCTTCCATTTGGATTTTCAAAATCAGCATTGGCCATCCTGACCCTCTGTAGGGTTTTAGTAGTTTGAATTTCCCCGAGTGTTTTTTCATAGTTTTCCGGGAGGCAACAGAAAAGGTATACTCCGTCTTCTTCTTCAGTAATCCTAATTTCCGGGTTAAACTGTTTGGCCACAATTTTATTGCTTTCTTTCTCGAACGGAACCGCCCCGTTTAAATATAAATTATTATTAATATAAACAGGCTGGTTATTATTTAAAAATATATCTTCATCTCCTGGTTTTTGATGTACTTTTTCCAAATATTTCTCTAATGATGTGTTATAACCATTAAACTGAGCAGTCCCGACACCTTCGATCCCATCTTTCCCCACAAATATGTTGTTATAAAAGCGATCATCCCCGCCCAGAATAACAGAAAAGCCCGCTATTTTTGTACTATGGGGAAGATGATATGGTGTTGACCGGTTATGGACTTTTTGCTGATCCATTTTCCCACAAATTAGATTATTTGCATAAGCTCCACCCTGTGAATAATTATCCAGAGCGTACTCGGAAGTAAAAATGTTATGATCGACAATATAAGGTCCATGACTTACCTCGACGAACAGATCACGATTATTACGATAATATAGGTTCCG
>Ga0123334_1002739_pt1 | contig 19964 bp, 24 predicted proteins | sample BiotimSIPDNA_FD_89706 | JGI IMG/M metagenome (GOLD analysis project Ga0123334, IMG submission 89706) | Anaerobic biogas reactor microbial communites from Washington, USA - Biogas_R1 time_0 SIP DNA | ecosystem: Engineered > Bioreactor > Anaerobic > Unclassified | place: Washington, USA... | reverse complement strand
GTTCGGGACGCCGGTCTTCGTTGATACGGGGTGGTTGTAGCCCGCCAGAACCCTGGCGACGGCTTCCCTATCCCGGAAAGCCATGAAAAAGGCATGCTCCCCGTTCTTTAAAAAGACATTCTTATCCGCATCCAGCATTTCGCGCTCGGCCGCATACAGAGGAGGCACCCAGTTCGGATCGTCCCTGTAGAGCCTGTAGGGAAGCCTGATAAACCGTCCGAGCTCTTTTTGACCGATTCTTCTTACATCAACGCCCATAATACTTCCCGCAATGCATTATTTCTTTTCCGGCAGCCGCCCTTCGCGGCCGATCCGGAAGAGGTTTGCAAACAGTATGCCGGCTGCCAGCAGCAGAACCGGGACAACAACCAGAAGCAGGCGTATGGCCGTGACGGCCGACGCAGGCTGCTGCACAACCGCTTCCTGCGTTGTCTCAATATACCCGGCAATACCCAGAATGCCCATGACCCCAAGCTGGGCCAATGCATCGCACATTTTCTGCAGAAATGTAACGATGCCGTAATGGGCGCCCTCGCCGCTGACGCCCCCCGATGCGGCGTCGATCGCCTCGGGCAGCAATGCCGTAGGCATGACATGGAGCGCCGAAAGCCCTATCCCGAGGACGGGAACTATATACCAGAGGTACCGGATCAGGAACGCCGTGTTGAAAAGCAGCATGAAAAGCCCTGCAATAAACACCGCTGCGCCGAGCATATAGGCCTTGCGCTTGTCCAGCTTTTTGCTCACGTACACCCATACCGGCAAAAACAGAATCGTAATGCCAAACAGCACACCGATGACGACCTCAAACTGATCCGGGATGCAGAGAACATGCTTAAAGTAATAAATCAGAAGCGTCTGCACGACATTGATTCCGGTCCATGTAGCGACAAAGATGACCAGGCCCTTGATAAAATGGCTGCTTTTCATCGCGTTCCTGAAATCCGTTAGGAAGCTGCCGGCCGGCGTGCTTTTCACTTCGGGCTCGCGTCCTGCGAAGAACGGGAAAACGGAGGAAATCCCGACCGGTACGGCTATCAGGATTGCCATCAGCAGAAAGCCCTGCGACGGCGTCGGCGCGGATTCCCAGATCATCTTGGGCAACACGGCTCCCACCAGGCCGAACGCGATCGAAAACAACATGCGCCACGCGGTGATCGAGGTTCTTCCATCGTAGCTGCGCTCAATTTCCATGCCGTATGCCAGGTAAGGCACCAGATAAAACGAAGTGGTGGTCAGGAATGCCAGATATGCGACAATCGACAGAATGAACATCGGCGCCAGCGCCATACCCGCAGGTATGGAAAAGAGCAATACAAACGTCAGCCCGATCGGCACGGCCATGACAAGAAAATACGGACGGCGCCTGCCGTAGCGGGACTTTGTCCTGTCGGATATGCGCCCGATGAAAGGATCGATCGATGCATCCCAGAGATTGCCTATGAATATCAGCAGGCCGACAAAGAAAGGCGGCATGCCGAGAACATCGGTAAAATAATAGGGAAGGAACAACGCGGTTACCGTGAATGCCATGGTTCCCATGATATCACCGGCGCCGTAAAGCGCCTTGCGGGATGTTGATATGCTCTGCTGCATCGGCCGCCTCCGCTCATATAAATTTATACAGACAGTACGATAATACCATATTAATATCGAATTATATAGATATTTGTCATATGAAACCATGGCATTGCGTGCAGGCTTTTCTCCGGTATGGCTGCTGAAATGAACAGGAAGGCAAATGCCCGATACGATTGATTTTTATATGCAGATATTTTATTATAGTATCGACAATTAAATTTCGGAAGTGAAGCTCCATGGCTATTTACAAGAAGCCGTGCATCCATTGCGGCCAGCTCATAGACAGTGATTCGCGGTTCTGCGCCAAATGCGGCAGCCGCAGTCCGTTCGGCTACCAATGCCCCGGCTGCCTGCGCGAAATTGAAAAGGGAGGCACCCTGTGCCCGGGCTGCGGCAGGCCGCTCAATATTGCCTGCCCGCATTGCGGGAAACGCACCTTTGTGCAGGATGCCTGCGAGGTTTGCGGCAAGAGCCTGATGGTTTCCTGCTCAAATAAAAGATGCGGGCAAATGCAGTTTTTCGAAAACCGTAAGTGTACGGCCTGCGGCAGGAAAATAAAGAGCAGGCTGTAATAATAGAAATAAGTACGAATCATGTGAGGTGCATCAGATGCTGAAGTCTTTTACGAGGAATTATGAGGACAATTCAACCGAGGCCGGTTTCCAGTTTACATTTTACTGCGACATCTGCAACGATGGTTTTAAAAGCAGCTTTATCGAGTCCTCGACTTATAAAAAGGGCCAGGGCCTGCGAGCGCTGTCGCACGGCGCGGGCGTGCTCGGGGGGCTCCTGAACGGCGCTCTCGGCGACCTGGGCCGCTCGCTTGAACGCGGCGGGGACATACTGTCCCAACGGTTTGAGGACAGAAGCCCCGAATGGCAGAAGGAGCATGAGGCGGCATTTGAGCAGGCGCAGAACGAAGCGCAGCGCCACTTCCACAGGTGCCATTCCTGCCACAAATGGGTATGCGACGCGGACTTAAATGAAGATGAAGGGCTATGCGTGGACTGCGCGCCCCGCCAGGAAATCTATGTGGCAAAAGCGCGCGCCGAAGCGATGCGCCGGAACATCGATGAAAAGGCCGAAAGCGCGACGGTATGGGATGACAAAATCGAGAGCAAGACAACGGTATGCCCCGTTTGCGGCAAGCCTGCCGGCATCGGCAAATTCTGCAACAACTGCGGTGCGTCGCTTGCGCTGAACCGCTGCCCGAACTGCGGCCAGGACAACGCGCAGGGCGTCAAGTTCTGCAATAACTGCGGTTCCCCTATGAAGGCAAAGACCCCGTCAAATTGCCCGAACTGCGGCTCGGAGCTTGCCCCGGGTTCAAAATTCTGCAATGAGTGCGGAAGCAAGGTATAAAATGATTAACGGCCGGTTTGAATCTGAACCGGCCGTTTTTTATGCTCATTTCATCGCTTCGGCGATGCTTTTGCGCCAGGATTCCTGCGATCTGTGGATGACGCGCTGATAATAACCGGCGCGCAGAAAGCGCAGAGCGCCGGTACGCTTGACCGCCATGGCGTACAAGGCGTTTTCAGGCTTCTGCAGCTCGGCTTCCGGCATCGATATGACCTCGCGACGGAAGCTGACAGCTTCCATCGTATGATTGAGTCTTCGGAAGAACGCTGCTTTATCGCCCGCGAAGCGGTACAAAAACGTGGCCGCGGCGGTATCCTCACCCGAAGCGATTTCGACTGCCGCAGTGCCCCTGCCGCCCTTGTCGGAGACTGCCGCAATCCATATCAGTTCCTCGCCGCCGCTCCAGGCAAGGCCGGATTTGAATCCGGCATACAAATCGGAAGGTGCGCAGGTCCCCCTGAAATACTCATAAGCGCCTGCCGCGCGGCTTTCCCCTATCCTTGACTCCAGCGCGGATGCAAAATCCGGCGATATGCCCCGCAAGTCCTGCAAAGCGGCCGCTGCTCCGTCGGGCAGGAGCCTCGCCAGCTCCGAGGCTTGCGCCGGCGAAACAATACCGCACAAGGCACGTACCGCGGCTTCGGCGTTTTTACGGATCGTACGCCTGTTTTCCAGTATCAGCTCGTACAGGCGCTGCGTGTGGGAGCCAAGGCGCATCACATCGTACGACTCACCGGTATCCAGCGTCATTTGAATTGTAAAGTTTTCAAGCACCGGCTCGCGCATGAAGCAAAGCGGTATTCTGCGCCCTTCCGCATTGGCGGGCAGCAGGCAAAGGCAGTTGCCGAACAGCTTTATTTTTGCTATGCCGACCGACTCCCCGCCGTCATCCGAATACCGGTATTCGCCCTGGGACTCAAACATCGGCGCGCCTTCCACAAAAAAGGCCTCCAGTGTACGGGCATTGTATGCGTTCCAAAGCTTTTCATAAAGCGAGTCCAGATCCCGGCCCATCTGCGACAGTATGATTTGGCCTGTTTCGGTTTTGATATGCATCCTATAGCTGCTGATTGAAAACGCGTCGATTTGCGCATACGAAACGGCATGGGATACCCCGTCCGCCGAAAAAAGCAGGGAGTCTTCTGTTACGGTAATCGCCGCATCGCCGCGAAAGGCACCGGATGCGACCTGCCCGCGAAAGCTTCCGTCGTTATTCATATGATACTCCACAGATCCATTGTATCTTTATTATATACGAATTTTATGACATTGCATAGAAAGCGCTCAATGAAAAGCCGGAGAGACGTCGCCATGAACCGACCGCTTGACCCCGGCCGGGTTCTGCAAAAATATGAACTGCGGTACTCAGCCGGCCGCAGTTCCCTTCACGCGCATCGTTTTATTCTGAATATACTTTGCTCAGTAGTGATGATCCATCCCGGCATCCTGTCTGGCCGGATGCACCGTGCCGTGCGGATGGTTGGGCGGCGCATAGATCGAGTACAGCTTGAGCGGAACGCAGCCCGTATTTATAAGATTGTGCCACATACCGGCCGGTATGAATATGGCATAATCATCGTAGACCCTTCTGCGGAAATTCAGATTGTCCTGTCTGTCGCCCATCAGCGTCATTCCCTGGCCCTGTTCGATCCGTATAAACTGGTCGACCTCCGGGTGGATCTCCAGGCCTATGTCCTCTCCCGGATTGATGCTCATCAGCGTTAGCTGCAGATGGGTCCCGGTCCACAGAGCCAGGCGGAAATAATCATTTTGTTTCGTGGCCTCTTTGATATTCACGGCATACGGCCGGGGGCCGTGATCCCGCAGCAGCTCCGATTCGCCCGAATCCTTCGGCGGATACATCGGCTTGTTGTCCCGGTAAGGATTCTGAGAATCATCGAGAGGATAAGCCGGCACATGAAAGTCGCTTGATATATATGGATGATAAAAATACATGTTTGATCATCTTCCGTTTCTTTTGCATTGTCTGCATGATTAGTAGCATATGCAAATCAACCGGATGCGGTGATTGTACAAAGAAGGCCGCAAGCGCTCAGGCTGCGGCCATGAATCGACTCCCTGTCGGCTTTCAGCTTTGTCCCCCGTCCTTGCCCAGCAATCCGAGCTTCCATTGACGGAATTTCGATTCCTTTAGGAACCCGTGTTTTGCCAGTTTCAAGCCGCCGATCAATTCGAGCCCGACGCCCGCTCCGATCAAAAAATCGCAGATCGGATGCGAGATTCCGAAGCCGCTTTCGAGCATCTTGGCTGCCGCGAACAGAAGCAGCCCCGCGGCAAGCACAAGATTTGGCTTAAACTTTTTCATATCCTGTCTCCTTTATAGTTTTTTCCTGTAATAATATTTGAGCGCGGCATGTATCAGCGCAACAAAAAGGGCCGCACCCAGCAGTGTAAAGAATACCGTAGCATTGATATATCCGGCCAGAACAGCGGCCCCCGAAAGACCGAGTACCGCAAAACGCATGCCCGCGGAACCCGACTTTTGCCGGATCATTCTCCTGCGCTCGTCATTTTCGGCGATGTAGAGCTTTCTCAGTTTATCATCGCTGCGCATTGCCGAACCATAGACAAAAATCCATCCGGCGAGCAGAAGCAGCAGGAAAAGGCCGGCTCCAAAATGAAAGCCCCGTATGAAATCCGACGCATTCCCCGCGCCCTTTACGCCGACGGCCGCATACAGCAGTGCGTTTGCCGCAATATATACCGCCGCGCATCCGCCCAGCAGCGCCAGCCTTCGCATCAGTGTTTTCTTAAACTCATCCATTCAGACCCTCCTCCGCATCAGAAAAATCAAAAACTTCTTCGATCGGCTTTCCGAAGAACCTTGCGATCTTATAGGCAAGCACCAGGGAGGCCGTATACTTCCCCACCTCGATCGAGGTTATCGTCTGCCGTGTCACCCCGACCGCCTCAGCCAGCTCCTCCTGCGACAGCTTGCGCTGCTTGCGGAGCTCCGGTATGATCGTTTTCATGCATCCACCTCTTTGCAAAGTTTGCTTTGCATCTATAGTATAGTTTGCTTTGCATTTTTTGTCAAGCACGCTTTGCAAATAGATCTGTATCCGGCCGTGATCCCATAGATTAAGCGCCGGGGTATTCCTGAGCATCAGGCTTTGAAAGCTTTTATTGAAATGGCTTTATTACTTTAGTAGAATAAATACGAATTGATACATTGAAAGGATCAACAGGACTCATGATTAAAATAGGCATAGCAGGCTACGGGAACCTCGGAAAAGGCGCAGAGCTTGCGGTAAGGCAGAACCCGGACATGAAGCTGACCGCGATTTTTACAAGAAGATCGCCCGGGAGCATCAAACCGCAGGATCCGACGATCCCGGTTAAGCATATATCCGAAGCGCAGGACATGAAAAACGACATCGACGTCCTGCTGCTGTGCGGCGGTTCGGCAACCGACCTGCCCGAGCAGGGCCCGGCATTTGCCGGCATGTTCAACACAGTCGACAGCTTCGACACGCATGCCCGGATACCCGAATATTTTAATGCCGTTGACAGCGCGGCAAGGACAGGCGGAAAAATATCGGTGATATCGGCGGGCTGGGACCCGGGCCTGTTTTCACTTAGCCGCATGATCTGCCAGGCCATGCTTCCGCAGGGCAGCGATTATACATTCTGGGGCAGGGGCGTCAGCCAGGGGCATTCGGACGCGATCCGCAGAATCAAGGGCGTCAGGGGCGCGGTGCAGTACACGATACCGGTCGAAGATGCGGTAAAGCGCGTCAGGAGCGGTGAAAACCCGGCGCTCACAGCCAGGGAAAAGCACTTGAGGGACTGTTATGTCGTCGCCGACGATGGGGCGGACAAGGAGGCGATCGCATATGAGATCAGGAACATGCCGAATTATTTTTCGGATTATGACACCAGTGTGACATTCATATCCGACGAAGAGCTTAAAGAAAAACACTCCGCCATGCCGCACGGCGGATTTGTGATCCGCAGCGGAAGCACGGGCGACGGCAGCAGCCATGTCATGGAGTTTTCGCTGAAGCTTGGCAGCAATCCGGCGTTCACATCGGGCGTGCTGGTTGCCTGCGCAAGGGCGGCATACCGGCTGGGCCGCGAAGGCCAGACGGGCGCACGGACGATGCTCGACATAGCGCCCGCCTACTACTCGCCCAAGGCCGCGGCACAGCTGCGCGGAGAAGTGCTGTAGCCGCGGCAATCTTCCGCCGGACAATATCCATCCTGCTGTTTACCAAAGACCGGGGCGTTCATGGCGCTCCGGTTCTTTCGAAAATCGGCTCATAGAGTGCCGCAGCCCGGGCTTTATTCATATTGTATATTTATGGTATACTCATAATAACTGCTACTTGCCGGTTTCACGGTATCTTACGGAATGCAGGTAATATGAATATGTTTCGGCAGCCCGTTTGGATATCCCATCAATGAACAGGAGGCGCTTATGCCCGTCAGCTTTTTAAACTTTACCCCGGAGGATTACGCGCGGTTTATGGAGCACAGCATACCCGAATATGCAAACGATTTGCTTGCCGCAACCGGCTGCACCGCCGAGGAAGCGGCGCAAATGGCCGCGGATGATTTTGACAACATACTGACCGAAGGCTTTCAAACCCCCGGCAACTATTTCTATAAAATACAGAATGAAAGTAAAGAAGACGTCGGGTACCTTTGGTATATGATGCTGAATCCTTCGCAGGCATATATCTGCGACTTCTGCATCTACGACACCCACCGGAGAAAGGGCTATGCATCGGCGGCGCTTACGCTGCTGGAGCAATATGTCCGGGAGCTCGGCTGCGGCAGCATATTGCTCAATGTTTTTGACCACAATACGGCAGGCATCAAGCTCTATGAAAAATGCGGTTACGCATTGGATACCGTCCATGAGGCGGGCAGCAGGTATCTGATCAAAAAGCTTGAATGAACCCGTGCCCGCGCCGCGCATCGGCTCTCCCCCGTATACCCTCACTCTTAATCCCTCTCCCAACACAAATCGGGAGAGGGATATTTCGGTTATACATTTGCTGCGTAAATGCTATGAAAACCGCTTACCACTTGTTCCAGTGCACAAGCTCTTCTTCGTACTTGCCCTTGGCGGCGGGGGATTCATCCGGGATTCCCATTGCGATCGCGCAGAAGGGCAGCGCGCCTTCCGGTATGCCGAATACATCATAGGCGCCTTTCATGCGCTCTTCGACCGGGTACAGGCCGCACCATACGGTGCCGATGCCCATCTCCCAGGCCTGCAGCAGTATATTCTGCGCCGCCGCGCCGCAGTCGTTCAAGTGGTTGCCCTCGCACAGGCCGATCTGGCGCTCGGGCAGGGCCACGACGATGATGACAGCCGCGGCCTGTTTGAAGTGGTTTGCCTTCATCACCTCGTTGAGTCTGTCGATCTGCGCTCTGTCGGTCACAGCGATGAAGCTCCACGGGCGGGTGTTGCGGGCCGACGGGGCATGCATGGCGGCGTTCAGCATGATTTTGAGCTGTTCTTCGGTGATTGCGCCGGGTTTATATTTGCGTATGCTGCGGCGGGATAAGATGGCTTCGGATACGGTCATGGGGTGTGCCTCCTTACTGAAAGATATAACACAATACAATTTTACCGAAAAGGCGGATTTCCCTTCAAGCAGCCGGTAAATCCGGTGCTTGTCATGCCGTAAATCTATTTTAGCGAATAACATCATATCTTCTCACCAAATTCTAATCCATGCGATATAGACTTAAATAATCCGATATATGCTATAATATTGTAGATTATGAATATGTATGAAACCGGCGCAGAGCCGAACTGCACATCATTACAAAAGCGAATTAACATAGTCGATTACGAGGTGCAATCTTGAAAATTTCGGTCATCATACCCGCCCACAACGAAGAGAAATACATTGGAAACTGCATCGATTCCATTCATCGGGCTAACAAAAACGGTCTTTTTGATGTGGAAATCGTCGTCGTGCTGAACCGCTGCACGGACGCCACCGAGCAGATCGCACTCCAAAAGAACGCGAAAGTCGTTTATCAGGAAGAAAAAAACCTGTCCAAAATACGAAACACCGGCGTCAGGGCATCGTCGGGCGATATCGTCATTACGATAGACGCCGACAGTGTGATGCCCGAAAATATACTCGAGGAAGTCCACAGGGCGTTGACCGCAGGCAAATACATGGGCGGCGGCGTCAAATTCCTGCCCGAGCGCTATTCATTGGGGATCGTCGTGACGTATGCGTTCCTCAGGCTGATCCATTTCCTGAACGGTTTTTCGGGCGGCATGTTCTGGCTGTTTCGGAGCGACTTCGACAAGCTCGGAGGCTTTGACGAGGGCCTGGTGCTGGGCGAAGACCACGACTTTGCGATGCGGCTGAAAAAGTATGCCCGGAAAAACAGGATGAAGTACGGCAACCTGCCGAACGGATTTATCATCACATCGTGCAGGAAATTCGACAGCTTCGGCGAGTGGCATGTGTTCCAGATGATCTTCCGGGATTTCAAAAAGATCATCGAATGCGTTTTCGGGAAAAGCACGGAGTTCGCAGACCACTATTTTTATGACTTTAACTGACAGCGGCTGTTTAGATCAACAGCTTTTTACTGCACATTCATAAAACATTGCCAACCTGCTCCGAAAGCGCCGGGAAGGAAGTAAAACTATGCCGGATCATAAGGCAAACCTGGATTTAAAATCACTGAAAGACGGATTCACGGCACTCGGCGTGAGCCGCGGTATGATGCTCGAGGTGCACAGTTCGCTTTCCCGCCTCGGGGCCATGTTAAGGGCGGCGCGGAAACGGTCATACACGCGATCATGGAGACTGTGGGCAGCGAAGGCGCGATTGTGATGCCGTCCTTCCTGCTGTCCCCCTTTCTGCCGCTTACAGAGCGCGACATCGATATGGGACTTACGATGAAAATCAGGCTGCTCTCCCCCGACGCTGACGAAAAAAGCGGTATGGGCGTCATTGCGGACACCTTTCGAAAAATGCCGGGCGTTGTCACGGGAGAGGGAACCTTCCGGGTTTCGGCCTGGGGTAAGGACGCCGAAATCCACAGCCGGGGCTTCCACCGCATCATAGATGGCGGCGGATACGCACTGATGCTCGGCGTTGACATCTACAGGCTGTCCAGCATGCACTACATGGAAGACCTGCTGCCCGACGAGGTGAAAAATATATTCAGGACTTCCGAAGAGGCGCAAAAGCTTTACCCCGAGGACAAGTGGATGATCGAGGGCGGGGTTCCCCCGGTCAAGGCATGGTATAAGATACAGGACGAAGCATACCGCAGGGGCTATATCACGGACTCCGTCATCGGGCAGGCCAACTGCATGTTCTTTCGGGTAAGCGATGTGGTGGAGTTGTACAGGAAAGCGCTCGAAACGGATCCGCTGGGGCTCTACGGGCTATAGCGCATACCGGATCATGCAATCTTTCATATTAATATAAATACATGATATAATCATCCAATCAACGGTTTGGGGGAACGGCACCGATGATCAAGCCGGAAGGAAATGCACTGCAAAAGCTGATACCGCTTTGCAGTCCATACGACAACATATCCATGTTTATACCGACCGGCCAATGCTCGGGGCGGGCTCTTGATTGGAGAAAACTATGAACATACAGATTTTCGGCAAAAGCAAATGCTTCGACACCAAAAAAGCCGAGCGCTATTTCAAGGAGCGCAGGATTAAGTACCAATATATCGATATCATTGAGAAGGGATTGAGCCGCGGCGAATACCAGAGCGTTGCGCAGGCAGTCGGCGGCTTTGATGCATTGGTTGACGCAAATAACAAGGATTATTATAAGATCAAATATTTTGCCAAGGAGCAGCAGCTCGAAAAGCTGATGGAAATGCCGGAGCTATTTCAAACGCCGATTGTGCGCAACGGCAAAGCCGCGACGGTCGGATACCGGCCCGATGTATGGAAGGGCTGGGAATAAACCGGCATCTGTCCGATATTGTATATCCGGCAGTAAAGTGAGGGGGCGCATGTTTCAGGCTATTGGACCACCTTGTACATGAACACGACATGCTCGCCCTTTGCAAAGCCGTTCTTTTCATAAAAATCAACCGAAGGCATGAATCTGTCGGTCAGCAGCGTAAAGCCCGCAAGCCCTCTCTGCCTGATATAGTCTTCGATATGCGCAAGCAGCGCCTTACCGAAACCCTTGCGCTGGTGTTCGGGCGACAGGAAGAACTCCTCAACATACAGCTCGTCGTTCGTCCACCATGTTTTTTCACGGCAAAATGCCGCGCCGGCTACTTCCCCGCCCTCAATGACAACAAAACCGACAAACCTTGGATTTGCAGCGATCTCTTTGAGATATCGATCCGCTGTTTCACTTGTCCAATGACTGTTCCACGGAGCGCCGTTGTAGGCCTTCATAAATGCCTGCACGCAGCCATCCGACAGTGCGGCATCAAATAAACTGATCTGCATAGAATTACCGTCCCGAAATCATAAGTGATATCGATTATTATACCACTCACGCGCGGGCTATTGATGCATTATTTGGCAATCGTGTTATAATATTATGACCGCCATTCGATATAATGGAGATGTTTATGAATTTTCAAAGCCTCGAGCAGCGCATGGTGCATACCTATCTCGACACGTTTCCCCCCTTTGTTCCGGCGGGCCCCGGTCCGGGCGAGCAATCGCAGCAACAGCTGTATCTGTTTATGGAGGGCCTGTACCGGCGCCTGATGGAACTGCCTTCGCTGCTGTTTCCCACACTCCACGATGACGGCGCTTACACCTGGCGGTTCAACAAAAGCCTCGATAACAATCCAAAGCTCAAAGAATACATGAAAAAAGCGCTTGGCGGCGTGGATGCGCTGATTGGCACTCTGTACATGCTGGGGCAGGCCTGCAATCTGGACAACGATGTTCTGACCATCGAGGATTCCAGTAAGCTCAACAAAAAACACCGTTTTGTGCTGGAACAGGCCGGACTGCGTTTTGACAGCGAGCGCGGACTGACGGCAGTCACATGCGATGCTTATCCGCAGATGCCCGCGGCGCTCAAGTGGATGGCCACAAGACCGGGAGCTTCGCTGCTCGGCTTTTCACGCTGTCTCTTCAGGGAATGCTACCCGTACTCCAGTGATATCTACGCAAAGCTTTCCGGTAATGAATCAGCCTTCCGCAGGCTTGAGCGATACCTGATTGAGCATGGCTATAGCCGCATCGACAACAGGGACAATCAAATCGCGCTGGATTATGTAAAGAATCAGGGCGGCAAAGAGCCCCCGAAGGGCGGATTTAATTACGGTGTTCACCATACCGGCATATCGGCGCAGTACGATCCCTATGTAAATGAGCCTGCTGTTTTCGGGCTGTGCATTCCGCGCTTCAGGGAAGTGCTGCTTGCTTTTGACACCATGGACAGCAAGCTGCGGAGTTTTATTGTCGCAAGGACGAAAAGGTGCGACAACTGCCGCTACTGCGTACAGACCGACAAGACAGGCAAGCGGGCGCTTGCCAATTTACCGGTAAGCCATGACGGCAGGAACTACAGGCTGTGCTCCTATTTCCCGGGTTACTACTATTGCTGGCCAAAGCTTGACGATGAGATCGCAGGCAGCATGATTCATATGCTTGGATTTATGGATAAGCTGTTTGAGGTTAAATAGGCAAAAGCCTGTATGTATGGCTGGCTATGAATTTTCATGAAACATGCCGGCCGCATCTGAAATCTTGAAGTCCTATACCGTACATGAACTCAATTTTTGAATCAGGAGGAACCCCATGCAGTACACGGCGTCAACACCGCAGGAATATATCAGCCAGCTTCCCGATGACAGGAAGCAGGCGGTGATCAGCCTGAGGGAGACAATCAAAGAAAACTTGCCCAAAGACTTTGAAGAAACCCTGTCATACGGCATGATAGCCTATGTTGTACCGAAAAGCATTTACACAGCTGGATATCATGCAAATCCTGCCGAACCCGTTCCCTTTATCAGCATTGCCTCGCAGAAGAACCATATCGCACTTTACCACATGGGAATCTATATGTTTCCCGATGTGCTCGAATGGTTTTTATCGGAGTATCCGAATCACTCGGATGCAAAGCCCGATATGGGGAAAAGCTGCATACGGTTTAAGAATATTAGCAAAATACCATTGCCGCTCATAGCGGAACTCTGCCGGAAAATAACCATGGATGAATATATCGCAAGGTATGAAGAGAGCATCAAAAAGAAAGGGCGTTAATCCTTCCCAAGCTCCACCAGCTTGATGTAATCCTTGATATCCTCGGCTCTCGGGTGCAGCCGGAACGCAGCCCAGCAGCACGCGCAGTGCCTTAGTTCCCTGCCCTCGAATACATAACTGATCCCATGCTTGCATTTCCCCTCTGCGCGGAAGCGGCAGCCGGGTTCGTTGAGCCGGAACATCTCAAGTATATCATCTGAGCATGACTTTAAGTGTTCAAAGCAGTTCTCGGGCTTCCGGATCCTCATAAACAAAACCAGATCCGATTTCCAGGACATGACCCTGTACAGATACGGCCCCCTAGAGTTCATGACGGATTCCCTGTCGTAATAGCAGAGATCCGGGCCCTCATTCCACCCGCCCTTTTTCCTGAAATACCCGAGGTCGCACATCGCCCTGTCAAAATCGTATATGAATTGCCGGTCCTCGTCATTGTGCATTTTATCGGCCACATACTCCGGCCCGGCTTCGCGCGCTCCGGCATCGGAAAGGCCGGTCGTCAGAGCTCGCCAGCTCCACGAAATGAAACTGTCCTCGAATCTGTAAGGTAAATGGTAGGGATGCTCCTGCTGCGCCCTTGCTGCACTCTCCTTGCGCGCCATCATATAAAGCACCGTAATGTAATCGGGATTGTCCGGGTATTCGACAAAAAACACAGCTGTCTTTGGCGTAATCCTGTAATTTTGCAGACCGTCGAATACGAAGCCGTAATCGCCGAGAGCCCGCAGCAGCTCATGGCTTTTGCCGACCGTATTTTCATCGCGGAACCTTGCGGCGTCGACCTCCAGCCGCGCTCCCGAGACATTGCCGCACTCAAACAGATGATATAGCAAATCAAAAGGCCGCCATGCGACTTCCCGGGACTGTCTGGCTTTCGGCGCGGCATAATGCTCATCAATGCTGACCAGCGGCATTGAAAACTGCTCGGGATATTTGGATATATCATCGTATATCTGGTAAAACAGCTTCCATATGCCGCGGAATGCAGTCTCGAAGCTTTCTCTGTCCAGCTGCCTTAAAAAATCCGGGTGTATGTCGATTTTTCCGGGAAGGTCGACCATTTCGCCGCGCCGCACCGCAGCCCACTCATTGATGTAATATTTCGCTTGCATATCCTGACCTCCTGAACGCCGTTTCATTATATCACAGCCTATTCTGACAGCATCATGTCAGGTTATCACCGGGTATTTGCATAAATTATGAATCTGCTGTTATATAACTGCCGGGAGGCGGGATATGGAACAGAAGGGCCTGCATACATTGCTGAAAGAGCTGACCGGCAGCGATATCGGTCAGCCGCCCAGCGTCACATCCTGGTCCTGATACCATAGGAGCGCTTCGTGCAGATGCCCGAGCTTAAAATCCGGCCACATCTCCTCCACCACATAAAAATCCGCATAAATGGACTGTACCGGAAGAAAACCGCTCAAACGCCTTCTTCCGCCCCAGCGTATGATCAGATCGATCCTGGACACATCGCAGGAGGCTATGGAGTTTAAAAAGCTTCCCTTTATATCGCTGCGCCCGTTTGAGAATTTAAGATCCCAGTCCCAGCCGTAGTTGACCAGGAAGTTCACATTGATAAGCCCCTTGCCGAAGGGCTTTCTGACGGTATATTCGCACAGTTCCTCCGGAAACAGCGGGGAATCCGTGTTGCCGATGATGAGCAGGTTCGCATCATAGTTAACAAGGCTGCGCACAGAATCGACGCAGGCATGCTGGAACGCACGTGTCTGCGCCGCGGGGCGCTTTGTATTGTCCTGCGTAAAGCCGTAGAATGTCAGTTCCTTGACGCCGAGCCGCACACACTCCTTATAGAGCTCGAATCCCGGCTCGATGCCGTATTTGTAGCCATCCTCCTTGTTAAGGCCGCGGCTCTGCGCCCACCGTCTGTTGCCGTCGGGTATGATGCCTATGTGCCTCGGCACTCTCTGGTATGTCCGCATTCAATGAATCCTTGCCGTCATGACATCGTAACGGCACCGCCGTTTACATGCAGCACCTGGCCTGTCACATACGCCGAGTCGTCGCTCGCAAGGTACACATACGTCGGCGCAAGCTCAAACGGCTGCGCGGCGCGCCCCAGCGGAACCTCCTGGCCGAAGGTGGCGACATCCTGCCCCTCGAAGCTCGACGGTATCAGCGGCGTCCAGACCGGTCCCGGCGCGACTGCGTTGACGCGTATGCCGTTTTGCGCAACCGACAGCGCCATCGAGCGCGTAAACGTCACGATCGCGCCCTTTGTCGACGAATAGTCGATCAGCGTCTTGTTGCCCTTGTATGCCGTAACCGATGTCGTGTTGATGATCGACGCGCCCTGCCTTAAGTACGGCAGCGCGGCCTGCGTCATGAAAAAGTAGCTGTAGATGTTGGTCGCGAACGTGTTGTTGAGCTGCTCGGCCGTGATATCGGCGATGCTGTTGCGCGGGTACTGCACCGCGATGTTGTTGACCAGCACATCGATATGCCCGAACTCCTTCATCGCCGTGTCGGCGACCTGCCTGGCCGCCTGCTCCTGCTTTAAATCGCAGCGCACAAGCACGCAGCGCCTGCCCGCTCCCTCTACCAGCCTGACGGTTTTATCGGCGTCCTGCTGCTGGCTGTAGAATGCGGCCACGATATCGGCGCCCTCCTTCGCAAATGCGATCGCGGTCGCCTGGCCGATGCCGCTGTCGCCGCCGGTAATGATCGCAACCCTGTTTGCAAGTTTGCCGGAGCCGCGGTAATTCGGATTGTCCACAATCGGGGCGGGGCTCATCATTTGCTGAGAGCCCGGCTGCATGTCCTGGTGCTGCGGCGGGAATCCGGCCGGTATGTTCATCTTGTTCTGATAAGTGGTTTCATTTGTCAAAAGGCAACACATCCTTTGTATTCATGAAAACTATCTTTCCAAATGCTATACAAAGTTATGCCGCCCAACAATAGGCAATGCCGCGGCCCTATTCCACCGGAAAATCAAAATAGGTATCGGGGTACGGTTCATCCCTCAGCGTATAGTGCCACCATTCCTTCGGCAGAGCCTGAAAGCCCGCCTGCTCCATGGCGCGGCGCAATATGCTGCGGTTCGCGGCCTGCGCGGGTGTTATGAGGCCGGTGCCGTGGTTTGAGATCTCACCCAGCAAATCAAACGGACTGCCCATGTCCGCATCCCTGCCGGTCGCCGCATCGACGATGGTCAGGTCGACCGTGCTTCCGCGGCTGTGGCTTGATTTTCTGGCGATATAGCCGTCGAACAGCCTGCTCTTTTCCATATCGGGATAGAAGATGCTTTTCATGCGCTGGTCGCCCAAATCCGCTCCCCACCGCACGAAGTGGTCGACCGCCCGCTGCGGCCGGTATGCGTCGTAGACCTTGATGATCCAGCCCTGTTCGGCCAACAGGTCCGAAGCTGTCTTCAGCGCGTCGGCCGCCTCCCTGGTCAGCAATGCAACCGGCGCATGGTAGCCGTCGATGCGCTCGCCGACAAAATTGTAGTCGGTATAGTAGCGCACCTCGAGTATCACATTGCCGATGTACCGGCCGACGGATACAAAACCGTACTGCATATATTCCTTTTCATCATGGACAGATGTATTTGACATATATTTATCATTATAACAATCGAACATAAAATTTTCACTTAGCTTTGTGCGCACCAAATATATGATTCACCGGTATTGCAATGCGCCTGCCGATGCTAAGGCTTTTGGAATCCATGTTTCATAACCATAAATATGCCTTATAATCTATAGGAACGGGTTTTCCCGGGGTATGAAACGATAAGGCCCGTTATTTGCGGTTAAGCCCGCAGCCTTTACGGTCAATAGATACCGGTAAAGGATTGATGATTCGGCGCACAGGGGGACGGTGTATGGTGGATTATTCGCAGACGGAACTGGAAAACGAGGACACGCAGCACGGGCGGTTCCTGGCATTCACGCTCGGCAATGAATGCTACGGCCTGGAAATACGTTATGTGACGGAAATCATAGGCATGCAGGAGATATCGGGCATTCCCGAGGCCCCCGCGTATATCAAGGGGATCATCAACCTCCGCGGCATGATCATACCCGTGATCGATGTCAGGCTGAAGTTCAAAAAGCCCGAAGCCGAGTACACCGACAGGACGTGCATCATTGTTGTTGACACCGGCGAGGTGTCGGTCGGGCTGATTGTCGATGAGGTATACGAAGTGCTTACCATAGACGACGGCGATATCGCGCCGCCGCCGGATATCAGGATCGGCGTCAAATCAAAATACCTGGCGGGCATCGGGAAATCGGAAGGCCGGGTCATACTGCTGCTTGACAGCAAAAACCTGTTTTTCAGCGATGAAGTTGCCATGATGACTGAGATCTGTGAAAAGCAATAACACGATTACAAGAAGAGCTCCGCGTAAACGGAGCTCTTTTCTGATTTCGTCCGGTGATGTTACAGGAACCGCTCGAAGCGCTCCCTGCCGGCCTTGCAGATCGGGCATACCTGCGGCGGGTTGTCCCTGGCGCACAGGTAACCGCACACGCTGCACCGGTACACCGGGTACGTAAGTTCCCCGGCAGGTTTTGCCGCCTGCTGTGTCTGTGCTTTTCTCTGCCGCTCCGAAAGCGGGGGCCTGCGCTCGGGAACCTGCATGGCTTGCGTTTTTGATGCATCGGCCACATACAGCCCGCAAAAGCACGCGCCGTATTCGGCAAGGTCGTCATCCCTGTAATTGCACGGGCAGATGATGTCGGCATTATCTGCCGCACTGCCGCGGAACAGTCTGCAAGGGCAGCTTTCGATGCCGTAGCGCTCACGGTTTCGCAGCAGCCCTTCGGCCAGCGCCCGCACCACGCCGTCATCGGGATTCAGTGTGTAGCCGCCCGCCTGTGCGTCTTCCCTGAGCTTTTGCACACGGGCATTCACCGCATCATTTTGCGCTGTCATTTTTGTACGAGCTCCGTCAGGCGGTCGGGATCGTAGCCTATGATGCACCTGCTGGAATCGATGATGATGGTCGGGAACGAGCCCGCCGGATTGAACCTGGCAATCTCCCGTTCAATCGGCTCGTATTCCTCTTCCGACAACAGGTCGACGTCGATGTACGAGTAAGCGACCTTGCTGTCGTTCAGGAACTTTTTCGTCTTGCCGCACCACACGCAGGTGCTCAGCGCATACAGCTTGATATCGCCTTTGTCCGTTCCTTTTATGCTTATAAATTCGGCCATGATGCATCCTTTCAGATTGATAATGTTATTCTACCTTTTTGGCGGAGACATTGCAACCGGAGGGGCGGTTACTGCCGCGCCACGCTGATATTCAGCCCGTCCCCCGCCGCATCGATCCTGACATCCATGCCGTCGGCCAGCTCGCCCCTGATAATCAGCTTTCCGATCTCGGTCTCGACAAACTTCTGCAGGTACCGTTTGACCGGGCGCGCGCCGTAAACCGGCGTATAGGATTTGTCCGCAATATAGCCCTTGGCTCCTTCGGTTACGACCAGCCTGATGCGCCGCTCGTCGAGACGATTTTGCACGGCCCGCAGTGCAAGGTCGATGATTTTGATGATGTCCTGCTTCTTCAGCGGCTTAAACAGCACGATATCATCCACACGGTTTAAAAACTCGGGCCTGAAGTGGCGGTTGAGCTCGGCCATGGCGGTCTCGCGCGCCCGTTCGTCGATCTCGCCCTCGGCGTTGATGCCGTTTAATAAATACTCGCTGCCTATGTTCGAGGTCATGATGATGACCGTGTTTTTAAAGTTGACCGTCCTGCCCTGGCTGTCGGTCAGGCGGCCCTCGTCGAGTATCTGCAGCAGCACATTGAACACATCGTGGTGCGCCTTTTCGATCTCGTCAAAGAGTATCACGCAGTAAGGCTTGCGCCTGACGGCCTCGGTCAGCTGCCCGCCTTCCTCGTAGCCGACATAACCGGGAGGCGCGCCGATCAATCTTGCCACCGCATGCTTTTCCATATACTCGGACATATCGATGCGCACCATGTTCTCCTCGCTGTCAAACAGCGCTTCGGACAGCGTTCGCGCCAGCTCCGTTTTGCCGACGCCGGTCGGCCCCAGAAATATGAACGACCCGATCGGGCGCTTTAAGTCCTTTAATCCCGAACGCGCGCGCAGCACCGCGTCGCTGACCGCTTCGACCGCCTCATCCTGCCCGATCACACGCCTGTGAAGTATGCCTTCGAGGTTCAGGAGTTTATCCTTTTCTTTTTCGACCAGCCTTGACACCGGTATACCGGTCCACCGGGAGACGATCTCGGCAACCTCCTCCTCGGTGACTTCTTCCTTTAAGAGTGCGCCGGGGTTGGCCTTGTTGCGCTGCTTTTCATTCTCCAGTTGTTTGATGAGCTCCGGCAGCCGCCCGTATTCGAGCTTGGCCGCTTCTTCAAGATTGTACCGGCGCTTGGCTTCGTCGATCTGCCGCCTGACATCCTCGATCTGCTGCTTCAGGCCCTTTTCACGCTGTATGTTGACTTTTTCAAGCTCCCACTGCGCCATCATCTTGTCGGACTCTTCCTTTAGCCCCGCAAGCTCCTTTTCAAGACCCGCAAGGCGCGCCTGCGAAGCCGTGTCGTCCTCTTTCTTCAAGGCCTGGCGCTCGATTTCAAGCTGCATGATGCGGCGGGAAATATCGTCAAGCTCGGTCGGCATGCTGTCGATCTCGGTCCGTATCATCGCGGCGGCCTCGTCCATCAGGTCGATGGCCTTGTCCGGCAGGAAGCGGTCGGCGATGTAGCGGTGGCTCAGCGACGCGGCCGCCACGAGCGCCGCGTCCTGGATCCGCACCCCGTGATGCACCTCGTACCGCTCCTTGATGCCGCGCAGAAT
>Ga0123334_1002735_pt1 | contig 19978 bp, 17 predicted proteins | sample BiotimSIPDNA_FD_89706 | JGI IMG/M metagenome (GOLD analysis project Ga0123334, IMG submission 89706) | Anaerobic biogas reactor microbial communites from Washington, USA - Biogas_R1 time_0 SIP DNA | ecosystem: Engineered > Bioreactor > Anaerobic > Unclassified | place: Washington, USA... | reverse complement strand
TTTACCTTTATAAAGGATTTGCTAATCATATTTTCCTTCTTTGATACATCAACACAAATATTAATGGACTAATGTAATTATACCATAAAAATACAGTTCAGCAACCCAATAGTATTTTATGAGCAGATATTCTACCAGATGTTGAAAAAAATCTATATCTACTTTACCAATAGTGAACAAAGACAAAAAAGAAGGTTACCCCCTTATTGATAGACATAATCTTGCCTGCGAAGGCTGAGTCAGATGCTGTAACACTGCATTTCACAGTATTAACATCCATCAAACCCAGTAGACAAGGGGTAATAGGAGTGACAACTGATTATCAGTCAGTAGAATGCCTACCCATTTAGAAGGGTAAAATTAAAGGACTATGGATGCCACCACAGCCCTATTGTTATCTACATTATTTCCTGCTCTGCATTTTTATCCTCTCATCACCAGATACAAGCTGGTTGTAGATATTGCATTCCAGAGTGTTTTGCAGGTCACTACTGTAGATGTTGGCATATTTCTGGCTCGTGCCCAAATGGGCATTTAAATCATAGTGGCGACCCGAAGGGGACTCGACCGCGCCGCTGTGCTGCGCTCTTCGCTCGGATTGCTGGCTCCCCGGTCATCCTCGCGCACTCGCCGGAAAATGACATGCATTTTCCTTTTAGCTCGTGCCCTCTCGGGTTCTCGTCCCTTTGACACCTTTTTCTATTTATTTGCCTTGACAGAAAGCAAATAAATCCTGGCGACCCGAAGGGGACTCGAACCCCTGACCTCTAGCGTGACAGGCTAGCGTTCTAACCAACTGAACTACCGGGCCATCTTTATCCTGGCTACTCCTCAGCCATAAATAACACTTGCTATTTATAGCGACAGAATATATTCTAGCGGCGCAAAGCAAAAAAGTCAAGCCATATGTAAGAGATCCAATCACATCAATTGCTAAAACTGAATTAGTCTTGAGTAAAAACAAAACAAGTATGGAGGATTGTCTCCAACATATAGCGAATACTTTAGAATTGTAGACGCCTGGAATACGAGCCCAGACAGATTTATTCATTATACGGCAGGAGTAAAACATGAAGTAACAAAATACGCGAGTGCTAATGTGATTGATTATTTTGATACTTCATAAAGAGCATCCTCATAGACCGCATTAATCATTTTTAAGGCTTTAATGCCTTCTTCTCCATCTATTCGGGCCTTGCCGCCATTTGCGATACTGCGGTAGAAGTCTTCGATGAGCACCTTATGGCTGCTACCCCAATAGCTTTTTGCGCCGGTAGTCGGATCAACATCAACAATAGTCTCTATATCTGCGTTGCTATACTTGATTGTAAGCTCTTCATCCATTCTTATGACAGCATTCTCACAAACAATCTCAATGCTTACAGGAGCATCCGTGCAGTAGTTGTTTGATGCATAAAACAAAACGGCCGTGCCATCCCTGAATAGAATAGTAGCCTCAGCAGTATCCTCCACCTCAATATCACCTTCAAGAAGTCTGGTGTGAATGGAACCTGTTACTTTTTCCACATCACCAATAAACCACTGTATCAAATCAAGGGTATGAATAGCCTGATTAATCAGGGCTCCTCCACCTTCCTGATCCCATGTACCTCGCCATGCATCGGATGCATAGTACTCCCTGTCTCTGTTCCAGGTCATAAAGGCCCTTCCGCCTAACACCCTGCCTGCCTTGCCTGAAGAGAGAAGCTCTTTGACCTTGATTGAGGTCGTGTTGAACCGATTCTGAAAACAGACGCCTAGCAATTTCCCGGTCTCTTTTGATACCTTGATCATTTTCTCTGCTTCCGCCACCGTTATCGCCATTGGCTTTTCGGTAAAAACATGCTTCCCCTGCTGCATGGCATCAATGGCCATAGTTGCATGCAAATAGTTTGGCGTGCATATATGGACCACATCAATACGCTTGTCATTCAACAATTCCCTATAATCATAAAAAGCCCTGCATTGATACTTCCCTGCTGCTTTCTCAGCTCTCTGGGTATCAATGTCACAAACAGCATATAATTTCGCATCTGCGCACTTCAAAATAGCATCTGCATGGGTAGAAAAAATCCTGCCGCATCCAATAATCGCACAATTTAGCATACTAATAGCCCTTCAACCTAGCCTTTCTACAAATCTTGCTAATTCTTTTACCCCATCCTCATTCAATCCTGATAGCTTCCATTTGCGCCCTGACACACAGTTCGGCTGCCTTAAAGGCATGTTCCTGGGTCATTGCATTTTCCGTCCTGTTCAGGCAATCGAGTATCAACTGGCCGAAATAGGGGTATCCTACCTTACCCTTTACAGGAATATGGCTTGCCTTATCACCTGTTACAAGATAAACCTGGTCTCCATCGGGCTCCCGACCCACATCGATATATTTTCTCATCTCAATAGTCCCTTCGGTGCCAAGGATAAACAGCCTTCCGTCGCCCCAGGTATCAAGCCCATCGGGGGTGAACCAATCCACTCTGAAATAACCTGTTGCACCGTTGTCGGCCACAAGTGATGCGTCACCAAAATCTTCAAAGGTAGCGTGCTGCTTGTTGTGATAGTTTGCAATTCTCGACAGCTGCACCTTTGCGTCCTTTGCTCCCGTGTAGTACATGAACTGTTCAATCTGGTGACTGCCAATGTCACATAGGATACCGCCAAACTTTTCCCTTTCAAAAAACCAGTCGGGCCTGCCGGTTCCCAAGCGATGAGGCCCCATGCCAATTACCTGAAGCACTCGTCCAATCACACCATCCTCTATAAGCTGGCCTGCGAAAACGGCGCTTTCCACGTGAAGTCGTTCGCTGTAATAGACGGCATATTTCTTGCCGGTTTCCTTTACCATGGCCTTAGCCTGCTCCAACTGTTCGAGTGTTGTGAGCGGGGCCTTATCGGTAAAATAATCCTTACCCGCCTTCATTACCCGAAGGCCAAGGGCACAGCGTTCAGACGTCACAGCCGCTCCAGCAATCATATGTACTGATTTATCGCTTAAAACCTCATCCTCGCTTCGTGCAACCTTTACCTGAGGAAATTGCTCACAGAAAGCCTTAACCCTTTGCGGATGAGGATCATATACCCATTTTAACTGTGCGCCGGCTTCAATCAAACCATTAGACATGCCGTATATATGACCATGGTCCAGATGCATGGCAGCAAAAACGAAGTCACCATCCTTGCATACCCTATCCGGCTTCCCCTTAGGCGCATAAAACATTCCACTCTTTTTTGACATAGCAATCCCCCTATTTATTGCAATATTTAGACATTCCTGCCCGTTGTAATATTCTCGTCGGTAAAGTTCTCCACACTGGCAGATTTCTCATAGAAGTGAGGTACACTCGCCCGTATTCCTTCGACCGTGTAAAACGCGTCATGCTTCGCTAAAGGCAGGTCTACCGGCTTTCCAGTGACACTTGCCTTGTATATTGCCGCAATCAGTTCAACTGCCTTTCTTCCATCCTCACCGGTTACCAGCGGTTTTTCGCCGGTCTCAGCAGCCCTTAGTATGTCATCGATTAGCGGTACATGATCAACATATTTTTGCTCCGGAAGAGATTTGTAATATGCATCAATCTCCTGCTCCAGCTTCTCATTTCTCTCAGGGAAGCCATTACTCTTGGCAATAGAAGCATAGACCTTCCAGGGTGCTGATATCCTGGCGTTCATGCCTTGAAACACCATCTGCTGCTCTTCCCCATGATGAACAACAGAGCTGGTCAGCTGTCCAAGAGCTCCACTTTTATATTTCAAAAGAGCAATAGATAGATCCTCGACCTCGGCATTGTCATGGGCTGTGTTACTCATCACCGCCTGTACCTGTTCGGGCATGCCCATCATCCACAGCATCATATCAATGTGGTGGATGGCATGATTGAGCGTACAGCCTCCGCCTTCCTTCTCCCAGGTACCTCTCCACCAAAGATCATAATATGAGTGCCCTCTCCACCAAAAAGAATCCGCCTGAGCATGAACAATATCCCCCGCCAGACCTGAGTCAAGGGTCCTTTTCAGCTTCATATAGCCTGTACTGAACCTGTTTTGAGCCACGACAGCAATCATCTTCTTGTTTTTCTCAGCTGCTGCCAGCATCTGGTCACACTCCTCCAGGGATGCGGCCATCGGCTTCTCAACCAGTACATTCTTGCCGGCATTTAGGCTATTTATTGCTATTTCGGCATGTACATAGGGAGGTGTGCATATATCAACGATATCAATATCCTCTCTTGCAAGCATCTTTTTATGATCATCAAATACTTCGGCATCGGCAAGCCCGAATCTCTCCTTTTTTTCCTGAGCTTTCTCAGGGTATATATCTACTAAGGCAACAATCTTGCATCTGTCAGGGAATTTTAAATACCCATCGATGTGTCTTGGCGAGATACTCCCTGTTCCAACAATAGCTACTCGAAGCATATTACTTCCGCCTTTCATATATTATTATATATATTTTATGTACAATCTGGGAAAAAGCAATGGAATATTTAATATTATTTGTACTATCTAACTATGTAATGTGATAATATATAAAGTGTAGTATCGCAAAGACCTTTTACGGCAATAGCTTCTCAGCGCGGCACTCACATCAAGCTTTATATTATTAGTTTCAAGGAGTCGCAAATGGATTATTCGACTTTTACTACTTTGCATAATATGTTTCCCAAGCTTTTGTATGTAATTGACCGCAATGCAACAGCAGGTTGGGTACTGAATAATGTAATGTCCTGCCATAATCTGATGCTTGTTTACGAAGGTCAGGCTGAGTTTATTTGTAATGGCAATAAATGCACGGCGTCAAAAGGAGAGCTTATCTACCATAAGCCAGGAGACAAAAGATATGCCCGTACCTTCCCTAACACACTCTTAAGGTGCTACGCCATCGATTTCGTGTACACCTGCCCGGTGTTTGAAAATGGCGAATGGAAATTAATTGATATGGAGCTGCCCTTTTCTTTCTCTCAGCGAATAACTGATGAATACCTCTTTATAAAGGTAACGGAGCTGTTTTCGCAACTAACGAAATCTGCACTTTCAGCAAGAGAGCAGGCGACTGTAAGAGAACGGGCAATTTTCATAGAAATACTCACGCTACTCTTTCAATCCACGCAAAGAGAGCAGTACAATTACTCAAGTGTGAGAATCGTCGACAAGGTTATTAGCTATATGATTGAAAATCATGCCAGGAGTCTCACCCTCCCAGAGCTTTCCGAATATGCAGGAGTAAGTATATCTTATCTTGGTTACGTATTTAGAAATGTAACCGGTAAATCGCCAATAGATTATCTTATTGAAATCAGAATAAACATGGCCAAAAACCTACTAAAGGACGGAGTGTCAGTAACTGAAACCTCGTCCCTTGTGGGCTTCAATGATATCTATTACTTCAGCAGGGTATTCAAGCTCGCGAAGGCATCTCCCCCTCAAAATACACTGACGAGAAAATTTCTAGCCCTTAACCCCACCTATTACAAGTCCTGCCACGAAATACTTTTGCAGGAAGGGATAAATGAAGATAATTGGCAATGCTGCGATAATCGTTATTGCAGACCTGACAGAATTGGGCGTAACTGTCACCGCCGAGGTGCTACCAGTTGCCGCAATACCGGGGTTAATCGATCCGCTTTGGATCATTGCCGATGAAAGCAGCTTCATCATCTCATACTGAAGAGTACTGAGATGTTGCTTCGAAGAAGCGAAGATATAAGTATCAAACCAGGAGTTCCATGCCCCGACCGCAACCCACAGCGCTACCGTTGCAAGAATCGGTTTGCATAGAGGAATTATTATCTGTACAAAGATTCTAAATTCGCCTGCTCCATCAATCTTAGCAGATTCGGCCAGACTTTCCGGTAACCCATATATAAATGTGCGAATTACTATCACATTAAGAGCTCCCAGCAAACCGGGCACAATATAGACCATGTAGTTGTTAATTAGCCCCAGATCTCTAAAATTGAAATACTGCGGAATTAATCCCACATCCAAATACAAGGTGACAACCAAGGCTATTGTCAGAATCTTTTTCAGGACAAAATCCCTTCGGCTAAGTATATAAGCAGCCAATGCGGAAAAGAAAACATTCAGCAATGTAACTATTATTGTTTTTGAAACCGATACATAAAATGCATCGACCAAGGTATTGGTTCTAAACAAATTGGTGTAGTTGTTAAATGTAAATACTCTCGGCCAAAAGTATAAATTTCCCTTTATGCCATCTATTGCCTCGTTCAAAGATACGACGATGGTATTCCAGAATGGGAAGACCATTACGAACATCAAAATTATCATGAAAGAGCAATTAAATATATCAAATAATCTATCCTGAATAGATCTCTTCAAATAATGCGATTTAGCCATGAGCTATTCCCCCTATACCAGTCTTTCTTCCCCTATCCTTTTTGATACATAGTTAGCTATAGTAATCATAATCAAGCTGACAACAGATTTGAACATGCCTGCTGCAGTAGCAAGCGAATAATTTCCTAACGAAATACCATTTTTAAGAACAAATATGTCAATCGTCTGTGATACATCACTAACAATACCGTTACCTAGTAAAAATTGAACTTCAAAGCCTGCATTGAGTATCCACCCAAGCCTTAGTATCAACAATACGATAAATGTCGACTTAATTCCGGGCAATGTAATGTACCTGATTCTTTGAAAACGGTTGGCCCCATCAATAACAGCAGCCTCATAAAGCTCCGGAGAAATCCCGGTTATGGCAGCAAGGTATATGATGGAATCCCATCCCATCTCTTTCCATACGTGCGCTGCCCCTACGATACCCCAAAACATTTTAGGCTGTGCCAGCCAATGCACCGGATCCGTTATCAGTCCGAGTTTAATAAGGAAATCGTTAATTAATCCGCCATCTGATGATAGGAAGGTGGAGATCAACCCGGTTACTATAATCCACGATAAGAAATGAGGTAAATAAGATATCGATTGCACCACTTTTTTAAAAACAATGTGCTTTATTTCATTTATCAAAATTGCCAAAAGTATAGCAAAGAAAAAACCTGCAATAAGGTTAATCAAGCTCATGCAAAGCGTATTACGGATAACCCTCAAAAAAGCTTCATCAGAAAATAGAATCTCAAACTGCTTAAATCCGACCCATTTCTGTTCTGCTTTTCCCGGCCTGTAATCCTGAAATGCCATGACCAGCCCTTTTAGTGGCCTGTAATTGATAATATAGATATATGCGAAAATTGGTAAGGACATTAAAATCAGCGCTCTTTGACCCACTATTGTTTTCCAGAATTTGCTCTTTGGCGTGTAATTGACAGCTCTGCTGATTTTAGTATTCGATTCAGGCATATCTCTGCCTCCATATACATTATTTGGTAACCTTAGTTATTGTGGATACATAGGCTCTTTAAAGCCCATGTACCCACATAACTGCCAATTGCCCTACTTGCTTATCTGGTTATTCACCGGATAATCATTTGAATGATTAATTACCCATTCTCTTTGAAATCTCAGCATTAACAAAATCAAGATAAGCTTCATAGCCTGAACCGTGCAGTAGTTCTACATATGCATCCCATGCTGCATCAAACTTATCAGCATCTTCAGTAATAATACGCGGCAGATAGGTGTTCTCAAGCTCAGTAATCTTGTTGATTGCGTTCTTAGCATCGGTGCCATCTTCAACCGTATAGCCCCATACCGGATAGTATGCTGGGGATTCGCTAAACGGCGGAGGGCTCAGGAACTCTGTAGGAAGCTTAAAGCCGTATTGCCCTAAGAAATCCTGATCATATTTTGATTGCTCGGCAAGAACTTCTCCGGGTTGTTCATTAGGATGACACCAGTTGCCATCTGCGTGAATTCCCTGGAACTTGGGGAACTGGTTCCAGAGCTGATCAGCCATATTGTCATAAATCCATGCTTGATCTCTGGACTGTGCACGTTGTTCATCCGTTCTATAGTACATTCCATCATCACCCACATGGTAATTGACTCCCTCAATGCCCCACTGCAGAAGCTTCTGCATATCTTCTGTCAAAATCATATCGATATACTGGAGTGCCCTTTCCGGATCCTTACAAGCGGTGGTTATGCCCATTCCGTTGCCGCCTGTGAATGTAGGAGGATCAAGATACTGTCCCCTGTAGCCTTCGTAAGTGATATCAAGAGGCACATATGTTCTTTCCCATCTCTCCTCAGTCCTCAGTGGCAGCTCGCCGGCCTGGAAGTTCCAATACTGGTCAAACATAGCAACAACACGACCTGTTGCAATTTTAGCAAGATACTGGTCATAGTTCTGCGTAAAGGTCTCAGCTGAAATTACACCTTTATGGAACATTTCATTCAGCTTCTTATAATAAGCCTTTGCAAAGTCGGTATCCTGATAAAGACTGGCAACATAAGTATCAGGATCAACAATGACATCACCGTCATTGGGGCGCCCGACCAGATGCTGCGGAGGATTCTTCAGGCAGAAGGAACGCCAGTCGTATGAGAGGACTTCAAACCCAAGAGTCGGCTGTCCGTCAATTGTCGGGTACTTTTTAACATAGTTTTCAATAAGTGAAAAATATTCGTCAAGAGTTTTTGGGTTTGGATAGCCTGCATCCGCAAGAACATCCTTTTGCATAAAGAAACCTGATCCATTCTGATATGGCGGAATCCAGTTTCCATAGTAACGTCCAAAGCTGTCAAGTAAAAATATCTTATCTTGGCCGCTGGCTGCCTTTAATTTGTTTATGTAGGGAGAGTAATGGCTGTCAATGTTCGCATACTTCCCTGTTCCAATGTATTCATCCAAAGGTATAAATACGTTGGCCTCCATTGCAGTCGCACGTGATTGGCTAGGGTTCATCAAATCCGGATAATCACCAGAAGCAATTATTACACCCATTTTCTGAGCCAAATCGCCTACGAGAAATTCAAACTCTATCGTAACGCCTGTGAGTTCTCTCACCTTTTGAACTACTGGGTTGTCCTCGGAAGGAGCCTGATACTGATCACCTGAAAACATGGTAAATGTGATAGGTTCCAATTTTGGAGCTTCTTCAGCCTCAGCGGCCTTTTCAACAGGCTTGCTCGCTGTCTTTTCAGGTTCCGGTTCGTCTGCAGCTTTCTGTCCACAGCCGGTCACAACGAATGAAAACGACAAGGCAAGCGCCAATACCAGAACCAATACTTTTGACAATTTCATTTTTTTACCCCCTTTAATTATATAAACGTACCTATATCCAGATTATATTAGTCTGGCAAAATTCAAGCCCTATAAAAAATATAGATAATTCTTAAATTTTTATAGGTCTATCAATACAATCGTGGGAGGGCTTTATAACTATCTTGTCTCATAGTTCGAAATTCTGAGGGTGTTTGTCCTGCATATTCGACAAATTTCGAGGAAAAATAGTTAGAGTCATCATAACCGACTTCATGTGCAATTTCATAAATTTTGTGATTCGTATTTGCCAGAAGCTCTTTTGCCTTATCAATTCGAACCATATTAATATAATGGTTCAATGAACATCCTCTTTTTTTTGCATACTGCTGTCCAAGATAAGCAGGATTTACAAAAAAATGCTCAGCGATATCGGCAATCCTTAGTTGTTCCGAGTAATTTTCATTTACATATCGTTCTGTCTTTGTGACTATATCAACACTGTCATTTCGAAGGCTTGTAAAGGAAAAGTCAATGCAGTAATTGCAAAATTCGACCAAGAGCCTGCCTAGCTCGAATATATTGGTCTTATTCTGAACCTTCTTATAAACTGCGTAATACTCAAGAACATGACTGATATCTTCATTTCTTTCAGATAAAATTTGCATAACAGATGCCATAATGCTGTCGAAATGAAGCAGCGCCACCTCCGGGACCACCTGAATGTCTACCAGGCTTTCTATCAACTGTTCTACTAACGCAATAAACTTATCAGTTTCATTTTTCCTGAAAGCAGTAATAATCTTAATAACGGCGCCTTCGTCATCATAAAGATTAGCAAACCTATCATTTTTTATATCATCGTACAGAATAATGGATCTTCTTTTTTGATAAAACAGCCTATTTCTGCATAGGGCAATGGACTGGACAGACTCATGCAAATTCTTAAATTCAGATACCTTCTTTCCTATTAGTATATCTACCTGGAGGGATTTACATATCCATAGGAACTCATTGACGGACAAGGCCAGATGTTTAACGTCATATTCAAAGCTGCTTAGCAGGCTATGCCCCACTACCATGTGGCATTTATTTTTAGTGTGCCGCAGCACAAACCGCGTGTTGAATTCTCCTATCTTCTCTGCTATACATTTTGATAAGTCGCTATGCTCATCCTCCGTTACATCCGAATAAGATAGCAAAGAACCGATTTCGTTATGTCTTTCTACTGCAATATATCTTAAACCCAGCACTTCTTCATTTTTTAAGTTCATCTTGTACTCGGTTGATTCGTCTCCATATATATAATCACTAATGTAGGATTTGACTTCGAGGCTTTTCCTTATCTCCTTTTCATCGAGCAGACCCTTGATTTCCACAAGTATGCTATAAAGCTCGGCTTCATCAATGGGCTTCAAAACATAACTCTTAACACTATATTGCAATGCCTTTTTCGCATACTGGAACTCACTGAATCCACTTAAAATGATGAATTCCATATCTTCAGAAATATTTTCACGAACATGCTGGAGCATTTTCAGTCCATCCATGATTGGCATTCTGACATCAGTCATGACCAGATCAGGCTTGTGAGACTTAATCAGCGGTATTGCCTCAAGACCATTCCTGGCAGTTGCGCATACACTGAAGCCAAATTCTGACCACTTAATCATTTTGCACAGTCCGTCAACGATCTGCTTTTCATCATCCACAATTATGACCTTATACATAATCGCCTCTCTCCAATTCTACCAAATCTATTAAGAGTAATATTTCTGTGAACTCCCCCGGCTTGCTGCTTATTCGGAAGGTATACTTATCCCCAAAATAAAGGTTAAGCCTCCCGATCACGTTCTTTATACCGATTCCCTTATTCTCTTCATTACTCATGTCCTGAACCTGCTGAATCTGTTCGGGAGTCATTCCATTCCCATTGTCATATACCTTGAACGCTATCTTATTATCAAGCCTAGAGATTGATACCCTGATTCTTTTCAATCCCTTTGTTTCAGAGAATCCATGATCGCAAGCATTATCAACAAGAGTCTGCAGGGTCATTTTGGGAATCTTTAGGGGCAGAAGACTTTCATCAACGCTTATATCAAAGTCCAGCTCATCCTCATACCTGTACTGTTGTATCTGTAGATATTCCTGTATGAAATTAATTTCTGCACCCAGTTCTATCAAATCATGGTTCCACAGTAGTAGCTTTCGAAAGATCTTTGACATATACTTAATTATTCTCGATGTCTCAAACTCGTTACGCAGATATGATTTTATTCTGATTGTTTCCAGCACATTGAACATAAAGTGGGGATTTACCTGGCATTGCAAGGCACTCAGCTCCGATTGCTTTTGCAGCAGTTCCAGTTGTGTATCTCTGAGCTTTGCCTTATATACATCCTCTATGAGTGATCGTATTTTAATAATCATGCTATTCATCGAGGTAATCATCATCCCTATCTCATCATTCCCTTTTTTCTCCTCAGGGATAAGTACGTATTCCTCCTTAGCGAGCTTTCCCATATGATCTACTATCATAGCAATTCTTTTGTAGAAGGATATGGAGATAGCGTAAATAACTATGCTGGCAAACACCGTAACAATTAGAATCAGCGCAAACATCTGCATCCAGTTAAATCTAAAGGCTTCAGCCATAAAATCCTGATTCAGAATACATATAACCTGCCAGCCATCCATTGCCCGTATCGTATTGTTAAGCACCACCTGCCGCGAGTCTATTTCAACCGTATCAAATGAAACAAATTCGGTATCTCCATAAACCTTAGCCTGACGGTTGCTTTGGGCAATGATGACATTATCCTTATCAACAACATATAATACCCCGGGCAAATTCTCAGACTTCAGGAACTTATCCAGCATGTCGAATCGAAAGGTTATTTTGAGAAAGTGCTTATAATCGTCACTTCTGAGGTAATTAAGCCGCCTAAAGTAGGAAACCATCTTTGTCCTCGGAGCACCTGTCGTTAACGCGTCAGAGTGGCAAATGAAAACCGATTTGCCGGCTAGAGGCTCATACTTACCAAACCAGTCTTGATTTTGCGCATAATAGTCGATTCTTTGCAGATGATTACCGTTGAGCAGAGCGCTGTTATCAGTATACACGGTAAACAATACGATGTTTGTATTATATGGGAGGATATTGCTCCATGCGTTTCCCAGATAGGCATTATAATCTTCCATACATTCCTTTATGTTGGCATATCTGTTGTTAATATGTCGGTACATGTCCTCATCGGAGTAAATAATGTCAGACAACTCAATGGCGCTGATAGCGTTTGATTCAATAGATGACGCAACCCTGTCTACCGCCTGCTGATAAAGTATAAGCTTTTCATTTCTTGTGCTTCTTGTGGTGGATGCAAAAAAGGCATAGGAAAAAACAATAGTGGGAATCAAAACACACAATAGATAAATCAAAATTAACTTCATACGTATGCTAATGTTAATAAGCGACAGCTTTACCAGGAAGCTATTGCTTTTGCACATTACCCCTCACCTCTCCACATCTGCCCAAGCATGTTGAAAACTGTCATAGATACTTATGCCAGTAATTATACCATAAATTTTCTAATTTATTGTATAAAACCCCATAGAGAGATTTTGTCACATTTATGGTGTTTATTACATCCTGCTAAATTCCACAGTCTTTATGGGGTCAATTTGTGCATTATTCACAAATCTGCTGGCATTTTTAGTTTTTACTTACATTAGGTCTTGTTTTTCTGTTATAATACTATTATAATATAATATTTTATTTATTCGCCAAACATATATTATGCGTTTGATGTGAATACTTATATTAGTATAGCTGTATTTTTAAGGCTGTTAGTTCATTTGAGCAGACAGTTATTTTTTACGAAAGAGGCAAAGGCATGGAAATTCAAAGTAATGCAAAGTTTCAGATCGACGATTTAATTATTTATGGTAGCAGCGGCGTGTGTATTGTTAGGGACATTTGTGTACCTGATATGTTAGATATAGACACCACCGAGAAGTACTATATTCTTGAACCTGTGTATTTGAAGGGAAGTACAATATACTCGCCTGTCGACAATTCCACAACGATTATGCGAAAAATTATTACAAAAGAGGAAGCGCGTGAGCTTATCAACCAGATTCCCTTTACTGAGCCCTACTGGAATATCAACGACAAAAAACGCGAGGAGCAATATAAAAATGCGATTCGCACCTATGACTGCTATGAATGGATGCGTATCATCAAGACCTTGTATCAAAGGAAGCAAGAGCTTAGTGAGCAAAAGAAGCGACTGGGTCAAATTGATGAGCGATATTTGCACATGGCTGAGGACTTGCTGTATGCCGAGCTCTCCATTCCCCTGGAGATTACAAGAGAAGAGGTTGAGAGCTACATAGCAAATATGGTTAATCATCACGAAAGCGAAGAATGCCAATAAATATCTTGTTTAGGCCATATTAAAGTGGAGGAGAATTGAAATGAATCTTCTTAATGAAAAGGCTAAGCACACAAAATTTGGGACAGGTGTTATCAAATCTCTGGAGAATGGCGTTATTCGTATACAGTTTGATGAGGCAATCGGAGAAAAGGCTTTTGTCTACCCGGATTCCTTCGAAAAGTTTTTAAAGATCGAGAATGCCTCATTGAAGAAGGAAATCAAAAACGACCTTAAGGCTCGGATGGAGCAAAAAGAGTTGGAAAAAGAGAGGCAAAGAATGGAGTCAGAAAGACAGGAAAAGGAACGAAGAGAGGCCCTTGAGAAGGATAAGCCCAAAAGCAGGGGCAGAAAGACAGGCACATCTGCAAAGAGTGCCCCGAAGCAAAAGCAATGAGGCACTTATTCGCAATCTGATAAAACTACTAAATCCCAAGCAAAAAGCTCGTAACGGTAAATACCTCTTTCCACAACCGGGTCAGGCATATGGTGCCAATAAAGCAAATAATCCTGCTAGTTGATGGGAACATATACATCCATATAATGAATGCCATCCCTATCATATTCTTCTTCAAATGCCAACCTATTTTCCCATGTTTGCGTCTTGGCAAATTCAAGAAGCATTTGATATGCTTTGGAGATGTTCCCAAACGAATCACTATGAGGGTCTGTTATGGTCAGTGTCGCATATGTATCTTCATTAATGTATGCTATTTCTGCTCCGTCACATTTAGGTACAAAACCCTCAGGAATAACATATGCTGCGACATATCCGCGCAATCCAAACTTTTCCTGTTGTTCTTCCGTTACAAATGGAAAATCCCATCCGATCCTTTTCTTTTCATATGAATCAAACTCCAGCAAACCACTTTCTTGTGCCCACCTATCCATATAAGGTATAACATCATGTTCAGGATAAGGGCTGATAATCACATACCGTGCAATTTTGAATTTCTTCAGGGTAACCGTTTTAATTTCACTGTAAATGCTTTTCTTTTCCATCAATTTTTTGCCTCCTTAAAAGCTTATCACTCATCCATTATATATTTTATCATGAATGGGAATCAAGTGAGTTTTATATCGAAAATCCCCTTTAGCTGATTATTTGGTATCTTTGAACCACCGCATTGAATACGTCACTATAGAATTCATCATCCAAGATACCACCACATTTCTTAATCACTCCCGCTGACGCTAAGTTTTCCTTATCACATGTCAGAATGATCCTGCTTAAGCCGATTGGTCCAATAAATTTCATAGCTTCACTTAGCATTCTTGTTCCATACCCTTTTCTTCTTTCTGTAGGCCTAATGCAATAGCCAATATGTCCGCCTTCTTTTCTTAAGAAATCGTTTAGAGCCAAGCGAATATTTATCATTCCAATAATCTTGTTGTCATCCTTCCGAACATAAAAATAGGTATATGCAGGAACTCTATCTATGGGTATATTGGCAATATCTCTATCTGCTTCTACCTTCAATAACCAATCCTTGTATGTAGCCTTTTCTAAATACCTATCAAGGCCGCCTGTCCCGTTAATGGCTGATGAATTGTCATAAAACTCTTGTATATATTCAATTGCTTTGTGCTCATAATCAATATTCGGGAATACAAATTTCATATGTTATACCTCTCCTTCCACTCTCTGCGTACTAAGCAATTGTGCATATAGGACTTCATAAGGCACTATAATTCAAAAAAACAATGTACCACACGGATGCTGCGCCTTAATTTACTACTTAGTACTCACTTGCATCTATACCTGCTACAAAATCTTTTAGATTCAAAAGTTCTCTTTTCCCTCTATTGCCTTTTGTAGTAACCAGTTTTCCTTTTTCATCAGACTTTCTAATAATATAATCACCCGTAAGCAAGTTATAGTCTTCTTCATCTGCATTATCCATTGTTGTAGTACCTGAATAATATGAACCAAAAGTAGCGCCTATTAAATACCACCCCTCATCTTGAAAACGAAATCTATAATTATTGTACCATCTCCAGTTAGAACCACCATAAAACTTAAGTAAAACTGTACCTTTATCTATCTCAATGTCATCAAAAGGGTCTCCATAAACTCCTCCCTGATCTCGTAACATTATAGCATTATCTGCTTTTATTGATAGAGAATAAATATTATCCTTGTTTCCAAAGGCTATTAACAAAGATCTTGGGGGTGCACTTACCATTTCCGGTTTAGGTTGCTCCTGTTGAGAATTGCACTCAATAACAAACGCTATATCATCAATGCCATCGTTATTTAGGTCACCCTCTACCTTTGCTAATTCATCATCATTTTTCGTTAATATGTGCCATCCGGAAGGTATTAATGATGATATGTCTTTAGCTTCCGGTCCTGAATCATTATTTTCATTATTAGTATCATTTTGACTCTGAACTTTCTCAATTGGATTTATGGTCTCCTTTGGCTCATTTTTGGCATCAGGTTTCGATGGTTCCAGCATAAGATTATTATTGTCTGATGTACTATTATGTTTTTCATTATCACATCCTGCAGCCACAAGTAGAATCGCTGTAATTATCAAGAATAGCACAAATCTTTTCATATTGACAATACCTCTAGCAAATAAAATCATTTTCGGTTTTTTAGGCATTCTTCGTCTCCTTTATTAATGTCGCAATATTTGTAACAGCCGCACGGCAAGGTCAAGACAGCTATATCTCTATATTTTCTTATCATATATAAGTATACCATATCATCTCAATTCCCTAAGCAATAATAATGTCAATTATTGTTGCTCAAATGTAGAAATTATTTTACAATCAAGTTAGCCGACAAAGTGTCCGGATACCTCCGGTTTCGTGTCCGGATGTCTCCGGAATCGCCGTCCGGATGTTCCGGATATGCAACTAAAAGAAGGGGACTAAAAGCTTATGAGTAATAAAGGGCATTCAGAGGATTATTTCGGAAGTGAACGAGATTTCTGGTGGAATAAAGATTACTTCGACCTATTAGCGAAGAGATGGGAATTAAGTAAGTATTCCAAGATATTAGATGTTGGTTGTGGCCGTTGCCATTGGAGTAAATTAATCAGTAACTATTTAAAGCAACCTGCAGAAGTATACGCAATGGATTATGACCCTAAGTGGGCAAATGGTGACGATATTATCAGAGAGTATTTTGCTAAAAATAATGTGACAGTAAATTTCATGCAAGGTAATGCTGAGGAATTACCATTTCAGGATAATCATTTTGATGTCGTTACTTGTCAAACAGTATTAATACATCTTAAAAATCCTATTATTGCGCTTAAGGAAATGAAAAGAGTGCTAAAAAAAGATGGGATTTTGATATGCGCCGAGCCAAGTAATATTGCAGGAGCGTTAATTAAAGATTCATTAATTGACAACGAATCAATAGAAGAAACACTGAAGAGTGTAAAATATCATTTAATTTATGAAAAAGGCAAAAAACTATTAGGTGAAGGTGATAATTCGATTGGAGACCTATTGCCAGGATTATTCGCAAAAGTCGGCCTTGATGAAATTAGGGTCTACTTATCTGATAAAGCAACCCCAATGTTTCCACCATATGATAGTGATGAAGAAATTGCATTGCTAAATACATTAAAAGAGTGGATTGAGAATGATGAAGGACAGTTTGATTATCATCAAGCACTAAGTTACTTTATGGCTGTGGATAAGTCCAACTCGAATATAGATTTTTTCAATGAACAATTCCAAAAAAATAAAGAGCGGATGAAAGAGCAACTAAAATATATAAAAAATTGGAATTTCTATACTGGCGGAGCATACGTTATGTACGTTATTTCAGCGAAAAAGATTGAATAGTAAAAATAGTATCAATATCTACTGTTTCCGAACGATTTGTGTCTATATGTTTATGCTTCCGTCAATGAATAGTCAAACCATTTCCAACTTTGAACTGATCCAAGTTTATCATATAGACTTTTAGCTTCATTACTGGAACCACCTATATAAGCATATTCTATTCCTTCATTGTATAAACGTTTAAAACACTCTCTTATTACTGCTTCAGCTAATCCTCTTCTCCTATATTCATCATGTGAACACACTTTTTCGATTTCAGCATAATTATTCTTATAGTCTATAAATGCAACACAACTAGCTACATGAATACCATTTTTATTTACCACAGATAAGTCAAACTTGGGATTAAAGCAAGGACTTTCACGATTATACTCAAACCTGAGTAAATCATAACTGCTTACATTACAATTATTATGCCACGCATTATTGTACAATACTGCCTTGCCCATCAAATCGGGATGAACTAACATATCTTCAATAGAAAATTCATCATCGAGTACAATTTCTTCTTTGACTTTATCGGACAGTTTATATACTCTTTGAATTTCGTTTTGTCCTACCTTTGCAAATCCTTCTTTCTCAAGTATTTGCATGTAGTGATTTTGATACTCATATGCTTGAGTCGATAATTTTCCTTCTCTATCTTTCCAAGAACTTTTTACCCATACCAGCATTTCAGAATATAAAAATTCATATCCTTTTTTAGCAAAAACCGTAAAGTTATTATCACAATTTTCTGATATCACAAATCCAATTAGCTCATCAAAATTGTCAAACCATAAATGTGCGTTTCTTCGCATAAAATTAGGGAAGCACTTTTTTTCATTCCAGCAACCATATTTCCAATCACCCAATCTACCTATGGTCCAAATGAAGTAGCCTTTTTTATCAGCATAATCTTGTATTAAAAAATCCCACATTCTTGCAAAGTCATTTTTTTGCTCATCAAATTCTCTACAGCGTATTTTCATCCCGTCATCTTCCCTTCAAAAATAGTTTACATCTAATGAAAATATATCACATAGTAAATTGATTGAATATACTGAGATTATCTATAATTGTTCTTACCATAGGCAATAACTATTGGGCGCATATTGAAGCCAAAATCCAAATAGATTTATCAGCAGCTACCATTTAACTTTCTTAAATTTCACTACTCTATCATGCAGTATTTCTGATAATTCTTGCGAGTTACCAGAAACAATATCCTTTTTGGGTACGATATGCGCTTGCATATTACTGATATAGATATAGAAATAGTCTTTTGTTTCATATGCTTTATAGCATAAATTCCATGACCATTCACACGTCATTCTCATGCCGGTCTTTTCCATATGATAATAAATCATATCATTATCAAATCTATAGTCGATTCTGGTTTCGTCGGATATAAACTTTGAACTTCTAAGTTGAAGCCATACCATGAATTTCATCATTCCAAAGCATAATACTGGGAATCCTATACCGAAAACTACCGCGAAAATAATACCAAAATATTTATCGCTTTCATCTTCAGGATAAAAGAACTTAAATAATCCAAATGAGCTAAAAAGTATCATGGGTATTAAGAGCACAAATATATTTTTCCTAAATAAATGGAACTGATTTAACTTTGATAATGCAACCTTGTCGAGACCTGTCTTAACCTCTACCATTCACCTATCACCTTCCAATCTCAAATTTGAAACCAAAAATATCATAAAAATTCAACTGGCTGGGCAAATTTTTATACCTCAAATGTGACTTTCTATAAAAACATTTGCTCTGTTAACTATGTCCTTCAATGAGCCCTAATCTTCTAAATTTTAGGAGTTTTTCAATCGCAAATATAGCCTGCCATATTACTCTCGCTTTTTCAAACACCTCTTGGTAATTACCATTCCAAGTCCACGTAATATCCCAAACACCGTTCATAGGCAATGCATCAATTAGTAACTGGGCATTTTTAACTATTTCACTTCGGTATCCCTGGACAATTAACAAATCATCCTCGTTCAAAAGATTCATAAAGTCAATTGGCTGGGCTACATATGAAGTCAGCCATTTTTCTGAATCTCGGCATATAGTGGCTTCGATATATTCTTTGATTTTTTCTTCCATGGATTTTATGTTTGCTGAAACCTTATTTCTAACCTGATTTGCTAAAAGTAAACCATGTAGATAACAGTATACCTCGTGAAAGTTCTTCGATAACTGATTTTCAGAAAATAAGTATTCTTCAGCTTTCCTAAAGCACAGATTTGCAATCTTGCTGGACAAAGCATCTTCATCTGAATAATATATCATAAATCCCGCTATTTCTATGGAGGGATTAAAATCCCAAGTGTTTCTTCCTCCTTCTTCCCATGTCCACCATGGGGCATGAGCGTAGCTATTATTTGAAGGAATTACAGTTGCCCAAGTGCCTCTTTGATTGTCAAAATAATTACCCGAGAGATAATCCATACACTTAGTAATCATGCCGTTTTTCTCGCGAAAACCAGTTTCATATAATATTTTTAGCGCGATAGAGGATGTTAATGGTGTTGAATTAGGATTCCAATTATCCGCCTCCAATCCATAACCAAACCCTCCATCAGCATTCTGGAACTGTGAAAGACAGCGT
>Ga0123334_1002728_pt1 | contig 20020 bp, 17 predicted proteins | sample BiotimSIPDNA_FD_89706 | JGI IMG/M metagenome (GOLD analysis project Ga0123334, IMG submission 89706) | Anaerobic biogas reactor microbial communites from Washington, USA - Biogas_R1 time_0 SIP DNA | ecosystem: Engineered > Bioreactor > Anaerobic > Unclassified | place: Washington, USA... | reverse complement strand
AGGAGGAACCTTGGAGTGGAGGCCTCCGGCAAGCATAGCTTGACGGAAACGGAACGGAAGGTGTTCCGACGAGGCTACGCCTCCTTCACTCGACTTAGCGGAGACAAAAAATTACTCAGTCCATGAGTGCGTTAACTCATGTGTTCAGTATTAATTTGTGCGTTTATCATACCATATCCGGCACGAAAAAAAGAAATTTTCAAGAATTGAAACAAAACCCACCCCCGCGCGGTCTATATAGGTGACGGGAACCTGTACGACAAAAACGAGGAGGAACCATGCGGAAGAAACCAGCGGCGCTGCTTTTAGCCTTGTTGCTAAGTGGTATTGTCCTGTTTGCAGCCTGCGCGCAGACAGATCAGATGGTGTCCATCAAGACGCTACGGGAAACAACACCCCAGGTATGGACGCAGACCTACCAAACCGCGCAGGGGACAGAGGTTACGATTTACGCGGACATTGACCTGCCCAAAGTGGACAGCTTTCCCATACTGCAGGTAGCTGAGGGAAACCGCTCCTTGATGCTCAGAGGGGACAGTGGGGCAACACTGGTGGACTTTTCGCAGTTCACCCCCGGCGCGTTTCGGGAGTACCTGAACGCCCCGGACGGCATCTGGAACGAACGGGGCGAGAAAAAGAACAAGCCAGAGTGGAAAAACGCCGCCACCGGGAGCATCTACTGGATGCAGCCCTGGCAGATGGAGCGCGCCTATGCAGAGGATAATCCCGCCACCCTGTTTGATGCGCAGGCCTTCTTCCAACGGCGGATTGGGCAACTGACGGACGGCGCGCTGTCCTTCAGCCTGGACGCCGTCCTCACCAAAGGGGTTTACACGGTGTCCTCCTGGTCGGGGCAAACACCCACCCTGGGAAGCATCATCAACCAAGGGTATTACGAGCTGCTCCTGACGCAGGACTTAAACGGCATCCCAGCGCTTGCCCAGGCACACGCAAAGGCCGTTGATCACAATCAATTCAAGGGAGATTCCCCGCCCTGCCCGCGTCCCGGGAGCGCGGAAATCATGTACGGCAATGATCAGGAATACACCATCGCCTGTCCAGCCCGGACACCAGGGGCAAGAACCTGGATGTATACCAGGGCTTTATCCCCTGGAAACAGGGCCAAAAATAAGCAAGCGATTAGGAGGCTATTATGACAGCATTCAAACAACAAACACACGGGCTGGGCATTTTCATCCTTTGCGCCTTACTCCTCGTGACATCCTGGGGATTTACACCCGCGGCGCAGGCGGAGGCCCCGCTCCCTGGCGCCAACCTAAGCGGCCTATATAACCCGCCGCCCTTTCGCATCAACTCTGCCGCGCAGCATGAGGGCACCCTGTTGTTTGCGGACTTCGGCCAGGTGTACCTGATGACATCAGACGGCCAGGTTTCCCAAACACAGATGGACGCGCTGATTGGCAAGCTCAAGGACCTGAACCAGTCGCGCTCCCCCCGCCTGGTCCAGGGAGAAGCGGGCGTGGCCGTTTTGGACACCTACTCCGGCCTTTTGGTACCGCTTGTTATCAAGGGGACAGATCTTGCCCCCGGCACGCCCGTACAGCTGGACTGGAAGGACTACATCACCCGGCATGCGCACTACAACGAGGTGCACCCGCCGGTGGCCTACGCGCTGTCAAAAGAGGTGCTGTACGCCCTGGAAGGCCAGGGCGCGCCCATCACCCGCTTTGACTTGCAAACAGGCAAGCGCATGGCACCGCTGACCACCCCGGCGTTGGAGCTGCTGTCCTACAAGGACGGCCAGCTGCTGATCATCGGCGCGGTGGCGGCGGAAAAAGAAGGCGCCTTCACCCGCGCCATCCAGGTGCTGGATCCCAAGGCGGACAGCATTACCACCATCCGCCCCGTCGCGGAGGACGAGGCCGCGGTGTTTACCTTAAGCGCCATCGCTTACAACAAACAGGACGACATCCTGCTCATCGGCCGGGGGGACACCTTATACGCCTACCCCGCCCTGGGCCCGGGCCAGCCAAGTGCTGATTTGCCGGTGGATGTCTACCATACCGAAAAAATCCCCCTGGCGGCGCTGCCGGGCAGCCGGGCTGCCGTGGCCGCGGAGGAAAGCCTCTTCCTGAAATCCACAGATCCCACGCCTACGCCGGCAAGACGGAGTTGAATCTGCTGGTCTCCGCCACCAACCCCACCGGCCTCAACCAGGCCGTCAGCCGCGCGGAGGGCCTGCGCGTCAAGGTGACCCAGCAGGGCATGGACCCCATGGACATCGCGCAGATGATGATCGCCGGCGGGGATGAGTACGACCTGTTCTGGCTGGAACTATCCGAGGTGGATTTTGACAGCCTGATGAAAAAGGGCTACGCGGCAAATCTGTCAAACAGCCCCCTGCTTAAAGCCAACCACGACAAGCTATACCCCTACCTGCAACAGGCGGTTGGGCTGGACGGCGGCATCTACGCCCTGCCGGTCACCCTGTTTGCAACCGTGATGCTGGGGGAAGAGAAAATTGTCTTTGATCAGCAAATGCAGCCCACGCTTCACACCCTCTTTGATATGCTGGATTTTATGGAAAGCTGGCCTGACACCTATGCGGAGGAACACCAGGGCATGTCGCCCTTTTACCCCTATGAAATCAAGCACTTCACCTATGAATTGGCGCTGACGACCTACATCAACCACTACCAGGGCCAGGGCCTGCCGCTTCATTTTGATACGGACCTGATGCGCGCGATCTTTAGCCGCGTGGAGCAGCTGGACTATGAGGCCATGGAGCGCGCCTATGAAGGCGACTACTCGACCCAGGCCGTGTTTGACAAGGAGTGGATGTACAACCTCTACCTGTTCTCCGGTGACAGCCGGGACAGCAACACCTTCTTCCCCTTCCTGATTTCAGCCAAAGAGGGCGAGCCCGCAGTAGCGCCGCTGCAGGCCGGCATTGTGTTCATCAACGCGCGCAGCCAGAAGAAGGAGGCGGCCATCTCCTTTTTGGAAACCATGCTGGGCGTCATCACGCCGGACAGCCGCATCATGATGCACAAGACGGACGCCAAGCCCGTTGAAAACCCACACTTTGAGCAGTTGATCCGGGAGCACCAGGCCAGGGTTCAGCTGCAAAAAGACCTCATCAAAAAGGCGCCCCAGGCCCAGCAGGAGGAATTAAAGCGCCGCCTTGAAGGCATGGAGGAGGGCGAAGCCTGGATCCGCGAAAACCGCCGCTACCTCATCAAACAGGAGCATATTGACGCCTGGCAGAAGATGGCAGGGCACGCCTTTGTGCAGCGCTACAACAGCGACGCCCAGGGCGCGAAGGCCGCGAAGGAGCTGCTCAGCCAATACATCAGCGGGCAGTTGACCCTGGACATGTACATTAAGGAGGTCCAGGGACGCTTGCAGCTGATTCAGTTGGAGAATGAGTAATACTGAACGCATGAGTACGTTAGCTCATGTGTTAAAAAAGAAAGGATGATGAACATGAAAAAATCAAGCATTTTTATCCTCACCTGCATGGTGATGCTGCTGGCCTTCATCCTCCCGCCCGGCGCGCGGGCCGAAGCGGCGAAGCTTTATTCCCTCAAGGAGCTTGCAGCGCTTCCGCCCGCGCGCTGGCAGCAGACCTATCAGGCGGGCAATCGCACCATAGACATTGATGTAGCAATTGAGGTGCCCCATGCGGACAAAGCGCCCCTCCTGCAAGTATCCAGGCTCCCGGCTTTACAAGGCGAAGAACTCACCCGGTGGCTCAAGGCCTATGGCCTGACTGCCAATGAGCAGGTTGATTTTGGCAGGAAAAGCAAATTTTCTACCTTCTTTGGATCAAATGACCAGCGGACAGCCTTTTCAATGAATATGCCAGCACCCAATGAGCATCTGGGCGAGGGCTGGCAGAAGGTCAAAGAACCGGAGACCTCCCTGCCAGATTATCAGCTGGACAAAGCCTACGCGCCCAGAAACCCCTTAACCATCCAGCAGGCCTTTGACATCGCGCAGCTGCGCGTGCAGGAGGTGATGGGGGCGGATATCCGTTTGTACCTGGACACGGTGGCCACAAAAGGCATCTACAAACGCTCAGGTAACAAACCGCTGCGGGACATGGATTGGTATGTTTTCAACTGTTTCCCGCTGGCACACGGCATCCCCTGCCTGCCCCATCCCATCACAGGTCCTGACTGGTTCTTTAACAGAGTGCGTGCGGAGGTGTACGCGGACAAGTCCTAAAGTATCTATTGCTCCTTGTTTCAGGTGGACCAGGTGTTGGCGGAGGATCTGCCCCTGTGCGCCTTTGAGACGGCCAAGCCTGCCTATGAGCAGCTGATTCAGGAAAGCCGCATCCGCAAAATCTATAAGGTGCAGCTGGCCTACGCGCATTTCTTTGATAAAGACAAAGGCTTTATCCTGGTGCCGGTCTGGAACGCCTGGTGTGAGATATACAAGTCTGCCCAGGCAGAGATGAATGAGTTTGATCAGCAAGCGACAAGCTATTACGAGCGGTCCATCTATCAACCGGTCATCGTCCGTGCCCAGACGGGTAAGTTGCTGTACATCCGTGACAATTCGCCAAATGATTCCTGGTTCGCGCCACCGCTTGCCTTTGAGAGCGGCCTACCCGAAATGCGCACCTGGGAGCAGGTAAAATGAAGGTATATCCATAAAAGAAAGGATAACAATGAAAAAGCCACTAATCGTAGTAACCCTGCTGCTGTTGGTATTGTGCATCGGGGCCAGCGCGGCCGAAACCTGCTTCACCCTGCCCGACATCCGGGAGCAGGCAAAGCAAGGCTGGCATCAGACCTACACCGCCCACGGGCGGGAAGTTGTAGTAGATATTGAAATTGTTGTGCCTGATGCGTCGCGGTTTCCTGTGCTGAAGGCAAAAAGCCTCCATCCTACCGCGAGTGTGCCGCTTCAGCGGCTTGGCAAGGATAAACGATTGGTACAAGACGGCATCATGCTTTCCAATACAACGCGCAGCTTCATCTACAGCGCCCCTGATGATGACAGCCTGGCGCGGATTACCAGGGAAAACCCGCCGCCAAAGGGTATGTTCATCCAATCAGAGTTGGTGTATGCCCCCAATCTGACATGGGAAAAAACCTATTCGCTCAATAATCCCCTGACATTAAACGACGCGTATCAACTGCTGTTGACTACCGTTTCAAACTATTTCAACGATATACCGTTACATTTCACACCTGGATTTGTAAGTGCCGACCTGGGTATCTTTGTGCTCGACAGCGCAAAAGGTGCGGTAAGCGCTGCGGTGTGGGAAGGATATCAGGGGGCGCTTAACATCCGGTTTTATCAGGAACTGGAAGATATCCCCGTCCTTGGCACCGCAGAAATGGCCAGGCGTAGCAAAAGCGGCTCTGCCGGGTTTGACAGCCCCTTTTTCACCATTGATCTGGCCAACAGGGTCTATCTGCGCCCGCTGGCGGTTCATGGATCTGATCAGGTACTGCAGCGGGTCATCCTCGCCCTGCTGGCACAAAAGGAAGTGGTCTATGCGGATGTGCCTTTGTGCAGTTTGGACAAGGTAATTCGTGCCTATGAGTCGTTGATTGAAAGCGGACAGCTGCGCAGGGTGGATAGCATACGCCTGGGCTTTGCGGGTTGGTTTTTAAAAGACGGTCAAACGCTTCTGCTGACGCCCTGCTACCTCCTATCCGGTCTGCTGTACGAAGACGGCGACACCACTGGTGAAGTGGAGGGCATGGAGCTGTTGAAGGAAGGGCAGCACCGCGCCTTCATCCTGGTCAACGCCCAGACCGGAGAATTGATGGACCCCTGGCGGACGGACAGCAACCGGGCGGCGGACGCGCCCCGCATCATCACTTGGAAATAGGATAATAAACCGACGCAATGAAACGGCTGGGTATACTCCATAAAACGAGCGCCCAGCCGCTTTTTTATACCCTATCATTGTTCACAGGAGGGCCCGCCAGATGTCCACCGCGTTCCCGCCCCAACCCGCCCAGCAGCCCGACCGCCTGCGCGGGATGCAGAAGTTTCTGCTGGCGCTGCCCGTACCCGCGGCCTCGCTCTCAGGCGTTTTGATCCACAATGTGTACATCAAGCTGTATACAGACTTGATCGGCCTGGACCCCATCTATGTGGGCCTGGTCTATTTGATTTACAACATCTGGAACTTCTTGAACGATCCCTTAATCGGTGTCTGGATTGACAAGCGGCCCTATGACCCCAAACGGGGCAAGTTTTTATACCTGATGCGCGTCAGCGTGCCCTTTATGCTGCTTTGTCTGGTGGCGATGCTGTTCTCCCAGCCCACCTGGCCGCAGGGGCTCATTTTTGCGGCGCTATTGGTGGAGCTGTTCATCTTTGACACCTTCTCCACCACCTATTTGATTGCTACGCAAAGCTTTATCCTGCTGGCCGCGCCCACCAAGGAGGAGCGCGTGGATGTCAATGTGATTCAAAGCTATGTAGCCAACGTGGTCAGCTTTTTCGCCACCCTGGTGCCCACCTTCCTGCTGGTGGGCAACAAGGGGCAGAATTTGACGCAGGTTTCCCTGATTTTATTGGGCGTGGTGGCCTTCAACGCCGCCATTTACGCGGTGGCGCTGTTCAAGCTCCGTGACAAACCTTCCTACTACGCGGCGGGCAACCAGGAGGGCGGGCTGGATGTCAAAACCCTGCGCCGCGATGTGCGCGAGCTGCTGAGGATGAAGTCCTTTCGCTCCTGGGCCATCTACAACCTGCTGGCGCTGGCGCCCAATGCCGTCTACTTCACCGCCTTTTTGTACCTGATGGACCATGTCATCAAGACCGGCGGCCTGGAGGCCACCCTGGCCGACACCGTGCCTATGCTGGTGGTCTTCGCCTTTTTGCCGCTGATTGGTAAATACATCAAGAAAAAGGGCAGCAAGCACGCCATCTTTGTGGGCAGCCTGCCTTACGCGCTGGGGCATCTGGCGCTGTTTTTTACGCAAACTTGGCTGGCGGTGCTGCTTTGCTACATCCCCATCATGATGGGCAAATACATGATGTCCACCGCTGGCGCGCCCCTGTCCGCGGCGCTGATTGACGAGAACGAGCGCGAAACCGGCACCCGCAAAACTGGGCTGATTACCTCGCTCTTAACCCTCATCGCGGCGCCCGCGGTCAGCACCCAGTTGATGATCTTCATGGCCATTTTGGCCTTCTTTGGCTATGACGCCAAGGCGCCGGTGCAGACGGCCCAGGCCATGATGGGCATCCGCATCGGCACAGCCCTGGTGCCCATCGCCTTTTTGATTGTCGGCCTCATCCCGCTGATCTTCTTCCCCATAGGCCGCGAAAAGGAAGCGGAGCTCAGCGCCTATTCCGAGGCGCGCCGCCGCGGTACGCAGGAGGATGCCGATGAGCGATAAACCCGTCATCCGCAAGATTGAAAATCCAGCGCGAAAGCGGCAGATTGCGGGCGAGGTCCTGCTGGATTTGCCCGACTGGTTCGGCCTGCCGGAGAGCACAGCCGACTACATCAAGGACGCGCAGGCGTTGCCCTTCTGGGCCGCCTTCATCGGAGAGGGCGCCGTGGGCTTTGTCACCCTCACCCACTCCAGCGCGGACTGCGGGGATGTGCATTGCATGGGCGTCAAAAAAGCCCATCACCGACAGGGCATCGGCCGCCTGCTGATGGACGCTTTGGTTAAAGAGGCAGCCAAACAATATGAATACCTCCAGGTCAAAACGGTGGACGAAGGCCACTACAAGGAATACGACCAGACCATCGCCTTTTACCGGCATTATGGCTTCCGCAAGCTGGAGGTCTTTCCCACCCTGTGGGATCCCTGGAACCCCTGCCTGGTGATGGTGATGAAGCTTTAGATAAATAGATAGGGAACAATTCTGCACGCCTTCCTTCATAGATAAACAAAAATAAAACATTCTTTCGTTTTACATATCAGGCGAATAATGACCGAAAACTGTCAATCTGTCCTGTTTGCGGATGAATAATACATTCACAAACCCCGCATAAATCCACAAAACATGGTAAAATAAAGAGTGGAGGCTGTTTTTGTCTCCAAATCTGAATGAAATGTGAGGTGGACGGCTTTGGGAGCTTTAACGCCATGGTGGCTGGTCATCATCCTGGGCATGGGCACAGTCATGATCGGCCTGGTGCTGCTGGTGGTGCTGTGCAACCTGCTGCGGGTGCTGTTCCATAAGGAAGGTCAATCAGCGCCTGCCGCTGCGCCCCAGCCTGCGGCTGTTGTCGCACAGCCCGTGGGCCTGGAACGTCAGCGCCTGCTGGCTGCGGTCACCGCGGCCATCGCGGAAGCGGAGGGCAGCGATGCCCCTGGATTTAAAATTGTATCGTTTGTGAGGAGGTAATCTGGAATGAAAAAGTATAAGGTCATCGTAGACGGTCAGGAATACGAAGTGGGCATCGAGGCCCTGGACACAGCGCCCTTAAGCGCCACCCCCCAAAAGCCGGCCGCGCCGGCTGCTGCCGCGCCCGCAGCTGGCGGTGAGGCCGTCAACAGCCCCATGCCCGGCACCATCCTGGCGGTCAACGTGCAGGAAGGCACCGCGGTCAAGAAGGGCCAGGCGCTGATGATTCTGGAAGCCATGAAAATGGAAAACGAGATTAACGCGCCCCGGGACGGCGTGATTGCCAGCGTCAACGTGCAAAAGGGCGCAGCGGTGGAGTCCGGCACCTTGTTGTGCACGCTCCGCTAAGGAGTGCCTATGGAAACAATTTTAGAGTTTTTAAAGCAAACCGGCTTTTACCTGGCCGCCAGCCAGTGGAAGGCGCTGGTGATGATCGCCATCGCCTGCCTGCTTTTGTACCTGGCCATCGCCAAGAAGTTTGAGCCGCTGCTGCTGCTGCCTATCGCGGTGGGCATGCTGCTCTCCAACCTGCCCGGCGCAAACGTCTACCACCCGGAGCTGTTTGCGGGCGGCACCATCAACTGGCCGGCCTTTACCGATACCGCGGGCCTGCTTGACTATCTGTACCTGGGCGTCAAGCTGGGCGTCTACCCCTGCCTGATCTTTATCGGTGTAGGCGCAATGACGGATTTCGGCCCGCTGCTTGCCAACCCCAAAAGCCTGCTCTTGGGCGGCGCTGCGCAGATTGGCATCTTCCTCACCTTTGCCGGTGCCGTGCTCTTCTTGGGCTTTACGCCCAATGAAAGTGGCGCCATTTCCATCATCGGCGGCGCGGACGGCCCCACCGCCATTTTCAGCGCCATGAAGATGGCCCCCCACCTGCTGGGCCCCATTGCCGTGGCCGCCTACTCCTACATGGCGCTGGTGCCGGTCATCCAACCGCCCATCATGCGCGCACTGACCACCAAGGCTGAGCGCGAAATCCAGATGAAAACCCTGCGCCCGGTGTCCCAGCTGGAGAAGATCATCTTCCCCATCGCGGTCACCATCTTCATCGGCCTGCTGCTGCCCTCCGCCACCCCGCTGATTGGCAGCCTGATGTTTGGTAACCTGCTCAAGGAAAGCGGCGTGACCGAGCGGCTGAACAAAACCGTGCAAAACGAGCTGATGAACATCACCACCGTGCTGCTTGGCCTGTCCGTTGGCGCCACGGCCACCGCGGGCATCTTCCTGTCCTGGTCCACCATCAAAATCCTGCTGCTGGGCGTGGTGGCCTTTGGCATGGGCTCCGCGGGCGGTGTGCTGCTGGCCAAGTTCATGAACCTGTTCTTAAAAGAGAAGATCAACCCGCTCATCGGCTCCGCCGGCGTCTCCGCCGTGCCCATGGCCGCGCGGGTGTCTCAAAGCGAAGGCCAGAAAGCCAACCCCAGCAACTACCTGCTCATGCACGCCATGGGCCCCAATGTCGCGGGCGTAATCGGCTCTGCCATCGCCGCGGGCATTATGATTGCCCTGTTTGGTTAACGGAGGAAATGAATGAACAAACTGATGATCACCGAAACCATCCTGCGTGACGCGCACCAGTCCCTGGCCGCGACAAGGATGCGTACGGATGAAATGCTGCCCGCGGCCGGCGTGCTTGACAGCATCGGCTACTGGAGCATCGAGTGCTGGGGCGGGGCCACCTTTGACTCCTGCCTGCGCTTTTTAAACGAAGATCCCTGGGAGCGCCTGCGCCAGCTGCGCAAGGCCATGCCCAAGACCAAGCTGCAGATGCTGCTGCGCGGCCAGAACCTGCTGGGCTACAAGCACTATGCCGATGACGTGGTGGACGAGTTTGTGCGCCTCACCTTAAAAAACGGCATTGATGTCATCCGCGTGTTTGACGCGCTCAATGACATGCGCAACCTGGAAACCGCCATGAAGAGCATCAAAAAACATGGCGGCCACTGCGAAGCCTGCATCAGCTACACCACCAGCCCCGTGCACAACGAGGCCTATTTCGTAGACCTGTCCCAGCAGATGGAAAAGGCGGGCGCTGACACCATCTGCATCAAGGACATGGCCGGATTGCTCTTGCCCGAGGCTGCCACCAGCCTGGTGAAGGAGCTGAAAAAGCACGTCAAAATCCCCATCCACCTGCACACGCACAACACCGCGGGCACCGGCAGCCTGACCTATCTGGCCGCCGCCCAGGCGGGCGTGGATATCGTGGACTGCGCGCTCTCTCCCTTGGGCAGCGGGACCTCCCAGCCGGCGACCGAAAGCCTGGTGGCCGCGCTGCAGGGCAGCGAACGGGATACAGGCCTTGACCTGAAGAAGCTGACCGAAGCGGCCTCCCACTTCCAGAAGGTGGCGGCCCGCCTTGAAAAAGAAGGCTTCCTGGTGCCCGGCCAGGTGTTGCGCCCGGACGTGCGCGCCCTGCTTTATCAGGTGCCAGGCGGCATGCTGTCCAACCTGCTCTCCCAGCTCAAGAGCGCCAACGCCATGGACAAGTTTGAGGACGTGCTGGCCGAGGTGCCGCGCGTGCGCGCCGACTTTGGCTATCCGCCCCTGGTGACACCCACCAGCCAGATCGTGGGCACCCAGGCCGTGTTCAACATCCTGCAGGGCGAGCGCTACCGCTCCTTCACCAAGGAGTCCCGCGCGCTGCTGCGCGGCGAATATGGCCGCCTGCCCGGTGAAATCAACAAAGAGGTGCAAAAGATGGCGCTGGGCGATGCCGAGCTGCTCACCGTGCGCCCGGCTGACCTGATAGCGCCGGAGATGGACAAGCTGCGCGAGGAAAGCCGCGAGTTTGCCAGAAGCGATGAGGACGTGCTCAGTTACGCGCTCTTCCCGCAGGTGGCTGAGAAATTCCTGCGCGAGCGCAACAACCCCACCCCCAAGGCCCCGGCCGAAGCGCCCGCCCCCAGCAAGGATGAGGTGCGCGTGCTGCACGTGCTGGACCGGGCGTAAAAACCCACAAAACAACCTAAAAAACGAGAGGAATCACAGCCTCTCGTTTTTTGTTATGCATATATAGATAAGACTTACGGCTTCTTGATCCCCGCCGCCAGCTGCTGTTTCAGCGCGTCCATGTCCTCCCCCGGGCGCACCGCGCGCAGCACCAGCGCCAGGCGCTCATCCTCATCATTGCCGTGGCAGGTCACCAGGGTCAGCAGGCGGTCCTGCGTGTAGACCTGGGTGGGGAATGACAGGGCGGAGTGCTGTCGCATCCAGTTGACATAGTTGCCCATGTCATCAGGCGTATCAAAATTGGTTTTGATCACGTCAAAATACAAGGCGTTGTTGGGGTTGACCGAGAACACCGTCAGCGCGACAGGCACATAGCGCATGTCCTGATAGAGGGTATCAAAGGTAAAAAAGGGCTGGGTTTTGAGCATAACAGGATCCATCAGGCGGTGCAGCTTGCCAAACATGGTGCCGTTTTTCATGTTGTGGCCGTGCAAAATCAAGTTTTGGTCGCCCGGGCGGACAGCGTTGCTCTGGTCCAAAAATACCGTGCCCGCCACGTTTTTCTCACCCGTGAAGCTGCGGTACATATAGTGGTCGTTGTCCCGCTGCACCACCGCGAAGTCAATCTCCGGAATCATGGGGTAGGACAGCCAGCCCACCGTGTCGTTGTTGCGGCGCATCAGGGGCAAGAAGCGGTCGTCAATGGCCTGGCGCTCCGTGGCCGAAAAATCAAAGCTGCCCGCGAGGTTGTAATCCTGCGCCGGCACGGAAACCTCATTGGTTTGATCCGCCGGCGCGCCGGCATCGGATGATGTTTCCTGGGCAGCGCTGATCCCGGTGTCAGCCGCGCCTGTTTCAGGCGGCTGGGCTTGCGTTTGTTGTTCCCCGGCCGCGGCCGTGCGGAACAGCTCCCGCTGCGTGGCCTGCTCCTGCCGGGTGCGCTCCCCCTGCACCAGGTAGTTGATGAACAACGCCACAGCCGCAACCGCCAGGATGATCCCAGCTATGCCCAGCAGGCGGGATACATTGAACCGCTTCCTGCTGCCCCGCCTGGCTGTGCGTAAATTGAGCCGCGCGCGGCAGTTCTTGTCCGTGCGCCAGCGCCTGTTTCCTGATTGCATACCAACACTCTCCGCAGGGTTTCCCGCTGTCTTCTTTGCCAAAATTGTAGGAAGATTGTACCCGCTTGTCAACATCCGCATCTTGCGACATCAAATTGCCGCGTCTGCCGCGATAATCAGGCCTTCGTTGACAGCCCCAGGCTGAGGTGATAGATTCGGTTTATCAAGAAGCGGGCCACTGCCTGCTTCACCATGTGTCACAAAAGGAGTGCCCATGCGTAAACGTTTTTCTTTTCTGGTCCTCTTCGCGCTGATCCTGGCGCTTTTGTTGCCGGGCGCTTTCGCTGCTGCCTTCCCGCAAAAGCCCATCACTTTGATTGTGCCGTATTCTGCCGGCGGCACCGCGGATTTAACCGCGCGGCAGCTGGCCATCCAGCTCAAAAAGCACCTGGATGTCCCCATCACCGTCATCAACCAGGCCGGCGCCTCCGGCTCCATCGGCACCAGGACGGCCCTGGACGCGCCCGCGGACGGCTATACCCTGCTGCTCTCGGCCGATTCCCTGGGCACCCAGCGCGTGATGGGTATCAGTGATATGAGCTACGCGGATTTCCGCGCCATCGCGCCCCTGGTCAACGACCCCAAGGTGATTGTGGTAGCGGGTGATTCGGAATATCACACCATTGAGCAGCTGCTGGAGGACTTAAAGGCGCGCCCCGGCAAAATCAAGATGAGCTATACAGGCCCGGGCGGCTCCGGCCATGTGCAAAGTTTGATCTATAACCGCTTTGGCCTGGACATGGCGCTGATCGCCTACCCCGGCGGCGCGGACGCCCTGCTGGCGGTGCTGGGCAAGCAGGTGGATTTTACCAACGCCAATTTCTCCACCATCCGGGGCTATGTCGATTCGGGCGATCTGCGCCTGCTGGCTGTCTCCGCGGATAAACGTTTAAACGTCCACCCGGAGGTGCCCGCGCTAACCGAGGTCATCGCGGGCTCGGATGCCCTGATGCGCATCCCCTACACGCCTCTTTCCTTGCTGGTCAACAAAAATGTGCCGGAGGAGGTTTTCCGTACCCTGCAGGCGGCAACGCAACAGGCGCTCGCGGAGCCCGACTGGCTGGCCTACTGCCAGGACAACGCACTGGATCAACTGTTTGCGCTGTATCAGACAGAGGAAGAAATGCAGCGCTTTTACGCGGGCTGGGAATCCCTGGTCTCCTGGCTGTTGTATGACGCGGGCGCGGCAGCCCACAGCCCGGCGGCGTTTGACATCCCGCGGCCTGAGATCAACGAGTAATTGAGTCCGATGAAGTTGCAGCGCAGCAGCATCACCAACAGGGCCGCCTTTTTTGAAGGCTGCCTGATTTTGCTGGCAGGCGCAGCCCTGGGCTGGCACGCGCTGAACCGCCACGCGCAGCTTGCGCGGGTGGATTGGGCGCTGTCGCCCTATCTGTTTCCGCTTTTAGTATCAATGGGGCTGTTCATCCTGGGCATCCTGCTGATGCTGGAAGGGATGAAGCCACCAAATCAAACAACAAAGCAGCCCCTTCACTGGCCCACTGTTGTGATGACCATCGGCTGCGCGCTTTGCTATTTCCTGCTGATGCCCTTCCTGGGCTTTGCGCTTGCCACAGCGCTTTTTTTGCTGGCAATGCTGCTTTTTTTAGGTGAGCGGCGGGTGTTGATGCTGATTTTACTGCCCCTGGTGTTTTCAGCCGTCCTGTATATCCTGTTTGGCAAGCTACTGCACGTCATGCTGCCCGGCGCGCCGGTGGATGTGCTGGGCCGGGCGATTGACCTGATCTTGTAATGGAGCTTTTGTGATGGACGCGATCCTGGAGGTGCTGGCCTATTTCACCAACATGCGCTTTGTGCTGATGGTGTTTTCAGGCGCGGTGTCAGGCCTCTTGGTGGGCGCCATCCCGGGGCTTACCGTGTCCATGGCAACAGCGCTCTTGGTCAGCGTCACCTACACCTGGGCCGCGCAGGACGCGCTGGCCATGGTGATGGGCGTGTACGTGGTGGGCGTGTTTTCGGGTGCCCTGTCCGCCATTTTGCTCAACATCCCCGGCGCGCCCGCCTCGGTGGTGACCACGCTGGACGGCTATCCGCTGGCCAGACAAGGCCGCGCGCGGGAAGCCCTCAGATACGCCACCTGGTATTCTCTCATCGGCAGCCTGTTTGGCATCCTGATGCTGTGGGCGCTGGCCAGGCCCATTTCGGCCTTCGCGCTGCGCTTTCAGCCCATGGATTATTTCCTGCTGGCACTGTTTGGCTTAACCATGGTGGGCGCGCTGACGGCTACTTCCTTTAAGCGCGGGCTCGTCAGCGCCTGTTTGGGGCTGGTGGTCAGTATGGTGGGCCTGGACAGCGTGCTGGGCACGCCGCGGCTTACCTTTGGTATCCAACAGTTGACCGCGGGCATCCACATCGTCCCCGTCCTCATTGGCCTGTTCGGTTTTTCAGAGGTGCTGATGGTGCTGGGCGGCCAGCAGGATGAGGGCGAGATGGCCAGGATGCTCAAGTCCCTGGTCAAAACCAGGGAGGTGTTGAAGCACTGGGCGGTCTCCCTCTATTTCTCGCTCATTGGCCTGTTGGTGGGCGCGCTGCCGGGCGCCGGCGCCCCGGTCGCCTCCTTCCTGGCGTATGGCAGCGCGAAGAAGCTGATCAAAAAACCATCCGCGCCCTTTGGTGAAGGCGCGGTGGAGGGCATTGTCGCAAGCGAATCGGCCAACAACGCCTGCATCGGCGGCGCGATGATCCCCATGCTGACCCTGGCCATCCCGGGTGACGCGGTCACTGCCATCATGCTATCCGTCTTTTATGTGCACGGGCTTCGGCCGGGGCCCCTGTTTATCCGCCAATCACCGGAGCTGTTTCACAGCATCATCGCGGCCGGGCTGTTAGCCTGCGTGTTTTTGCTGCTGCTGGGGCTGTTTGTCGTGCCGCGCATTGCCCGGCTCATCACCCTGCCGCGGCGCGTGCTGATGCCCCTGGTGGCTGTGCTTTGCGCGGTGGGCGCGTTCGCCGGCAACAACCGACTGTTTGATGTAGGTGTCATGCTGGTGTTTGGGGTGCTGGGCTTTGTGATGCGCCGGCGGCATTATCCCGTCGCGCCCATGACGCTCGCCATCGTGCTGGGGCGGATGATGGACGAGCACTTCCGCCGCGCGGTCTCCCTGGCCCTGCCGGAGGAAAATTTCGTCATGGCCCTGTTCGGCCGCCCCATTACCCTGGCGCTACTGGCGCTGGTGTTGATCGTCCTGCTCAGCAAGCTGCCCTGGGTCCGCAAACGGTTCAAAAAATAAAATGTTTCACGTGAAACAATGCGCGGGAATCTGTGTCCCGGTTTAATCGCGAATGACCGGCCGCTTCCCTTCCGCTTCATCAATCATCTCCAGCAACCGTGCCCGCAGATCCGTTTTAATCTCCCTGTACGCGGGGTCGTGTACCACGTTCTTCAATTGATGCGGGTCCGCCTGCATGTCATATAAAAAATCATCCGCGTAGATTTCGGCATCCGCCCGCGCAAAGCCATGGATGCCCGGCGCGTGCACCGCGTAGGTGTAGCGCGGTGTGCGGATGCAGCGCCCCACCCGGGATTCCGATATCTGCGCGAAGATTTCGTTGCGGCGGTTGGGGTTCTTTTTTTGAACTACATCCAGCAGGTTTTCTCCAATCATGTTTTCTCCTACATCCACGCCCGCCAACGCCAGCATGGTCTTGGGCAAGCTGGCTGTGCTTACCAAATCCCGCACCCACAGGCCGCCGGTAAAGGCGCCGCCCGCGATCACCAGGGGCACCCGCAGGCTGGCGTCATGGCAGGAGCGCTTGTAATCATCTCCGCCGCACCTGTTTTCGTCCAGGTTGCGGGTCTTAAAATGCGCGCCGTGGTCAGAGGTATAGATCACCACCGTGTTCTCCCAGATGCCGTGTTCCTTAAGCCTTTTTACCAGGCGCCCCAGGTTATGATCCACTGCGGCACAGGCACCCAGGTAGTCCGGGTATTCCGCCCGCGCGTCCCCGCCCAGGGCCGCCAAATCCCCCGGCAGGATAAAATCCTCGTATTTTTCCTTTGACCCTTTTGGTCCCTCATAATGCCCGCGGTCGTTTTGGTGGTGCGGCTCGATGTGCGACACCATCATAAAAAAGGGCTTGTCAGGGCTGCGCTGTTCCAAAAACTCCAACGCGAAGTCCGTCACGCAGTCCGCGCGGTAGCCGGTAAAATCCACGCGCCGCATTGTTTCATCAAACACATAGCCGTCATAGCCGTGGGAGGTAAACTCCAGCACGTCGCTGGCCCGCCAAAAGCCGGTGTAGCCGCCACGATATGCGGGCGGGATGGCGGTGGTGGTGTGGTCGATGCCCAGCCGGTCATCGCTGGCCAGGTGCCATTTGCCGATGTAGGCGGTTTCATAGCCCGCCTCCTCCATATAATGAGCCAGGGTCTTCACGTCCTGTGGCAGCATGATCCCGTTGCGGAAGCAGCCGGTTTGTGTGGGGTACAGCCCGGTCTGAAAAATGGACCGGCAGGGGCCGCAAACTGGTTGGGGTGAAAACGCGTGCTCAAAGAGCACGCCCTCCCGCGCCAGGGCGCCCAGATGGGGCGTTATCGGCAGCGGCTACCCATAGCAGGAGCAGGTATCCGCGCGCTGCTGGTCGCTGAAAACAAACAGAATGTTCGGGCGCATAGCAGTCTCCCTTTCTATTTCAATCCATTCGCCTTGATTATACGACAGCCGCGCAAGCGCCGGGCTGCCTTGCGGGTAGAATCCCTTAACAGACCGCTTCCCGCGATAAAAAGGAGATCATCATGCCAACACCTCACCCATCACACGCCGTTTGCGCCAGGCAGGCGCGCCCGGATGGCCACTTGCTGCGCGATAATCAGGGCCGACACTGGCTACCCCGCGGCATCAACCTGGTATACAAAGGCCGCCAGGTCGAGGGCGGCTATGATTTCTACCCGCCGGACTGGCCGGATGACTTAATGGAAAAGTTGAAACACCATGGCGTGGACCTGGTGCGCCAGGGCATCATCTGGGCGGCGCTGGAACCCAAGCCCAGCTTATATGATGAAGCCTACTTCACCTTCATCCGCCAACAATTGGACAAGGCGGCCCAGACCGGTATCAGCGTCATCCTGGACATGCACCAGGATTTATACGCCCAGCGGTTTTCAGACGGCGCGCCGGACTGGGCCGTGATGACAGACCGGCCCTTTCTGGCAACCGATTTGTGGAGCGATGCCTATTTGTTCTCACCAGCGGTGCAGCAAAGCTGGGACGCCTTCTGGGACAACGCCACCGTGCCCACCACGGGCCTTGGCCTGCAGGATCATTTCGCCGCCCTCTGGCAGGAGATCGCCCGGCGTTTTGCCGGCCATTCCGCCCTGTTTGCCTATGACATCTTAAACGAGCCCGCGCCGGGCACACCCATTGTGGCGATGTTTACAGACCTCCTGGGCGCGTTCGCAGGCGTGCTGCACCCGCAGGAAGCGCAGGCCCTGGGCCTGGACAGCATGGATGAAGAGGCCTTGATGCGCGTCTTCATGGCGCCGGAGTTGAAGCTGCAGGCGCTGTCCGTGCTGGAGGACCCCGCGCGCTTCTGGCAGGTGGGCGAGGCCTGCGCGCCCAGGGTGCAGGCCTTTGAGCAAGAGGTCTTAAGCCCCTTTTACAACAAAATCGCGCAAGCCATCCGGGCGGTGGATCAGGATGCCTTCCTGCTGCGCGCGCACAACTACCTGTCCAACCTTGGCATCCCGCCGGCCATCCCGCCTATTTTGGTGGGTGGCCAGCCCGACGCGCGCCAGATTTTCACCCCGCACGGCTATGACCTGGTGGTGGACACGGCGGCGATTGAGATTGCCTCTGACAGCCGCGCGCACACCATCTTCAAACGCCACCGGCAAACGCAGGAGCAATTGAACCTGCCGGTCATCGTGGGCGAATGGGGCGCTTTTTCGGATTCGGGCAACGCCTTGCGCCACGGCGACAGCCTGATGCGCCAGTTTGAGGGCTATTTGTGGCCTAGCACCTACTGGTGTTATGAGCCCCGCTTTTTTGAGCTGCCGGCAGCCCGGCTGCTCGCGCGCCCCAGCGCCCGCGCGGTGGTGGGCACGCTCAACATCGTTTCCTTTGACCAAAACAGCGGCGCCTTCACCGCCGCCTGGCAGGAGCCGGAGCGCCCGCAGGAAGGCATCCCCAGCCTGTTCTGGGCGCCCGTGATCCCCATCGCATGCACGCTTGACGGCGCGCCCTGCTCCGTCACCCGTGATGAAACCGGCTTAATCCATATCCCCGCAACCGGCGGGCAGCGAACGCTTTCGATGGTGTTCCCCAAATAGTCTTTCCGGCAATTTCCCGGCAAAAAGCGGCACATCCTGACGCGTGCCGCTTTTTCAAACAGTAAAAATGCTGATGGTCTTACGTTGTGTGTTCCTTCAAAAAGGCGTCCACCTCATCCGCCCAGGGAATGGAGACGGCGGCGCCCTTTTTGCTGACCGCGATCGCTGCCGCGGCGGAGGCGCGCCGGATGTTTCCACATCCACATAGGCGTTGACATAGCCGAACAACTCGGGCTTGAGCAAATAGGCGGATGCGCAGGCGTCATACATTTTCAGCCCCTGCTTAAGCCCCTTGCCGCGGTAGCGCTGCAAAAGGCCATAGATCATCTCGCCGGTACGGCCAAAGGTTTTGATTTTGGCGCTGTCCTCCGGGTATACCAGGGCTTGCAGGCCCACATCCAACCCCATCATCACCACCGGAAGCCCGCTGTCAAAGAGAATCTTGGCGGCCTCCGGGTCATAGTGGCAGTTGTATTCGGCTAAGACGCCGGAGTTGCCCCGACCCATGGACCCGCCCATGATGACAAATTCCTCCACCTTCTCCTTGTCCTCTGGATACAGGCGCAGCCACAGGGCGCTATTGGTCAAGGGCCCAATGGCCATCATGGTCACCTTGTCCGGGCTTTCCTGAATCTTCTGGTGGATGGCAACAGCGGCCGGGACATCCAGCAGCAGGCGCTCATCCGGCTCCTCAAAATCATAGCCGTCCATCCCGCTGTCACCATGCACGCCCGAGGCGTCAATCTCCGGCCGTACTAGGGGCCGGGCGCAGCCCTTGGCCACCGGGATGTCCAGGTTCCAGAACTTCAAAAGCTTCAGGATGTTTTTGGTCGTCTTGTCAATGCCCACATTGCCGGCAGTCGAGGTGATCAGGCGCACGTCGTATTCCTTGCTGTGCAGGATAATCGCCAGCGCGATCGCGTCATCTATGCCCGGATCGGTATCAATCAACAAAGGTTTTCTGTTCATTGTTCAGTCCTCCTTCCTGATACCGGACACATTGTTTGAGTCCATCGCCCGGTATGATGGATCCTTGTTTAAAAATAGCACCATGCCAGAGCCAAACTCCTCATTTGGCCTGATGATAAAGCCGTACCGCTGGTAAAACGCCTCCTTTCCCACTGTACTCATCAAACCAATATAGGCGCCCTCACAGGCGTGTTGATGCAGATATTGAAAGATATGTTCCATCAGGATGTTGCCGTAGCCCTGGTTCTGGCTGGCTTCAGACACCACCACATCCTTGATAAAGAATGCAACACGGCCATCGCCAACCACGCGCGCGGCCGCGATGGTCTTGCCGTTTAGCTCAATATGAACGCAATACAGAGAGTTTCGCAGCGCGGCT
>Ga0123334_1002722_pt1 | contig 20039 bp, 17 predicted proteins | sample BiotimSIPDNA_FD_89706 | JGI IMG/M metagenome (GOLD analysis project Ga0123334, IMG submission 89706) | Anaerobic biogas reactor microbial communites from Washington, USA - Biogas_R1 time_0 SIP DNA | ecosystem: Engineered > Bioreactor > Anaerobic > Unclassified | place: Washington, USA... | reverse complement strand
GCATTGTGCGGGTGCATTGTGCGGGTGCATTGTGCGGGTGCATTGTGCGGGTGCATCATGCGGGTGTATCGTGCGTACATTGTGCCCGCGTGTGTGGGTGTGCATAATGCGCCCGCGTCCGCCTCCGCAGGAAAAAAATTTTTCAGCAAAAAACAGCGCCCACAGTAACGGTAAAAAATAACCCGTCCCCGCGCTTATGCTTTCCGCGGAAACGGGCTATTTACGGGTCTTGTAATACTCAGTCCGAAGCGGCGGATATCTGATCATCGCGGACGCGCCTGCAGCCGGCAGACCTCACTTTTTACGGCCGCGAGTCTATAGAGCGAAGCTCTTTACCCAACACCCGCTCAGGCGGTTCTCGCGATATAGTCGTCATAGGCTTCCTGATATACCGCGAGCACTTCCGGAACGCCTATCTGATTGAGCGTCTCAACGTAGGCATCCCACTCGGAAAGCGGTTTCGAGCCGTCGACGAAGGAGAGGAAGTTTTCCGCGATGAAGGTTCTTATATCGTTTGAATACCGCTGCACCTCGCTGCTCTGGTCAGACGTCAGCACAACCCCTCTCGGCACCATAAAGGCTAGGTCGTTGTTGCTGATCCCGCGCAGATAGTCATAAGCTTCTATCACGCGCTTACCGTCCGGGAACGCGTAGTGTACCTCGTTTATATCGAGTCCGCCTTCGCTGAAGGTGTTCAAACAATATATGAGCAGCATCATCGTATAGTTCTTCTCGGAATCAGCATACATAGACTTAAGCACTTCGCGCTCGCCGTCTTCGTTGTAGTCCCACGCGTGGCCTTTAACACCCCAGCTCATAAGATCCGCGCCGGCATCGCTGTAGCGCCAGTCGAGCCAGGTCATGGCGAGCTCGATGTTGTCGCAGTTAGTGGAAACGTTAATGCTGCCGTAGTACGTGCGGGTAAGCGCCGCTCCTACGTGCAGCGTCTGCCCGGGAGTAACGACCGGGTCGGGAATCGGCAGCCACTCGGCGTCCTCGGTGTCAAGTATCTGGCGCTCGGTGGAGCAGTCGGAGGTAGCAAGAACGACATAGCCGTAGGAGTCACCCAGCCACTGGGCGCGCCAGTTCGGGTTGTTATAGTCAATCCAGGTCTGCCAGTCATCCTGGAAAAGCCCTTCCCTGTCAAACCGATTTAGCTCATAGGCCACGTTGTAGTCGCGCTGCGTTGTCTGCGCCAGCCAGGCTTTTCCGTTTTCATCGATATGCCACTGCATCGCATACGGGTTTATATACGCGAATGTGTCAAAGCAGGCCCAGTGTTGTGTGGCAAGGCTCTGGAAAATAACGGTCGGGTGCACCGCGGTTTCTATCTGAGACTGGAAAGCCTTCAGCAGATCGTAGGTATCCTCCCAGGTCACGATCTCATCTCTTGTCCAACCTATCCTGTCGAGCCAGTCGCTTCGCACGAACAGCGTGTTCTGAACATATGTTTTGTCGCGAATGCAGTAGAAAGCGGGGATTAGGTTCTCCTTAAGGTAAACCGTCTGCTGCAGACTCTCATCTTCCGGGTTCCTGGCAACCTCGTAGATGTAGTTGGGGCAGAAGTCTTTATAATCGTAAATATTAACGAAGTACTTTTCGTTCTCTATAGCGTCGACGAATGAACCCGGATAAAAGGAACTGGCCTGGGTGGTAATGTCGGGCAAATCGTCGGCGGCGAGCAATGTGGCGAAGTTAGTCGCCCGCGCGTCCGAGCTCACTATCATATACTCGATGTTTACTCCGGTTTGTCTTTCCAGTTCGATCGGGAACGGAGAGTCGGGATAATCCATTGTGATGTAGTTGGGTGTGTAGCATGTGGTCCAGAAGGTCAATACCTCGTCGCTGTTTGTCAGCGGCAGCTCATATTCGTATTTAGCTTTGGGTATGCCGTTCGCGTCTTTTTCATAGTCGCCCGCGGCGAAGTTGTAGAATGTTCCGTCAGGCAAAACGACCTTTCCGCCCGCGGGCTCGGCGGTCTCTTCGGGTTTCGCGGTCTGCGTGGGCGCGGCGGTGGGCGCGGCGGTGGCTGTAGTCGTCGGTTTTTCCGTTGGCGTGCTTTGCGTACCGGTTTCGGGCTTGGAGCAGCCGGCAAATAGCGCGAATAGCATAATGAGTGCGAGGAGCAGTGCCCGTATTCGTTTCATCATAATACTCCTTTCAATTTTCGCTTTTTGCCTGTGAAGCGAGCCTTACACAACCGAACTTACACATATCACCTCACTTTATGATAGGTTAATACGATATTAAGCATCTTCATATGTCACGCATTAATAATATTATATTAATAAGCGGCATACGTGTCAATGTATAACGCAGAATATTTTGTGCATTATCTTATATTATTTAAACATCTTTTTGTCATATTTCGGTCATTTAGCACAAATTACGCGTCTTGTTTTTCATAATTTGCGCGTAATCCGAAATGCTCTCGTCATATAATATATTTATTTTAATATGTCCGCGTAAGCCCCGTATAGCAAAACAAAACCCCGATTTGAAAAAGATCGAGGTTTCGCGCACTTAATTTAATGATTATGTAAACCAATTTCTAAACCGCCCGCGTGTCCGTCAGTTCTGCTCCTCTTTTTGTGTCAGCCCGGCATTGATCTGCTTTAGGGCGTCGGCGAGCTGGTCAGGACAGGATGTGGGCTTCATTCCGCATTTAATCCCGGACAGTCTCGATATAACGTCCTCAACCGCCATGCCTTCCACCAGCTTGGATATGCCCAGCGTATTGCCTGGACAGCCGCCCCGGTATCGCGCGGAGATCACCTTTCCGTCCTCAATCTCTATGTAAATCCTGCTGGAGCATATGCCCCTTGTCTCATACTCGTATCTCATCAAATTCTCCTTACTTCTTTCTTGCGTAAATATAACATAATCGGGCTTGTCTGCAACATATACTCTCCGGGAAGGGGGGTATTAAAAGTGAAAAAACACCGCGCCGTCAGGAACATTGCGGCGCTGTTCGCGTTTGCGATAATTATACGGCTGCTTTCGGCCGCTGGCACCGAAAAAGCTTTGCGCAGCGTCCTTGAAAGGCTCGGCACTTCCGAAGCCGTCACGGCTCTGGCCTTAAAGTCTCAGGCGGTGTATTTATCTGCTCCTGCTCCCGAATCCCCTTCGCCCCCGCGGTCCGCCTACCCGGAAGAATCGGCGTCCGAGAAAATACCCGAGCCCGAAGTGGTAAAACCGAAAGCGAGCGGCGCGGCTACGCGCAACATTCTGGTATATAATCCGGAGCCCGAGCCCAAAGAAGTCCCGCAGCAGCCGGGAGTCGAAAACTACGGCGGCATCTCAATACTCAACAAAACCGAATATATCCCCGACATAAAAACCCTTCTGAGCGAAAACCCCGGCTTCACGGTTCCCGCCCAAGGGCCGCAGATACTCATAATACACACCCACGGGAGCGAAGCGTATGAATGCGACGGCAGCTACGTTGAAAGCGACCCGTCGCGCACACAGGACAAAGAGCACAGCGTAATCCGGGTCGGCGACGTTCTCTCCGAGAGCCTGTCCTCATTGGGCTTTTTCGTCCTGCATGACCGCTCCGTCTACGATTATCCAAGCTACAGCGGCTCTTACAGCCGCAGCCTCAGTTCGGTTTCCTCTGCCCTCGAGCAGTATCCGGAGCTCACCGTGGTCATTGACTTACACCGCGACTCCATCACCCTCGCGGACGGCAGCCTCTGGCGCAGCTCATATGATGAAAAAACGGCGCAGGTAATGCTCATCGTCACAAACGGGGAAAACGGTCTTGCCCACCCCGATTGGCTCAGCAATTTCCGGTTCGCGCTCCGGCTGCAATCCTTCCTTGACGCGGAATATCCCGGCCTTGCCCGCCCGCTCCTGCTGTCCCCGGAAAGGTACAATCAAAACGCCGCCCCCGGCTATCTGCTCATCGAGGTCGGCTCAGACGGCAACACTCTGTCCGAAGCGGAAGAGGCCGCGCGCCTTTTGTCCGTGGCGCTGGCCTCCGTGCTCCGCGGGCTCACCCCCTCATAGCATCCTGCGGTTAACGGGCGGCGCCGTCACTTTCTCGTCTTGGTCGCGTCTGCGGGCCTGCAGCCATGTGAATACAAGCAGCAGCGCGGTCAGCGCGTAATACACCGCCCCCGCGGTCGTGTAGGAGGAGACGGCGGTCGAGCTGTAATAAATCCCGGGCAGCCACAAAACTATGCGCGCCGCGAAGCAAAAAGCAATCAGCCATTTAGACGGTGCGGTGCGCTCGCTCTCAAACGCGTACCACATAAGTCGCGCAAGGCAAACCGCCGTTATAATCGCGCATATCGAGTCAAACGTATACCAGGCGTAAACAGACGCCGGAGTTGCCGCCAGCGCGATTATCTCCTGCCTTATCGCATCCTGCCTTAGAGGATCCGCGGCGTTAACGACATACTCAAGGCCGTATTTATTAACGGCCGCTGCCCGCGCCATGTCATAATAAGCGGGTACGGCGAACTTCAGCACGGCGGTGAAAAGAGCGAAGCCGATTCCCACGGATATGGGAACCGCGAGAGAAGAATAGCGGCTTTTGAGCAGCAGATACAGCAGCCAAAGCCCTAACATCTCCGCCGCTCCGGTGATAATAGCGCATATTATCGTATACTTAACAGGTCCCATTATTTCAAGCGAGCTTAGCGGCGCAACCGAGCCCCGCACCATTCCCGCGAAGAGAGACCCGAAGAGCATATATGCCGACACGCCCGCGATTATAAGTATAAATATAAGCTTCCGTTTGAATCCGTAAAATATCAGGTAAAGCATCGGCCCGATAACCGATACGAAGGCCGTTAAGAAAGCCAGCTCTATCAGGTTATCCGAAAAGACGAGTTCCAACTCCATCCTCCTTACGAAAAACGGGCGGCAGAAAGCCGCCCGCCTATATAATCATGTGTTATTTTGAGTTGAATATCTCCAGTATCTTGGTAAACGGATCTTCTTCCTGAGGTTCGACAGGCGCGCGTTTCGGCTCCGGCTGCTTTTCGGGCTGTACAGGTGCCTGGGGACGCTCCTCAACCGCGGGTGCAGCCGCCTTTTCGCAGTGAGCTTCCTCGAAGCCCGTCGCGATCACGATAACGCGAATCTCGTCGTCCATGGTGTCGTCGAAAGCGGCGCCGAAAATAATGTTGGCGTCCGGATGCGCAGCGGTCTGAACGAGCCCGGCGGCGGTTTCAACTTCGTCAAGGCCCATATCCATGCTTCCCGTAATGCTCACGAGAACACCTTTGGCGCCGTCTATGGAGGTTTCCATCAGCGGGCTGGAAACAGCCATGCGCGCCGCTTCTTCCGCTTTGTTCTTGCCGCTCGCGCGCCCTACGCCCATGTGCGCCTTACCGGCGTTTTTCATGATGGTGGTTACGTCCGCGAAGTCAAGATTTATAAAGCCGGTGTTTTTAATAAGGTCGGAAATGCTGGTAACGGCCTGGCGAAGAACGTCGTCCGCTATCTCAAAAGCATTGTACATGGTTATTTTCTGATCGGTGGCATACTTTAGCCTGTCGTTGGGTATCACGAGCAGAGAATCCACGCGCCCGAGTAGCTCCTCTATTCCCGCCTCCGCCTGCTGCATGCGCCTTTTGCCCTCGAAGGTAAAGGGCTTTGTAACGACACCCACGGTCAGTATTCCGGCCTCGCGGGCTATATCCGAAATAATCGGTCCCGCGCCTGTGCCGGTGCCGCCGCCCATTCCGGCGGTCAAAAACAGCATATCGGTGTCTTCAAAGGCTTTAATTATATTGTTCCTGTTTTCCTCGGCGGATTTCTTGCCGATTTCAGGATCGGAGCCGGCTCCCTGGCCATGTGTAAGTTTTTCGCCTATCTGTATCTTAACCGGAGCTTTCGATACCGAAAGGACCTGCTTGTCCGTATTTATAGCGATAAATTCCACGCCCTGCGTGCCGGATGATATCATCCGGTTAACTACGTTATTTCCGGCGCCGCCCACACCCGCGACTTTGATGTTGACAACGTTATCGGGACCAGTGTCCAGAGAATATGCCATTTCCGTACCCTCCTGCGTGTCTGTAAATATAAAACCAGGCTAAAGTATATCAATGTTAATACTATATCCATTTCGCCGGAAGGTCAATAGGAAATAGAAAAAACCTGTCAATTTCCGCATTGCCCGGCCGCGCCGAAAGCACCTGTCAGTCCTTGTCGAATATGCTCAGCAGCTCTTCCCATTCTTCGTCGTCTACGCGCTCTTCTTTTGTCTCTTTGCGTTCGGGCTCTGCCTTCGGCTCCGGCTTTTCTGGCTGCACAATTACCGGATCCGGAACGGCCGAAACGGTTGCTTCCGGTTGACAAAAGTCGGTCGCGATGACTACTACACGCAGCGCGTCAACCAGTGTATCATCAAAATCAACTCCGAAAATGATGTTTGCGTCCGGGTGAGCGGCGTTCTGAACCCTTCCTACAACGTTTTCCACGTCCTCCATGCTCAGGTCAAGACTGCCGGTAACCTTCACCAGAACACGCCTTGCGCCCTTAATGGACGTCTCCATGAGGGGACTTGCCACGGCGTCGCGCGAGGCCTCCTCGACCTTGTTTTTCCCGCTTGCCTCCCCTACTCCCATGTGCGCGAAGCCCGCGCCTTTCATGATTGTCCGCAGGTCCGCGAAGTCCAGATTAATAAAACTGGTCGTCCTTAAAAGGTCCGCAATGCTGGACACTGCGCGGTTTAGTACGCCGTCGGCTATTTCAAAAGCATTGGCGAAAGTTATCTTCTGAGCAGTCACTTCCCGGAGTTTATCATTGGGTATAACAAGGAGCGTGTCCACCTGCGCGAGTAATTCCTCTATGCCTTTTTCGGCGCGTCTCATCTTGGCGCTGCCCTCAAAACGGAAAGGTTTTGTCACCACGCCTATGGTGAGCACACCGGCTTCTTTTGCGATTTCGGCAACGACCGGAGCGGCTCCCGTTCCGGTACCTCCCCCCATTCCCGCCGTTATGAACACCATGTCCGCCTCTTCAAAGGCTTTAGCTATATTGTTTCTGCTCTCTTCGGCTGCCTTACGCCCTATTTCGGGATCCGACCCCGCGCCCTGGCCTCCCGTCAGCTTTTCGCCTATCTGTATTCTTGTATCCGCTCCCGAGGAAAGCAGTGTGGGCTTGTCCGTGTTGATATTAACGAATTCAATGCCCTCCACATTCCCGCCGTACATGCGGTTAACTACATTGTTGCCCGCGCCCCCGATGCCAATGACTTTTATCCTGACTACATCCTGTACATCCGCCTCGTATTTTGCCATATCTTTCCCCTCCATATATTTGTGAACGGTTCTTTATTTAAGATGGTATGAAGTGCGCTTCCCTATCCTCGGACAGATCAATGGTGCCCTTTGCCGAAGCGTCGATCTTTTCGATAACGCTTTGCAGGAGCTCCAGCTTGTATTCAAGCTTTTCATGCTTACCCAGGCTTACTTTAAAGCGCCCCATATATTCAAAGGAAATATTCGCTTCAAAAGCAGCGTCCACAGAGCTCACGCTGCCATCCATCTCGCGCCGAGAAAAAAGGCCCAGCAGCTCGGTAAGATATTCCAGTTTTGAAGCTTCCTCGACACCGGCGGCTATCTTATGTCCTACCGAAGGCTTTATCGGTTTAATGCCCTCTACACGGATAAGGTCTCCTACACCCGACATGTCGCTTTTCCCTAGTATTTTACACCTTTTATCTATTATAAACATCGCTCCGTCAAGTTCAACATACGCAAGCGGTATACTCTCCGATATCGTCAAGACTACTGTGGAAGGGGCCCGGCGCGTTATCGCGACATCATCAACATAAGGCAGCGCGTTCATAACCCTGCTTTTCACGGCGGCTTGATTTAAAAATAACAGATTGCTTCCGATCCTGATATCCGCGGCGTTTATTATATCCTGCTGACTGTAATCCGCGTTTCCGCTCACGCGCACATCAGCCACCTCGAAAAACACGCTGGTCCCCGCCACCATACAAAACACCATAATTATATACAGCGCGGCTTTCACAGCGCCGGTATTTCTGGCTCTTCTTCGCCGCCTCGGCAGCGCGCTCGTTTGTGTCATATCGTTACCCCTTTTCAGGTCAGTCCATACGTTCAATATCGGCACCGAGCTGCTTGAGAATGTTCTCTGTGCCGTCATAACCCCTGTCAAGGTGGGAGAGTCCGGATATGATGCTCTCTCCCTCCGCCGCGAGGGCAGCCACCAGCAGCGCGGCGCTTCCCCTCAAATCGGTCGCCCTTAATCCCGCCCCATGCAGCTTTCGGACTCCGCACACCATCGCGGTCTTTCCGGATACCATTATATCCGCGCCCATGCGTCTTAACTCTTCAACATGCCTGTACCTGTTTTCAAAGATGTTTTCAACGAACACCGTTGTGCCCTGCGCGCACAGTGCGGCTGCCATAAGCGGCGGCTGAGCGTCTGTCGGAAATCCCGGATACGGTTCCGTGTAAATGGGCTTTATCGCCCGAAGCATACCGTTTCTTAATGCTCTCACACGATTGCCGTCTGCCTCAATTGTGCAGCCCATACGTCTGAGCGAATCGGCAACGGACGCGAAATGGGACGGCTCTACGCCGGTGAGTTCAATGTCGCCGCCGGCGGACGCAAGCGCGGAGAGCCATGTGGCGGCCACTATTCTGTCCGGGATTATAGTATGTTCGGTGTCTTTGCGGGTACGTCGTCCGGTCACCGTTATCATAGAGGTACCCGCGCCGTTAATATCTATGCCCAGGCCGCGAAGATAGCTTTGCAAATCTTCTATTTCCGGCTCTCTGGCCGGATTGGTTATTACAGTTGTTCCAACCGCCCTGCTGGCGGCGAGCATCGCGTTTTCCGTAGCGCCTACGCTGGGCAAAGAGAAGTTTATGTATCCGGCAGCCAGCTTGTCGCTGTGACAGGCTATCCTCCCGCCGGTTTCATCGATTAACGCCCCAAGTGTTCGCAGGGCGTACAGGTGAAGGTCTATCGGCCTCGGGCCAAGCTCACATCCGCCGGGATAGGACATAAGCGCTTTTCCCGTCCGGGCGAAAATCGCGCCCATAAAAACAACCGAAGAACGCATCTCGCGCATCAGATCATCCGGTATATCGTGTCTTATTTCCCCTGCGGAATCAATGACTACGCTCTCGCCTTCCCGCTGAGCTTTACAGCCCAGATGTCTGAGTATCTTCATTGAAACTTCAACGTCCGACAGATCGGGGCAATTATGTATCACGGTCACGCCTTCGGCAAGTAATGACGCGGCCATTATCGGCAGGACACTGTTTTTCGCACCCTGCACACGTATGCTGCCGGAGAGCTTTCGCCCTCCTTGAATACGCAGTACGCTCATCTGCATTTCCTCCGCATAAAGACTGGAAACGGCGTCTTATCCGCCGCTCACGAGCCATACTATGCGGGCTCCTTATCCTTGGTTCAAACAGACAATTCCGCTGCCGCGAAAGCTATCCTGTCCGCCGCGTCAGGCCTGTAAAGCGAAGACATTGCCTCTGACATTGTCCGCAGCCTTGATTCATCTCGAATAACGCTTTTAATCGTATCAAACATTTTTTCAGCCGTACAAACGTCCTCTGTCAGTACAACGGCACCGCCTCGTCCCTCGGGAACGCGGGCGTTCTTTTCCTGTTGGTTCGCCGTTACGTTAACGGAAGGTATAAGAAGCGCCGGTATGCCCATCGCCGAGAGCTCGCCCAGCGTCGAAGCCCCGGAGCGGCACATTGCCATGTCGCAGTCGGCCATCGTTTCGGCCATATTGTAAATATACGGGCAAAGCCTGGTGTATTTTAAGCCGACAACTCCCAGCTCCTCGAGGCGGGCACGCATGCGCTCGACTCCCTGCTCTCCGCCTCCCGTGACGTGTGTGTGCGAAAAAGCGCCCTCTTTTTCGTTCATGGCTATTATCTGAGCCGTAAGATCGTTCATGCGAGACGCTCCGAGAGAACCCCAGAGGCTTAAGAGCCTCGGCAGACTGCCGCCGCGTTTAACACGCTCGCGGGGCATAAAACCGCTTCGCACCGGCATGCCGACGACCTCGACTTTCTCCCTGCGCTTATAGCATCCCAGGCTCTCCTCAAATCCTATCAGGATTTTATCGACATAAGGCTCCAGGAGCCGGGTCGTGAGTCCCGGTCCGGCGTTTGACTCGTGTATAACCGTGGGAACGCCCAGAGACGCTGCCGCCCGCAGCACGGGATAGCACACATAACCGCCGGTTCCGATCACACAGCTCGGTTTGTACTCATTGATTATTATCCTTGATCGGCCGATCGCGGCCACGTTGCCGATAACTCCCCGAACATTGTGCCATATATCCGCGGGTTTTACACTTCGGTGAAAGCTGTAAGCTCTTATGGTTCGGATATCCCATCCTTCGCGCGGCACAAGCTCGGTCTCCATATTTCCCTGCGAGCCTACAAAAAGTATGCCGCAGCCGGGAAAACGCGCTCTTAGCCTTTCCGCCGCGGCTATTCCCGGATATATATGCCCTCCGGTACCCCCGCACGCAATAACAAAATTCATCCTCTACTTCGCCTCTATATCGCGGGAAACGCTTAAAATTATCCCCATTTCCGCAAGCTGCAGCACCAGAGCGGTACCTCCGTAGCTGAAAAACGGCAGCGAAATACCTGTGGAGGGAATTAAGTTTGTCACAACGGCGACATTCAGGAATACCTGAATAGCAAGCAGCGAGGTCAGCCCCGTAACGATCATCGACCCGTAACGGTCTCTGGCATGCATGGCTATCCAGAATCCGCGTATTATCAAAATCGCAAAAAGAATCAGAATGAGGGATGCGCCTATGAATCCGAGCTCCTCACATACTACGGAGAAGATAAAATCATTGTGTTCCTCGGGAAGATAAAGGTACTTCTGGCGTCCCTGTCCTAGTCCCAGTCCCAAAAGTCCGCCGCTGCCCACTGCGTACAGCGATTGCACTATCTGCCATCCGTCGCCCCTTTTATCGATGAAGGGATCCTTCCATATGGCGATACGCGCCGCGGCGTAATCAAAGAGATTTACAAGTATAAATCCGGCAGCGACGGCAATCACGGCAACCAATACGAACCAGAAGACGCGTGTACCGCCGACAAACATCATAATCGCGCCGACCAGTACTATTATAACACATGCGGAAAGGTGAGGCTCAAGGATCAGAAGGCCCAGTATAATTGCCATAATACCTAAAAACGGCAGCACTCCGTATCGGAACGTTTTCATCTTTTCCTTATAAATACAGCTCATTCTGGCAAAGGCAAGGATTATGCCCAATTTCGCTATTTCCGAGGGTTGGAATGTAGAAATGCCTATATCTATCCAGCGCCGGGCGCCGCCGCTTTCAATGCCTATTACCAGTACGAAAAGCAGCAGTATGGCAGCAGCTACCAGAGCAGCTATGGAGAATCTTCTGAAAATCTTCACGCGAAAACGCGAGACCAGCAGCATCGCCGCAACACCGAAGATTGAAAAAAGAGACTGGCGTACGAATACCTGTGTGGCATTACCGGTCTCATAATACGCCCTGGCGAAGCTCGCTGACAAGACCATAATCATTCCTATCGCAAGAATGATAAGTGTCATAAACAGGAACGGAAGATCCATCCTGCCTCGCCCTACTCTTGTTTCTTCTGTCCTGTCCGAAAGCCTGCTTTCTTCGCTTCCGGTTTCCGTATTATGCTCACCCGGAAACCTGTATGTATCCGCTGCCATTATTTCACCTGCCTAAATTCTGAATCTGCCCATCACAGACATCCACGCTATCAGAGCGAAAAGCACCGAAAAGGATGTGTAAACAACGAATATCTTTACCTCGCTCCAGCCGCTTTTCTCGAAATGGTGATGAAGCGGAGCCATTTTGAATATTCTCTTTCCGTGGCTTGCTTTAAAGTATGATACCTGAATTATGTCGGACAGAACCGTTACTATATATATCATGCCCACGGGTATAAGCACGAGCAGCATATCCATCGACAACGCGAGGGCGCATATACTGCCGCCTATGAACAAAGAGCCGGTATCCCCCATAAAAATTTTCGCGGGGTGAAAATTATATACGAGAAACGCGGCCAATCCCCCCGCGAGCGCGCCTGCGTAGACGCCCTGAATCCGCATATCCCATTTATACGCGGCGAATGCAAAAAAAATCGCCATTGGCAGCGAGACGCCTGTGAGAAGGCCATCCACCCCGTCGGTCAGGTTTGCGCCGTTGACAATACCGACTACCGCGAAAGCCGCAATTACGAAGTACAAAACCTCCGGCATCGGCACCGAAACGTTCCAGAACGGAATGTACAAATTGGGCGTGATATATCCCATGCGCCTTAAAAGCAAAAGAAACGAAATCGCGACAATAAGCTGTAATGCAAATTTCTGTAAAGCACTCAGTCCGGTGTTGCCGCGTTTTCTTACTTTTTCATAATCGTCAAGAAACCCTATGGCCCCGTATAAAAGCGCGAACGCGAGCATTGCCAAATGGGCCAGCTCGCCTTTTATGATGTCTTTGGCGGTAAAAACAATTACAGCGACCGTTATACCCGCAATGAACATCAGCCCGCCCATAGTCGGCGTTCCCTGCTTTGAGATATGCCAGACAGGGCCGATATCCTTTATCGTCTGACCGGCTTTCAAACGACGCAGCAGCGGTATAAGAAGAGCTCCCATAAGCAGGGATACCGCCGCCGATATTAATAATGCGACCGCAATACTTGTGAGCATCGCTTATTTCACCCAATTCTCGAGTATTTGCGCTACAATCTCCCGTTCGTCCATATGTCTTTTCTCCGTGCCTATGATCTGATAGTCCTCGTGTCCCTTCCCGGCGAGCACCACCACATCTCCCTCACCTGCGGAGCGCATAGCGGCCTCAATCGCTTCTATCCGGTCGGGAATTACCGTAACCTGCGCGCTCGCGCCGCTCATTCCCGAAACGATATCGGCGATGATCGCCCCCGGGTCTTCCGTCCTCGGATTATCGGAGGTTACAAAAACGGCGTCCGCTATATCGCCCGCAACCCGTCCCATAATCGGACGCTTGGTTTTGTCTCTGTCTCCACCGCAGCCGAACACGGCAATCGTTCGCCCCTTGGCATATCCTTTTACGGTTTTAAGGATATTTTCCAGCGCATCCGGGGTGTGAGCGTAATCCGCGATGACCGTGAACTTTTTCCCGGTGGGTATTACCTCCGCCCTGCCCTTGACACCTTTACAGACACCGAGCGCAACCGATACATCCGTGATGTCAATGCCGAGTGCCAGGCAGCAGCCTACTGCGGCTAGCGCATTATAAACCGAGAACTCTCCCGGTATCCCTAAAGTCATCGGAACACGCTCCGCGCCGTAGTAAGCCTCAAAATAAACTCGGTCGGATCCCAGCCTGATATTGTCCGCCCTCAGATCCGCTTTGATATTTTTCGCGCCGTATGTCAAAGCTCCGCAGCCGCATCTTTCAAGTACTTTGCTTTGCCTTGGGTCATCGGCGTTTAATACCGTCTTCGACGAAAGGTTAACAAGCCTGCATTTCGCTTCCAGATATGCTTCCATTGTTCCGTGAAAATCCAGATGATCCTGGGTAATGTTTGTAAATACCCCTACTTCAAACCGGAGTCCGGCCACACGGTCGAGAACCAGGGAATGTGACGAGACTTCCATAACGGCATATGAACAGCCCTCGGCAACCATCTGAGCCAAAAGGGCCTGAAGATCGGCCGATTCGGGGGTCGTTCTCTCGGAGTGGAGCCGCAGCTCCCCGATCATGTTCCCCACTGTCCCTATCAGGCCGCATTTTTTGCCGGTGCTGTGCTCAAGCATTTGCTTTATCAGCGTTGTGACCGTGGTCTTTCCGTTTGTGCCTGTGACTCCGATAAGCGTAAGTTTGTCGGCCGGTCTGCCATAGAAATTCGCCGAGGCTGTCGCCAGCGCCAGGCGCGTGTTCTCCGTAAGAATATACGGGCAGGGGCCGGAGGGGCGTTTGCTGCATAAAACGGCTGCCGCTCCGGAGGCGACGGCGGAGGGTATGAACTCATGTCCGTCATTTGTATAGCCTTCTACCGCAACGAAAAGCGCGCCGGGCGTCACCTGCCGCGAGTCATAACAGACAGATGTGATCTCCGTATCCGCGACTGTGCGCAATGCGGTTATCGGTATATTTTTCAGTACTTCAGAAAGCTTCATAACTTAAACCTGCGCGCTAATCGAGCGCGCCCTCCAAGACCGAGGAATCGTTGTCTACGAGCGTTATTTCCACTACCATGCCGACAAGAACAGACGCTCCCGCAGCCACCGACTGTCTGGAAACGGCGATTGTCGGTGCGTTGTTCCTGAGAGTGGCTCCGGCGACACGAACATATAAACCCGCGGCATTCAGGGTCGCCTTTGCCTGCGCATAAGACATTCCGAACACATTCGGCATCTGTGTCGTGGTTTCCGTCTTGCTTTCACCCGCGTATACAGTCAGTTTTTGACCCGAGGCAATCTGCACGTTTGCGCCCGGAACCTGATCTGTTATTATATCACCGTTTCCGATCACAGTCACATCAAATCCGAGCGCCCGCAAAGTGTCAACCGCGTCATCGCGGGTATATCCGGACAAATTCGGAAGCTTTATGTTTATTGTGTTCGCGTCATCATCCGAATATATCGGTTCTACGCCCAGATGTGGCAGAACATCCGACATGATGTTGGCGACTACCGGAGCAGCCATGGCTCCGCCGGAAACGGCAAAGCCGCTGTCCGGACTCGGGCTGTCAAGCAGAACAATCACCGCGATCTTCGGATCGTCCGCAGGCGCGTACCCGATGAAGGAAACAACATAGTCATCGGAAACCTGGCCGATTTTCTCGGAAGTACCGGTTTTCCCGGCTATTCTGTATCCCGCGACATAAGCATTCTTTCCGGTACCGCCTTTAGCGGATACAACTGTTTCGAGGATTGCGTTGACTCTGGCGCTCGTCTCCTCGCTGATTACCTGGCGTATGAGAGTAGGCTCTCTCGTCTGGGCTACCGAACCGTCCTCATTGAGTATTTTGCTGACTATATAGGGCTGCATAAGTCTGCCGCCGTTTGCCACGGCGCTCACAGCCGTTATCAGCTGCAGCGGAGTGATGTTAAAGGTCTGACCGAAGGCCGACGCGGCCAGAGAGGAGTAATCGTATGGGTCGGTATAATCGGATTTAGCCCACCATATTGAGCTGCTCTCACCGTATAAATCTATTCCCGTCTTATCCATCAGTCCGAAAGACTGGATATAATCGTAAAACTTATCCGCCCCGAGCTTTAAAGCGATAGAAACAAAAGCGACGTTGCACGAGTGCTGCGCAGCCTCCACAAGCGTCTGCGGCCCATGTCCCTCGCGCTTCCAGCAATTAACCGGATCGTCCGCGCCGCGCCCTTTTACCATTATATTGCCGGTGCAGTTTATAATGTCATTCTCGTGAGCTACGCCTTCCTCCACAGCGGATGCAAGCGTTATTATTTTAAATGTCGAGCCGGGCTCATAGGTGTCGCTTATAACCCGATTCCTCCAGGAGGCCTCAAGCGCGTTCGCGTAAGCCTTGTTATACTCTTCCTGCGAAAGATTAAGGGCGTCAAGCTCCGCCTTTGTCTTGTCGCTTAAATTCAGATAATCGTTCAGATCATAATCCGGCATTGTAGACATGCCGATTACCGCGCCGGTATTGACATCCATGATAATACCCATAGCGCCGTTTTTTACGTCGTAGTCCACTATCGCCTGCTCAAGATATTTTTCCAGGTAAAACTGCGCGGTCGTATCGATTGTGAGTACTATGCTGTGGCCGTCCTTCGCGTCATAGTAATTCTCGTATCCGGAATATAGCAAGTCCAGCCCCTCGGATGTCGTGGCACGTACTATGCGGCCGTTAACGCCGGACAGATATTTGTCGTAATATGTTTCGATTCCCTCAAGGCCGGTATTCTCGGCGCCGACAAAGCCCAGAGTATGCGCTGCGAGCGTACTGTAGGGATAGTAACGCTTCGTGTCCTCTATTATATGCAGACTTGCTAAATTGTAGGTGTTTTTAAACTCAAGAACCTTTTCGGAGAGGTCGCGGTCGATCTTTCTGGCAACCACTTCGTACCAGGAATTTGTGTTTTCCCACTTGGACATTATTTTATTATAGTCAACGCCCAGTATATTAGACAGATTTAATGCTATGAACTCCGGATCCTCATTATAGCTGCGCATCTCCACGGGGCTGACATAGACGGTATCTACACTGGCAGAAACCGCAAGCATTTTCATGTTTGTATCAAATATGGTTCCACGGGCCGCGGTTATAGTCGTCTCTCTTACCTGCTGCTCAACCGCCTCACTCTGATACCTGTCATGATCAATTATCATTACTTTATAAAGCTGTGCGAGGAGAACAATAAATGCAACTATGCCGCACACTATCATTAATACCCGTGTGCGGCCGATTGTGCTTCTGTTAAGTTTAAGAGTACGGCTTTTCCCCTCGTCCATGCGTACGCTCCAATCGCGCTGCCGGGCGGTCGTACGGGCGCGGCTGCGTTTTACTACTTCTTATGCTAATGCGCGGATCATCTGAAATATTCCGCGAATCGCGACAGAAAAACTCCGATCTTATTAAAAATGCCGGTACCATTGCCCGGATCCCTTATAACAGCCATATCCGCTGTAGTGCTTTGAACATACGCTACCTGCGATCCCGCGGTCTTAACCATGCCGAGCTGATTCGTCGCGTAGGCTTCGACGGCATCAAGATTGAATGCTCCTTCATAATCTATCAGCAACCGCGATTCGTCCTCTTCGAGGGCCGCTAACTGTCTTGTATATTCAGCCGAGCGGCCCGAGAGCTCAGCCAAAGAAACATAAGACAGCACCAGTAAAAGCATAAGTACAGCAACCGCAATGCTTCCGAGTAAAGCAAACGGAGAAAAAGCCTGCACAGGAGCTGTCTTTACAACTGCTCCTACACTGACCCGAGCGGTCTCCCGAGTTATCCCGGGAGCAGTTTGTACTGCCGATGATTCTTCGTACTGCTCTTCCGGTTGTTCGGCAGGAGCAAATATAAAGTCGTCATACGCCAAATTCCCGTAAGATGCAGCTTGGGCATACTTCATTTTTCTACCCCTGAACCCGCTCCTTTAAGGGAGCTTTTATATTTTTTCCGCGACGCGCAGCTTCGCGCTGCGAGACCGCGGGTTTCTTTCAAGTTCTTCCGGCGAAGCCGTAATAGGTTTCTGTGTTATTACTTTAAGTGATCTTACGAAGCCGCATCTGCATTCGGGGAAATCCGGAGGGCAGACGCAGCCTTTATCCCGCTTGCGAAAAGCGTTTTTCACGAGCCTGTCCTCAAGCGAATGAAAGCTGATCACCGCGATCCTGCCGCCGCTGCGAAGGCAGTCGGGAGCATTTTGCAGCATGTTTTCAATTGCGCTGAGTTCATCGTTTACCGCTATTCGAAGTGCCTGAAAGCTTCTTTTGGCAGGGTGCTGCTTCTCTCTGAGGGCCGCACCCGGCATTGAGTTTTTTATAATCGCGGCCAGTTCCAGTGTCGTCGTTATGGGTTTTGCCGTTCTGGCAGTCACGATCGCCGCTGCAATACGAGGGGCGTAGCGCTCCTCGCCGTATTCATACAAAATCCTCTTGAGTTCGGTTTCAGAAAGCTCGTATATCAGCTCCGCGGCGGTTCTTCCGGATGATCTGTCCATTCTCATGTCCAGCGGCGCATCAGTCATGTAAGAGAATCCGCGGCTCGCATCATCTACCTGAGGCGAGGATATTCCGAGATCAAACAGCATTCCGTCCGCAAGCTTTATCCCCAACTTACCAAGTATTATGTGCGTATCCGCGAAGTTGCCCTGAATCGGTGTAAAATGTGATCCGAAGCGTTTTAGTTTAAGCGAAGCGGCATCCAGCGCCGTTGTGTCCCGGTCTATACCTATAAGCCTTCCCGAAGTGAGGCGCTCAAGGATCATTTCCGAATGATTTCCGCCTCCGAGAGTCCCGTCCACATATATTCCGTCCGGCCGTATGTTAAGCGAGGCGATGGCTTCGCGAGCCAAAACCGGTGCGTGGTAAAACTCCCCCGTCACTTTACAGTCCCAGTTCGGAAATAGCGGCGGCGATGTTGTCCAGAGTCAGTTCCTCGCTTTCCAGTTTGGCGTATACCTCGCTGTCCCAAATCTCGGCGTGATTGGAAAACCCGATAATAGTGACGTTCTTTTTAAGCCCTACTAAATCGCGGAGTTTCTGCGGAACCAGAATACGTCCCTGAGCATCAAGCTCACATTTGGCCGTATTCGCGAAAAGCGTTCTCATCCTTCGCGACACCGACAGCGGCAGTGAATCCAGTTTACTGCGAAACGCGTCCCAGCTGGCAGTCGAGTATACCGACAGGCAGCTGTCTACGGAAAGAGTTACATAGCACTCCTCGCCCAACTCATCCCTTAGCTTGGCGGGAATAAAAAGGCGCCCTTTGGCGTCGATGCTATGTTGATATTCGCCTGTCACCTTCTGCCCACCTCACTCTCTTTACCGGGCTATTTAAACATATTCCACCACTCTGCCCCACTACAAAATCATTATAAGATGCATAATTCCCAAATGCAATAGTTATTTGAAAAAATTATGTCAATCTTTTTTGTTTCCTGCTTTATTATGCAAACTCTTGTTCTATTTTGTTTGTTTATGCTTCTTCCTGAGTGATATTGATATGTACAGCCTTTTAAACGGGATTTATTAAGACGGATATCTGTTATATATTATATGCAGACTTTGGTAAATCATTCGTTTTATGTCCATTAAAAACTAAAAATGTAAACCTGGTTGACACTGCTTATTCAATCAGTCGTCATATCCGTTTAGCCGTGAATCAATCATTTGGTAATTATTATCGCGGAAAGCTGTATAAACGGAAACCGGGAACCGCTTGATGCAAAAAACTCTTTACTATATCTTTTTCATAGACTAGTATTAAGCACAGAGATTTTGATAAGGGACGTGGAATAATGTGAAAAAAGAGCTAACCGGAAGGATTTTTGACATACAGGGCTTTTCGGTCCACGACGGACCCGGAATACGCACTACCGTTTTTTTTAAGGGATGTCCGCTTCGCTGCGCTTGGTGTCACAGCCCGGAATCTCAGGAGTTCCCTCCTGAACTCAACTGGATGGAAATGAAGTGCATTGGGACAAAGGCTTGCGGCAAGTGCATTAATGCCTGCCCAAAAGGAGCTATTTCACCGGGCGGAACCCGCACAAATCCGCTTGATGACACCTCGGTGCAGTTGGTCAAAGTGGACCGTTCATTATGCGACTCCTGCTTTGAATGCACAAAGGTCTGCTCCCCGAAAGCGCTCTACATTTGCGGGACCGAGTATACCGGGGATGAGCTTATGGACCGCATACGCAAAGACAAACCTTTTTATGACCGCAGCGGCGGCGGGGTTACGTTCTCCGGAGGCGAATGCCTCTGGCAGGCGGAATTTCTGCTGGAGATTTTGATCCGCTGCCGCCGGGAGGGTATACACACGGCGGTAGATACCACGGGCTACGCCAAATGGGAACTGATAGAGCCGATCATCCCTTATACCGACCTGTTCCTATACGATATTAAAAGCACGGACAGCGACCTTCACAGGAAACTGACCGGTGTTCCGAATGAACTCATTCTTGAAAACGCCAAAAAAATAGCCGCCGCCGGCGGAAAATTCCAAATCAGAATTCCTGTAATACCGCTCTTTAACGACTCAGTAAAGTCCATTGCGGCCTCCGGAGCTTTCATAAAAGAGCTGGGCGACGCGGTTGAGGTAGTGCAGCTTCTTCCCTACCACAATCTCGGTACCGTCAAGTGGGAGCGTCTGCAGCGCAATGCCCCTGTTCTTGAGGCAGCGCCTCCCTCCGACGAGCTGATGCAGGCCAGAAAAAAACAGCTTGAGGAAATGGGCTTGCACGTTATTATCCATTGATTAAATGTCCTCCCCGCGGCATGTTCGCGGGGAGGACATTTTTCTAAGCGCGCTTATTTTGTGATAAAGCGTCAGGCAGCCCGGACAAAACTACCG
>Ga0123334_1002720_pt1 | contig 20051 bp, 2 predicted proteins | sample BiotimSIPDNA_FD_89706 | JGI IMG/M metagenome (GOLD analysis project Ga0123334, IMG submission 89706) | Anaerobic biogas reactor microbial communites from Washington, USA - Biogas_R1 time_0 SIP DNA | ecosystem: Engineered > Bioreactor > Anaerobic > Unclassified | place: Washington, USA | collected... | reverse complement strand
GGCTTCGCCCAGATCAATATAGTGCTTGCTGACTCCATCGCTGGGGTCTGCGGCCTTGGGCAATTCCTCGCTACCATCCTCCTTCAGCAGGAAATAGGTCCAGCCGGCAGCGACCGTACCAGGCGTCAGGGTCAAGTAGAAGCGATTGGGTCTTTCGCCAAAATTAGTGACCGTATGCTCATAGACCGTCACGCCTCCTGCCTCGATCGTTCCTTGGCGATTGGGGTGCAACTCGAAACGGTTTTGCCAGTTGACCACTGCCTCGTCATCCTGCTCCTTATACAAGTCTGGCCGATTGCTGGAAGTGGCGCGGAAGCGCAAGGTATGCACGTCTTGGACGTCATCGTTATCTGCATCGGCAATGGCATATGGACATATCCCTACTCTTGCGATAAGATAATCCTTTTCCTGCGGCGCCACGGCACCACTTCGCAGCACCGGCAACAGTTCGTTTGCTTGCAGCACGCCGTCTTGATTCAGGTCGCGATAGTAGTTCACGCTCCAGCCTGTGGGCAGCAGAGGCGTGGTCAAGGTATAGACGTCCACCTCGCCATTGGCAGGCGCCAGGTTCTGCACGATCAGCGGGAAATCCACATACTTGCCGGGATCGCCGGCCTGTCGCCGGACAGTAGGATCCTGCGCCTGGCTGCCAACCGGATAGTGGTTGTCCAGACGCATGCTGGTGGCTTGGACGGCAATGATCTGGTTCGTGGTATTGTCGTGAGTGTTAGTATTGCAGTCCTTGCAGGCGTGCACGACAAACCTGGCTTCCACGGGATTGCCGCTAGGCACAGCGTCTTCCGGGATTTCAACGCGCAGAACAATATCCGTATAGGCCTTCGGGTGCTCCAGGTCTGCGCCGGCTGGCGCTATAAGAGCGGTATCCAAGGAGCCGCCAATGCCGTTGCTGCGCATGGGGGTGACGCCATCGCTTTTGAAGAAGGTCACAGTCCAGTTGTTGGGATTGTAAGTGTCGGGATGCAGGCTGATATTGAAGTTATCGAACCCCGAACCGGTGTTCAGGATGCGGTTGGTGAAATAGACGAAGGTACCGGCCTGGGCGACTTGGACCGTCTGGGTGCCATTCGTGTTTCCCGAGCCATCATCAGCCGGTGTCAAGGGCGGGCGGGACGCCTCAAAGTCCGTATCGCGAATCAGGACGCCGATCGCGCCGTAAACTTGGACGGGGAGTTCATTGGACTTGACCGTCTGTACGACGAGTCCATTGGTGTTATATCTGCAGTGGGCGATGTTGATCAGCGGATAATGATCCGTGTACTGTGCCCCGACCGGCACCGTGGCGTCAAATTTGAAACCGACCGATTGGCCGACCTCCAGGCCGTGGTGGTTGGTGCCGTCGCTGGTGATAAAGGCAATCACCGTATCAACGCCGGGATTGTAGGTGTTATGCCAGTTCCAGGAGGGGTCGTTTTCAGGCTTCTGGACGTCCCTCTGGGCGGAATAGTGGAAGGTGCCGGTGACTCCGGAAGGTAGTACGGGGATCATATTGCTGATGGGCAAGGGGTCGCCATTGCTGAGAGTCGGAATGATGTCGGCAATTCCTATGCCCTTGTAGTCGACACCATCAATATGCACAGTGATAGGCATGGCGGCAACTTTGCCGACGCTTTTGGCGGTAACGGTGTAGGTGATGACACTGCCGGGGACAACTTGCGTGGCATTGGCGGCCTTGGAGATGGACATGACTGCGTCTTCGACAACTTGCACCTGGACGATGTTTTGGATAGACGTAGCCGATGGGGGATCCATTGCGGTTGGATCAGCCATCGACCTGCCCTTGACACCGACGTAGCAATTGGCGCCAGCGGGAGTATTGGCGGGAACCCGGAAGACCAGGAGGAGAGGGAAGATGGTGCCTGGAGGGAATTGTCGCCCCAGGGGTGTGAGCTGCACTTCTCCGACATCGACTTGGCCGTTGCTGTTGGCGTCACGCCAGCTGGCGATCTGGACGTCATCGCCGTCCAGCACGCCGTTGCCGGCGATATCGCTGAACACCAGCATGCCCGTATCCCCATCCGGCAGTTTGGGCAAAAAGGTGCTTGGGCCACGGACAAAGTCCGGAGTAACGGAGACATTGTCTGAGGCATTGCCGGTAAAGACCAGGGAGTAGCTGATCACGACCCGGGTATTGGGCGGGGCTGTGGTAGCCATGGTGCGAATCAATTGACCGGGCGGAGCGCCACTGCCATGCCCCGGGGCATCGCCGTCCGGCAAAATTTCAATGTCATAGACGGGGAGTATCTCGATCAGCACCTCATTGGATGGTGCGTCATAGATGCGGCCGGGGACTTCATCGTCCATGCGTTGGAATTGAACGATGGCATGGTTGCGGATAATGGTGCCGGCAGGGGTTATACGCTCTTTGGCAATGGTGCCCGCCAGGGGCGGCATCAGACCTTGAGCATGGAGAACGCTGCCCAGTGCGCAACAGAGCAACACCGCCAGGGTCAACGCCGCAGAGCGCCCTCGCCACAGCGAGAACTGAAGGTAGCTCTTGATATAGTTGATGCTCAACATGGCTATTTAATCCTTATCTGGAAGGTGATCACATGCTCATCTCCCGGCGTCAACACGCCGCCGTTCTTCTTGTAGTACCAGCGCAGGTTGGTCACGGACGGCACTATGCCTTCGACGACCTCCTCGCCATTGGCGGCCGGCTCGCCGACGATCCAGTTGACGCCGCCGTCCTTGCTGTATTGCAACTCGTAGTCAACCGTATTGACGGCGGTGTTGGCGATGTAGGAGCTGTAATTGGGGATGAAGTCATAGATATAGACTTCCTTGACATTCTCCGGACCGTTGTTGAAGAAGCGGATGCGCTGGGTAATCGCATTGCCCGCTTTGGGCTCGACTTGAAGCCTGGTCTTGTAGTCGCCATTCGTTTTCACGTCCTTGAAGACGGCGATGCGTTCGGCCGTGGTGACCGTGACGTCGGTGATCGTGCAGACATTGCCGTCGCCGGTGGCGGTAACGGTCAGCACATCGGTGATCATGCTGGTGATGTCGGTGGGGACAAAGACGCGCATGATCACTTCGACCATGCCCTTGGCAGGGAGATCGACCTTGTAACCGCTGTTGTAGGGACCCTCGATCAGGTTGCCGTTGCCGTCGCCGATAAAGAGCTGCCAAACCCAGTTCTCCTGGGTCGAATCGAACGTAATCGGCACCTTGATGTCATTATCCTCGAAACTGCGCAGGACATGCCTGTAGGTGCGAATCGTTCCTGGCTGGGCGGTGCCGGTCTGGCTTGGCTCGAAGATGATGCCGGTGGCGTCATAGAAATGGGAGACGTTGTTGGAAACCACCGCGTAGCGAGCGCGGTCGGGGAAGTCGGCTGTGTCATCGTACCAGAGCAGCGATGCGTTATTGGCGAATTCATGTAACCTCGGGATGGACCTTTGGTTGTGAAAGACGCTGTTGACCAGGCAACTCAGGGTGACGGTGACTTGCCCGTGGGCACCACCCTCGGCGTCAATCTTATCGATGTTGACATCGACCCGGCGGCCGCTAACGGTAATCTTGACATTGCCGCCCCCGCCGTTGACGACGACTTCGCCATCGGGAAGAGGCAGGGTGACAGGTCCTGGACCGGTGCCGGTAATAGTGCCGTTGCCGCCAAATTTGAGACCATCGGGGATGATGTCGTAAATCTGGACGTCATAGAGATTGGCGCGAATAATCGGCGTCGGCGCCACGATGGTATATTCAATGGTCTCTCCAGCGGTCACGCCATCGTTGGCATTGACAGAGCTTTTGACGATGGCGGGCGTATCAGTGAGCAAGGATACCCGTCGCGGTCCTTCGGGACCGTAGTGCTTCCTGGCGTCGTCGTTGATGGTTTCCGGGAAGCTGTAGTAGTCTTGCAGCATGGCGTAGTTGACGCGCTGGCCGGCACCGCTTCCCTGGGTGCCGATATTGGGATTGACATTCATTTCATAGTTGATGACCAGGGCCTCGTTGACGTCAACCCGCGAGTCGTAGCTGTTGTTGCCTGCATCGCGGATGGCCGTGAAGGTGATGGTTCCAGTGCGGGTATCGTTGTTGAAATCATAGTCGTAGGTGTAGTCCTGACCGAACACCAGGGTACGCTTAACGCCTCCAGTGACACCGTTGCCACCAATGGAGTGCACGGCCGCGGTGAGCTTCGGTGGAGCGGCAGGGGGCGCAGGCGCGAAATCCTTGGGCAGGATATCGATGATCTTCGCGTCGTAGGCCGTCCCCTGGCCAAGATAGGTGCCGGCGCCAGTGCTGCTCCAGTTGCGCATCGTCAAGGTGTACTTGATCAAGTCGCCGACGCCGTTGCTAACGCCGACGATGCTGTCGGGCACGGGGACGGAGGTCTTGAAGAGCTGCAGATTGGGCTGCACCACATCGGTACTAATCGCGTTGCGCAGCAGGAAGGGATGGTCGCCGGAGTTGGTGGCAGATGATGAATTGAAGGTGGCTTTTTCGACCGCATCGATCGTATTCCAGAAGAGATAGGAGACACCATTCTGGCTGTAGGTCGTGGTCTGATTCGCGAAGTAGGGAGCGCCCGTATGATCCTTGGCGCTGACTTCGACTTGGAAGCGCAGTGTCGCGGTCTGTGCCGTGTCAGCGGCATTGGCAATATCGGCGAAGTACCATGTTGAAGTTTGGCGCAAATTGATGGGAGGCGTGGTCGTCGTCGGCGCTTCCTTGAGCAAGGTCGTTAGATCAATGTTACCGACGTTCAGCACCTCCGTATTGGGAATCAGAAGGTAGCTGTAGTTGAGGAGATGCCGGAAGGCCAAGGCATTGCCCGGAGTGCCGCCGTCAAACAAGATAGTATGGCGCGGCAAGACCGTTTCAAGCTCGTAGATGAGTATCTCGCCAATGCGGATAGTGGTGGTGGTGGTGGTGGTCAGGAGCGTTGGCGGGGTGAGTTCGCGACCATCCATATCATAGCGGCGATAAACTCTTGTATTGAACTCAGGATACTGCACTCCAATGTCCTCGCCAATTGGACCGAGCTTGGCGTAGGCAGGATCGGACGCGGTATCGCGTTCAAGGCTGTTGTCCTGATTATGCACAGTGGTGTTGGCCGGGAGATTGCCGACCTGAACGGCGAAGATGCCGTCGGGAAGCGAACCATAATCTTGTAGCGTGGCCACGTTGGGACCGATGTAATTGCCGGCGCCAAGCTCTTTGTCAACCCGCACGCGGTAGAGAATGACTGCACTCTCGTTGGGCGCCAGCATATCGATGGTGAAGTCCAGCTGGGTGCAATTGACGCCGTCAGAGAGGACGGTGCTGCTGGCGACCGTCAGCTTGCTGTCTGCAGTGCCGGATTGATAAGGCGAGGTGCCAACATCGAAGACGCCGGTTCCGGACAGGTAGGTAATTGCGCTGTCACGCGGCAGGATGTCGCTGATTTTCACATCAAAGGCGCGGGCAGTGCCGGAGTTGGTGATCGTGATCTGGTATTCAACGTAGTCATCCGGCAGGACAACCTGGACATTGTCGATGCGGGTGGGATTGCCGCCGCCGACAGGATATTTGTAATAGGAGGTCTTGCCGTTGGAAATTGCCGGTACCCCGCCATTGCTGACGCTGCCCTTATGCCCCCGGGTGGTGGTGACGGGGGTGCTGCCGTCCGAATCAAGCACTTGCGTGATTACTTTCTTGAAGTCGGTTGTCGCCCTGACCCTCGGTTCCTGGATGGTCAGCGACACCGGCGCCGGAGCGGCGTTCTGGGTGGAAGCGCTGGACACATCGTTGATCTGATTCCAGATGAAAGTCGCATTGTTGCTGAGGATATCGCCGGCATCGACGATGCCATTGGCGCCGCCGACACCGAAGGGTCCATTGTCCGTGGCGCCACTGGCGGAGACGAATCTCTGGTCCACGGTGGCGGTGATGGTGAAAACCACTTCGTTGGTATGGCCGGTCACTGCGGACACGTCTTGGAGCATCGTGGCAGGTGCCGTAATCTGCTCCCTGCCATTGGCCTGTGGGGTGGTGATGGTCATGTATACCGGCGTTCCGCCCTCGATGGCATAGCTGGCAGAGACGGCGGTAAGGCCATCCGGCAGCAAATCGCTGAATGAGAGGTCGAAAAGTTTCAAGTCGTCCTTGATATCCAGCAGGATTTCATAGGTGACCAGTTCGCCGATGGTGGCGCGGCTGGTGCCGTCGCTGAGCTTGCCGGCGGGAGGAGTCAATTCCGTCTGGATGGTCTTGGAGGTGACGGGATATTCGGTGCCGACCTTTTCGTACTTGGGATCGGGGGCAGTATAAGGCGCGGTTGACGTCGTATCGCGCTCAAGCTCCGGGAAGACAGCCGCATCGTCCTGCGTGCTGCCGAAGTCATTGATGACAATCTCATTCTGGAGATAGGCGCCCGCAGCGATGCCGGGTTCGATCCGAGTACGGAATTTGATCTCGCACTTCTGCCCTGGATCGAGCCAGTTGACCGCGAAGGAGATCGGCGTGCCGCTGCCTCCCGGCTGGACGGGAGTCATGGGGGTGCCAGTCAAGGTGGGCATGTTGATGAAGGCGATGCCAGCAGTCGTGCCGCCGGTAATGGTCGGCGCGTTGGAGGCATCGGTGAGGAGGGTGAAGCCGATGGGCACATGGTCGGTCAAGAGGATTTCATAGGCCCGGGAAGTGCCAGTATTGGTAAAGGTGACTGTGTATTCGACAATTTCCGTTGGGCGGACTTGATAGACGTTGGGCACTGGATTCTGTGCGCTTGTGTGCGTGACCGGTCCTCTGGGATTGTGGTTAGCATAGCTGGCAGTGCCCGGGGATGTGGCGGCGCCGCCGCCAGCAAGATAGTGCCCGCTGCGAACCTTGGTCAGGGTGTTACTGGCCAAAAGCGGCTCGATGATCGTAAAGTTCACCGAGTTGGGCGTAGCGCTGGGGTCAGGCGTGACCAGGCTGTTGACCGTGCTGCGGCCTTCTGGCGCACCTGGGTTCTCATCAATCTGGTTCCAGCTGAAGGTCATCGTGTTGGCCTTGACGACGCCGGCGGCATTGGCCGCCACATCATCAATCGTGACAGCAATAACGAGACGAATTTCATTGGTGACGCCAGTGGTTGCCTGGACGTCGGATTCCAGATAGAGGGAGACCTTATTGCCGTCTATGCTCAGCTGCGGGGAGTCGGCATTGTAAGTCGTGCTTGTGCCATTGCTGTTGACCTCCGCGAAGGTGATATGCTCCGGAACGAGATTCTGGCTGCGCACCGTCAGGTTAGCCGGGAGCAGGTCAAGAACGCGAAAATCGTAGAGGATATGATCGTCGGGGATATCCACCAGCAATTCGTAGGTCATCACTTCACCGATGGTGCCTCGGGCGCTGCCATCAGACAGTTTGCCGGTTGGCAAGGAGAATTCGCTTTCCACAGTTTTACTGCTGATCGGTGGGAAAGCCGTGCCGACATAGCTCACGGCCGGTCCAAGGGCGCTGTATGATGCGGGGTCGCCTGCAGTGGTAACATCCCGGGCGGCGGTGGGATAGGTGACAGTACCCGGCAGGGAACGGTAATTGGTCAACCTGGTCTGATTAAGCAGGAAACGGCCGGCCGCCGCAGGAGAATCGACTTGCAGCAGGTATTCGATGGTCGCGGTATTGGCCCGCTCAAGGTGATTGAGCTGGAAGAGGATGTCTCGGCTGGGAGATGCCGGGGCGACTGGGGTCGTGCGGAAGGCGATGGCAACACCCTGTGCGTTTGCGGTGGAGACCGTGGCGCTGCCGGCCACATAGCGCATGCCTTGGGGAATGGTGTCAGTCAAATCTATCTCGTACGCAGTGCTGGTGCCGGTGTTCTTGAACGTGAGCGTGTAGCGCACGGTCTGAGCAGGCACGACGACATTGACGTTGTTAACTGGACCGCTGTTGTTCGGGTTGGGACCTACAGCTTCGTAATTGCGGTAGCCATTGCCGGTGCCGGCAAAGCTGGCCGGCGACTCGGCGGCGTTGGTCTTGACGAGGTTTTCCAGCTTGGGTTCAACGATCGTGAAAGCCGGACCTGGATTCAGGCTAACGACACTGCTGTCACCCCAGGTGAAGGTGGCAGGCAGGGTGAAGACATTGCCTGCGAGGACGGCAGTGCCGCCAGTATAGCTGCGATCAACGGAGAGAAAGACCTTGATCAGCAAGTGCATAGGCTCGGTGCTGGTATTGATGAAAGGCTCTGTGAAGTCATCGGGACCGGTGCCGGTCGTGCTGCGAACCTGAGTGACGCCAGAGCCGAGCTCGGTGAAACTGAGGTTTTTCTCCGTACCGCCACTGAAATCATCGTTGAAGGGAACGATATCCCACTTGGCGCTGTGGACGGTAAGCCCATCGGGCACGTTCAGGCTGACGCCAAAGTTGGACAGGGCGATTGCAGCGGGCAGATCCAGGCGCAGCCAGTACTCGACCTTTTCGCCAATGGTGGCGCGAGTCGTGCCATCGTTGCGCAGGGCGGGAGGACTGCCGTCAGACAAGGGGGTGATTTCAGCGATGATGTTGCCGGAAACTGGCAGCTCGCTGACAAACTTGTGATAGGTACGCTTTTCAGGCAGGGGGCGATAGGTGTCTGCATAGCTGCTGCGCTCATCGCCCTGTTCTGTGAGGTTGGTTCCCCGGGCGGTGGTCAAGATCCCGCCAGTGCCGGGCAAGCTTGAGTAACCGGTGATTTCACCGCTGTTATCTACGAAGGTGCCCAGGGAGAAGGCCACGATCTTGCCGTGGTAGGCAATGGCGATCGTTTCGTTGATGCCGAGAATGGCGTTGGTCGTCGAAAGCAGGTTGACCTTGAAGGTTCCCGGATTGGGGCTGGTGCCCGCTGTCCAGGTCGTGTTGTAGTCGATGCCTGATGTCAAGGTTCGCGCCGAACCGCCGTCCGGCGTAATCGTCACCGCGATGGCGTATGTACCGGTCAGGTCAGCCGGGTTCCCGAGCTGCCAAGGGATCAGGTCAGTGAATTCCAGCTCATAGGCAGGACTGGTGCCGGTATTTTTCGCCGTAAAGGTATAGGCGATCGGATCGTCGACGGCCGGTTGCGCAGCGGTGTTCAGGGGATCGCCTGCATGATTTGAGGGCAGACTCACCGGAACGGAGGTCTTGGTCAATGACGCGTCATCTTTGATAAAAGGTTCAAGAATGGTGATCGTATTGTCAGAGTCCAGGTCTAAGTCGGGCGTCGTATGATCAAAAGTCCTGCTGCCGCGGATGACGGTGAGTTGCGCGGTATTGGTCAAAACCTCTCCTTCAGTGACTACGCTCGTGTCATCCTTGACCCGTGACCAGATTTCAACAAAAATGGCGCCATTACCAGTGCGACCGCCTGTGATGCCCTTGAATTGTGGGATGCTGGTATGGGAGAAGGTGATGATGATGTTGTTGGTTGAGGTTGGCGTGAGATTCGCAACCTGGGTGCCGCCGCTGTTTATCAGGTTGGCTTCAAGGAAGACCAGCCCGCTCGGCAACACATCACGGATCTCAATATCCGTGGAGCCGCCTTCATAGATATCAACGCGGATCACATTGCGGATAATGGTGCCGACGGTGACGTTGGCGGCGGTGGCGTTGGGAACGTTGGCGGCAGGATCGGTGCTGACCGCAGGCGCTTGCAAGCGCGTGCCATCCAAGGTCTTGCCAATAGTCGCGCCCGAGACAAAATCTTCCAGCTCCTGATAGGAATAGGGGCAGCTTAGGGAGTCGTCCCTGTCCAGGCAGTAGCCCCGCACAACGGCCTTGACCGTCAAGCTGTCACGGTTCACGGTCTCAATGTCGGCTGTGAAGATCCAGTCCAAGCCTGCCCCGGGCGCCAGTTCGGCAATCGTGCCAATGGTCCAGTCAAAATTCCTGCCGGACTGTGCAGGCGCCGGGCTGCCGCTCACGAGAGTGACGCTGCTGTAGCCGGTATCAAAGTCCAGGTCGAGCTGGATATTCTTGGCGACCTTGTCGCCAGTATTCTTAAGTCGCAATATCCATCTGACTTGGGTATCAGTACCGCTAATGAAGTGCGTCGCGGGTTCGGGATAAAGCTCGACTTCGAGCTTGGGATTTTTAGGCTTGATGGTGACCTGGGCCTCCTTGGGCGAATTGAGGATGCCACCGCAGGAGTCTTTGTAATTGGCGATGACTTTCTGAGTAAAGTCGGGAACCGTCGGTGTGGTTTCATTCTCAAGATCGCAGTTGACACCGCTGGTCTCATCGGCGCGCAGGTAAACGACGATCTTGAGTTGTTCCTTGGGGAATAGCCTTGCGCGATCGGAAGGTATGTTGCCAGGTAGATTGTTACCCTCGTTGGTATTGGTAATGCTGGCCCAGCGCAGAACCCTGTTTTCGATGACGGGTTCTTCTTCGGCCGCAGTGAGTTTATCAGCATCCGGGCGCGCGCCGGTTCCACCGTAAATGAAGTTTGTGCCATCGCCGTTCAGGGGCGCATAGGTCCAGCCATCCGGCAGGGGCAACCTGAGATCAAGGTCCCAGATGGACAAGTTGGTATTGGTTGACGGGCTGGTTAGGGTGATCGTGTATGCGCCAAGACAGCTGTCGAACTCGGTGATCAGGCTGCCATCGCCTTCCTCAATCTTAATAGTTGGCACATCTACTCGGCTTTTGACGGGCATGGACGCCATGCTCTCGCCGGTGATGTCCGCAAGTCCGGGGCAGCAGCCCCAACGCACGATCGCCTCGAGGGTCGCTTGATCAACGGTGCATCCACTGAGCTTGGAGAGAAGAGTAATAGTGACAGTTTCCGTAGCGGAAAAGTAGTATTCGTGCTCGTTGGCGATCATGTCCGGATCAGTGTTCCTGAATTCAAAGGTATAAATCTTGCCTGGCGGATCAGCCTGGGGCACACCGGTCGGATTAGTGTCTACAAAAACAATATGAGTTGGCGAGGTAATCACGGGCGGCGCGGTTGCGAAGTCCACCGAGAGAACGTCGGGGACAAAGAGATCAAGGGTAGGATTGGGCACGACGCCGGGACCGAGGGATTTCAGAGTCAGTTCCCACTCAATGAGGTTGTCTTTTTCGGCATTGACCTGGCTGGCGCTTTGCTCTGTGCCCTGGGTGACGTTGCGTCCCTTGAAACTGGCTTGCAAGTTCACCTCACCCGGATCAATCAGGGTGATTTCGCGGGTATGATCGTCAATAGGCAAACGCGGCGGGGAGACGGAATTGCCGGATGCGTCATAGCGGTTGTCATGATGGCAGGGCAAGTCATACAGCAACGTCGCCTCGCCACGCTTGTCGCTCTTTTGATAGGCGGCGACATTGTTGCAGCCATCAAGTTCCGCTTCGAACTCAATCCTAAGGCGCGTCCCGGGCTTCATGACCAGATGCCTTTCAAAGTACGGATCATCTGGCACGGGATTGCTAAAAGCCGAGCTTGGCATGAGGCTGTCGGCCTCGCTGTTGTCGTTGTTGGGGTCGGTGAAATTCCAGAAAATGGTCTGATAGGAGCCAATGCCGGTGGTGGTCGTGGTCAAATCAGTATAGCGCAAGCCGGCGCCGCTGGCTTCGGGGAAGGGTGCCAGGGTGCCGCCGTTGACGCTGTACTTGACGCTATCTGGAACGATTTGCAGCCCCTCCGGCAAGCGTTCGCGAATGATCGGCTCATAGACGTTGACGCTGCCGGAATTGAGGACTTCGATGGCCATGCGTACTTTCGAGCCACAGAGGTAAAGGACGACGGGAGTGGGGTCGTGTTCGACGATGTCCACCCGGGCAGTACCGGATTTGATCTGCATGAACGCATTTAGCTCGGGAGCGTCGAGATCGGCCAGGCAGATGTCACCGAGACCAGGGGTACAGCTCCAATATGCCCGCTTTATTCTCACATCGAGGTCAGCGCAAAGAACCATGCGCAAGCGCAGGCGAATCGTGACAATGCTGCTGGGTCCCATCTGGTCAATGCCAAGGGTTACTTGACGATGGCCATGAGCGTATCCCGCGCCATCGCCATATTCCACCGGCGTGATGGGGTTGACCTTATCGATGACAGCCGAGGTCTGGCCGCTAACGCCGGTGACATGCGCCTCCAGGAAGGTCAGGGAAGCCGTGCCATTGACCAAGGATCCCAGCTCCAGGGGAATCCGAATATTGTAGAGATTGCCACTGCCCGAGTTGATGGCATGGAGAAGCACGTAGGGATAGCCATCGTTGTAATAGACGACCTGGGTGGCAAAGCGCGTTTCCAAGCGACCGCTGTAGAGCACGGGCGAGTAGGAGGCGCTGGCGCTGTCGGTAAAGGAGGTGATGCCGGCAATCGCCGAATCCTGGCCATTGGCCGCACCCGGACCGTTGCCGTCAACAATCTGACTGCAGTGATGGTTGCTGAACAATGAGGCATTGACCAGGGTTGATGTCTCCTCGCAGGTTTTCTCCACTTCAATCTCGACGTAGCCCCCTCCAGCGAGTCCTCTGAGGTCGCCGAGATTCCAGATCAGGGTGTCGCCGTCTTTGACGGGTTCGAAGTTGACGAAGGCAGAGCCGCCCTCGTCACGGAGGTTGATGACCGCCGATCCGTCCTTGTAATAATAGTTGCCGTGGAGGTTGACGACAAGCCGGGCGTCATAGATATCAAAGGGTTGGCCTTCCGCCACTCCCATGTTAAAGCGTAGCTTGAGCGGCTCGCAACGGCTGATATGATGGGAGAGGGGATTAAGCGTGTTGTTGATGCTGACCGTCGGAATGGCACGGTCAACCTCTATCTCCGCCACAGCGATGTATAACATTTCCGGACCCTGTTCGCAGAGATCCATACCGGGTATGACCATCATGCCGAAATCAAAAGCGGAGCCGACAGACGACACCTGGGGTTCCAATGTATAGCGGATCCATAATTTGCCGGCATCATTCGGCTTGGCCGGGACGCCGTCGCCAGTAGGAATGTTGTTAAGGCCTTTCAGGTCAATCTCCACCTTGGTGCCATCGTAGGTGATATCGTTCCAGGTCACGAGACCGGCACCAGTTGGACCGTAGTTTGTTCCCTGTGGTGCGGTGGGTTCCCAAGGCGCGTTAAAATAATATACCTCTACGTTCAGGTTTTCCTTGACGCCGCCGCGCGCCCGCAGATTGGCAGTGAGTTCATCTCGGAAACGAATCGAATGCAGGCCGGGATTCATATCAATCTGCCAGCTGGCGGGAGCGTATTCGGTAAAGCTCACCACTTCGTCAAAAACGATGCCGGTGCAAATTTCGGCGGCGGCTGTATAGGCGGAATTATTCAAGCCGTTGGCATTGATGTTCTGGTAGGTCGCGTAGCGTTCATGCTTATCAATAGGTGTAGCAGGGTTGGTGATGAAGACCATGGGGGATGAGTCGCTGAGAGTCTTCGGCATGGGGCAGCCGTTGCAGTCAATGGGATCCCCTGGCGTGTGAACCTGCACCGTGGCATTGTTCGTATAGGTGTGCCCGCCGACGCAAGGCAAGGTGGGGGCGTCAAAGACGATGACGTAGTTTGTACCGAAATGGCCGTTCCCGTCAAAGGTCGTCGTGACATGGCGGGTAATCTTTCCGTCAGCGTCGGTATAGTCCGTGCCGGGCGTCAAGAGCACGCCGCCTTCGGTAACGGATTTCACGGTGAAATTGCTGAATTGACCATTATGGATGTGATCGGGATAGTCGTCGATCAGGGTGTAGCTGAAGGGAGCGTTCGGCTCGCCGCCATAGGTGAACGATATGTTCCATACCAGGTTCTTTTGGTTCACCTCGACGATGACCGACGACGGTCCGGTCTTGCTGAAGGAGATGCCGGGCTGGGGCGTACGAGAGAAAGTGATGGTCTGGGTACCGGAGGTATAGGGGATGTTGCAGGAATCCTCGTAGTAGGGCTGGTAAACAAGGAGACCGCCCGCGCTCGAGCTGCAAGCTTGCTCCTTGACCTTGACCGAGAAATTAAGGTTATAGCTTCCACCGCGGGCCATGTCGTCTCTTTGTCCGTCCTGGTCGGTGTCCACGCCATTGACAAGCGAAAAAGTCGCCGTATTGCCGGTGTGGGAAACCTCAAAAGGCGCGCCTGCCGCCAGTGTGATCTCAAAGTCCGCCGCACTCAGTCCCATCAAGGCTATGCGGACATTTCTGGCCGCGCCATTGACGTCCTCGTTGGCATTGGTAACAGGAATGCTCACTGTCGCGCCGTTGCAGTAGTCAATCACAAACGACGTTGAGCCAACCCCAAGCGTTAGGGATGGATTGCGAAGGAGAATGTCCACCGAACCATTGCTATCGCCGTCCAGCCGGCAGGTGTCGTCCGGATGCGTGCCGGCGCAGGTCCAGTAGGTGCCGACTTCATAGCTGACATCGATACAGTCCTCAACAAGGAAATCCACCATGTAGGTTCGAGTGGTGCGAGAGGCCATGGCACCGGTTTGCCAGCGCTGTCGCCCCTCGTTGAGCTGCCATGTAACCGGCGTACCAGTCCCGCCTCCAGTAACATCCCTAACCTCCTGCAAGGTCAAGCCGGAGCCAATATGCAGCAGTTCCACCCAGCCGCCTTCCTCGCCTGCCGGCTTGCCGTGGGTGTCAAGGTCGCCAAGACCATTGTTTTCCACGACGACTTTGAAGGTCACGGTTTCACCGCGTTCAGCCAAGACGGTGGTTTTGGTGGGATCTTCTGGATCCTGCACAGTCACCGCCAAGGCAGGTTGCAGCCAGGGAACGCCCCTGCCCGTTTTACTCACCGAGCCAGGCAGCCAACCGCAAATAGGACATTCAAACTCGTAGTTGAAAACGCCGGAAGCCCGCCGATCCGTGTTGGCCGTGCAGCTCGGACGCATGACAAGCACAATGGTGATCGTGCCATGGGCGGCGATTTCGCCAGTGCCACCAGTCAGTTCCGCCGCAGTAAACATCAATTTTTTCGTCGCCTGGTTGTAGGTCCCCACGTTGGTTGTGCCAACTTTGGACGAAATCCAGTAGGTGTTCTTGGGGAGGTCGACTTCGAGGTCGGTGACTCTAAGCGGCACGCCATTGGGATTATGTATCACAATGTGGTGGGTGACATCCTGGCAGCCCATGTAGACCGATGGTGCGCCGGGGGGTGCCTCAAAGGTCAGCGTCGGCGGGCAGAGAACTGACGCGCCGGTTCCGACCGTGGTCCAGCACTTCTGCGTACCCGGTTCGCTGTCTCCGCAGCCCCAGCCCACCTCGATTGTGGCACTGCCCAATTCCACCGGAGCGCAGTCGACGTTCAGCGCCTTGACATAGTATGTGTTGGTAGCGCCCGGTGCCATGCCTCCAGTCCAGCCGGTGAAATTGTTATCGATGAAGTTTAGGTCCAAGTAATTCACTGGCGGACCGTTCGGACCCTCTTTGCGGAAGCTGATGAACAAAAGGTCATCTTTTAGATGCAGTTTCAAGTGGGCGCCATAGCCAACCAGGGGGGCAGCGCCAGTATTGGTGACTTCAATGGCGAATTCCACCATGGTGGAAATCTCGGAGATAACAGCCCTGTTGCCGGTGCCGTACTGGCTCATCTTCACCTCGATCGCAGGCTTCCTGATGCTGAAGCTGGGGCTGGAGTTGGTGGCATTCAGCGATGCGGGGGGAGGACTTTGCTCGGAAAAACGCAAGAATGACAGCGCCACGTTTTCGCTAAGGAATCGCCCTGACGTAATCAGGCAATTCGGGCTTACGCCAAAGCTTACCGACGTGTCGCCGCTGAGGTTGCCCAGAGACCAGGTTATGGTGCGAGTGGCGTCATCAAAAACTCCTCCGTCGGCGACGGATGAAAACAAGAAGCCATCAGGCAGCGTAAAGCTTAGCTTGGCATCGACAAGCGGCGTCTCGCCACTGTAGCTCACATTGAGGGGAACTACTATCTCTTGGCAGGAATTGACATAGCTGGGGAAGCTGCTCGGGACCGTGATGTTGCCATAACTGACAGTAGGCGCCGGCTGACTGGTATTCTCCGCCCCCGGCGTCACATTGCTGCCGCGGCGATTGATCCACTGCCCGGCTTCGTCGCTGTTCGTGCCGCCCTGCTCAATGAAGGCAAGACCGTCCCCATCTGCCCAGGAGAGAGGGCGAATACTCAAAGGAAAGTTGAGCGGCGCTGGCGGATTCGCTATCGCCATGCCATAGGCAATGTAGTCATGGGGATCGCCATGGTTGTCTTGCAACAATATCTCGCCGCCGTGGGCGCCGAGGGCTGGATCGTTAAATCCCAGCGAGTAGGAGGACGCTGGGGGTGCGACTGGGCTTCCGACGAATACGGCCAGGTACTGTCCGGCATACAAGACCAAGGTGTCTTGAAAGGTCGGTGGAACCGGCGCTTCCGGGTCTTCCGGGATGATTGCGAGCGGTGTGCCGTTAACCAGCAGACTCCAATCCTTGAGGTTCACGCTACCAGGGCCTTCGTTGTACAGCTCGATGAATTCAGCATCGGCCCCGGCGCCGGCGGTATCGAACATGATTTCGTTGATGCGAACCGCGCCGAGCAGCGGCAAGGCCAATGTCAGCAATAGTAGGATGTAGATTGATAAGTGCTTATTTATCATGGTTTTGTTCCCAAATCAGTCTCAAGCGTGTTTGCTCCGACCGTGGCTGTCCAAGCCGCAATACCGCCGCGGAGGGTCAGCACATGCCTGCATTTACTCGTCACCAGCAACTCGGCGGCCTTGGCAGCCATCTCGTCATTCTCGGCAATAACGACCAGCACTGCCGTGGCTGGCCAAGGGGGCTGTGCAAGTTGCCATTCGGTCGATGGATAGTTGATGCTGCGTGGAATGTGACCGCGCTTGAAATCTTCTGGTGGCCGGATATCCAGCAAGACCAGATCATTGACGACTTGCATGGAACTGACCAAGTCCTTCAAGATTGCAGCCTCAATCGGCAGGATTTTGACGCGTTGCGTATTTGTCCTCGTTGATGTCGCTGTCGGCGGCGTTGGAGGCTGATGTGGCGGCGTTGGAGGCTGATGCGGCGGTGCAGGGTTATTGGCAACGTACAGCCAACCTTTCGCACGGGGCTTTTCCGGGTGATCGCTAACAACCTCGAAGGGAAGCCTGCTGCCGGGAGCGCCCAGGTTTTGGCGGCAGCGGATGTCAAGCCGGCCCATGCCGCCTGCCGTGATGGTCAGGGGCAGAGACGTGAGCACCTCGCAACCCGCAGGAAGCTCCAGCGCCGTGATGCGCAAGTCACGATCCTTGTCAAAAAGCCGTATTTGCAGCACAACGGGAAAATCGTCACGCAAGGACAGCTGCGAAGGCATCAGTTCCCAACCAGTACGTGTATCCGGCACTGTCGCTTCGATGACGAGGCGCTCGGGAGTCGCTGTGGCATTGCTGGGGACAAAGATGGAAAAGCGTTGCGAACCATATCGACCGGTGATATCGACCGTCGCCTTCAACTCTGTGCTTTCCCCTGGCGCCAGCTCGTATTTTTCCAATTGCAACTTGGTGCAGCCGCAACCGGCGCGTGGTGTTTCGAAATGCAAAGGAGCATTGCCGCTATTCGTCAAGGTGAAGCTGGCAGGAAAAATGCGCTGACCCTTCGACGTGTCCAGTTCGCCTAGTTTGAACTTCTCAGGCTTGACCTGCAAGCGCGCTCCAGTCGGCGCCGCCGCACCCTCCTCGGCAAGCCCCGATACACCTGCGGAAAGCATGGCAAACACGCACAACACTGTCAAACGCTGCCAGCAGACACAAGACTTGTTCAGAAGATGGTTTTGTTTTAAGCTTCTCACGACTAGTCCTCCCCTTCCAGACGTCTCAGCACGCCGAAAATCGACTCGTCAAACTTCCAATGCAGAGCTACGAAGAAACCTTTTTCCCAGTGTGCGCCGCGGGAGAAGTCGCGATCCTTAAAGCCCTCGAAGTTATAGCCAAACGCAAGCTGGAGATCCTTGCGCAGGTTGAAGCCAACGCTGCCACCATAACTAAGGGTATGCGTGGAGACGTCATACTGCGAAAGCACCCGCGCACCTGCGGAAACAAAGAGCCTGTCAGTAAGATCCACACGGGCGGCGAGGGCCTTGACGTCGCTGAACAGCGCGGAATCCAAATACTCGGCGTCAGTCGTTTTGCAGGCATACTTGGCTTCCAGGATAAGCCACTTGCAGGGCTGCCAGTTGCCTTCAATGGAGAAAATCAGGCGGTTGAGGCGTCCGTAATCAGCCACGTCCGTATCTTTTTCATGCTTCAATTCAAAGTCGCCGATGATGTTGAGAGTATCAAAGTTGACCGGGCGGTAGGCACAGCCAACCAGCAAATCCAAGCTGAGCTGGTTGGGTTCGTCGTCCTTCGCATTGATGAAATTGACGATGTTGCGGCCGAAGAGCGTGTAGTCGATGCCAAGCTTGAGGGTCCCGCCGATTTCCCCCAGGTAGGACGTCTCGTCCTCTTCGTCCCGCATTTCATAGCGGGCGACTGCGGTTCCAGCACCAGACAAGGGATGGTACTCGGTACTCAAGGTAAATGACCAGAAGTCTTCGTCGCTGGCTTCTTTGCTCTTGCGGACGGCATGGCTCAATTCGGCGGTTCCACCCAGCTTCCATTCGCCGTTCAACTGGTGGCTGATGTCAAGCCCGGAACCCGAACTGACCCGCCGGCCGCTGGCGCTGCTTTCCAGCTTCAAGCGGTTGAAGGCACTGGTGGATTCACTGACTTTCGCTTCGACTCCAAGGCTGGCATTGTACTCATAGCCGCTGTTGGGGACATCGCGACGCTCGCCGCTGAGAACAAGGTCGGCATAGCGATTGAGCGTGTAGCGCGCTTCCACCGTGGAACGCGTTGACTGGTCAGTGCCGGAATCGCCGAAGGCCTGCTGATGGAACAGATCCAAACGCAGGGATGGGGTCACGTTGAAGCCCGTACCGACGCGGACAAACGGGCTGCGGAGACGCTCGCCCTCGCTGGCCGTGCGCGAAATGTCTTCCTCCTCCGTGTAGCCCAACCCCAAGGTCAATTCATACAAGTCCTTCTTGTAGATGAAGTCGTGAATCGCCACATGGCGGCGGCGGTCGCCCTCGCGGTCAGTCTCCGTGTAGAACTCTTCCTTGGTTGACCAATGTTCGTTGAGATCAAATTCGCCCTCAAAGCCCAGGGTCATGCGACCGGCGCGGTCGCCGGACATGCTCTGGTTGTCAAAGTCACTGCCGATGTTCCGATAATAGAGCCGATAGCGGGCCTTGTCGTATTCGCCCTCCAACTCGATGCGCATGGCGCTGCCGTCGCTGCCGTCAACCGAGCTGGTCTGGGCGTATTCGCCGCTGAGGGTCAGGCCGGAGATCAGCTGAACAGATGCGTCAACGCCCTCGATGACGTGATCGTTAGGCGCGAACTCATCCCGGATGTAGGTGGTCCCAATCGCCATGGTGCGGGCGGCGTTGTGCAGCTCGGCCCTGCCGCCGTAGCTGTTGTAGTTCTTCGACTTGCGACCGTCAATCTCGTAGTCGACCACGATGTAGACCGGGTTGTTGTCATTGTCCTTGGAAGGGATCGGACGCTTGAAGAGGATGCGACCAGTGTCATAGTCAATGCTGTAATCCGTGAAACGAGTCTTGGTTTCGCTCTTGATAACCTGGTCAGGATGCCAGCGGTCACGAGTCTCGATGACGACACGCTCGCTGTTGACGATAATATTCTTGTCCGGCAGGGTATAGTAGCCGCTGACGCCACGACCGCGAATCTCAAGGCCCTTGATCTGGATTTGGTCGTTGCGCGAATAAAACGCGTCAACGTCAACATATTTGCTTTCGATGTGCGCCTTCGCGCCGGTCATGGAGCGCTGGTAGGCGGCAAGCTCGGCCTTGTCCATGTCAGTTTCAAAGTCGCCATACATGACATAGGATTGGTCTTTTTCAACCTTGACGTAGAGCTTGTCCCTCGACTCGGCTTCGCACTTCTGTTCAGATTCGTCCCCGTAGACCGGATAGTATTTCTCCAAGTCCTGTTCGCTGAAGATTTGGCCGTCGTCCCGCGGCTTTCTCGAGTCGTATGACGTGGTCAACACCATATCGTAAGGCAGGGAACCCTTGGCAAACAAGGCGACGCGGTTGTCCGTCTCAATCTTGCGTTCCAATTCAATGCCGCCTGCCCGATCGCTCTCGCGGGTGTGGGAGTCGC
>Ga0123334_1002719_pt1 | contig 20057 bp, 18 predicted proteins | sample BiotimSIPDNA_FD_89706 | JGI IMG/M metagenome (GOLD analysis project Ga0123334, IMG submission 89706) | Anaerobic biogas reactor microbial communites from Washington, USA - Biogas_R1 time_0 SIP DNA | ecosystem: Engineered > Bioreactor > Anaerobic > Unclassified | place: Washington, USA... | reverse complement strand
TATGGTTTTGATTATCAGTCCTATAAGAAGTGATGCGAAAAGCCCCAGTGCCATGGCAGACAAAGCATCCTGCACATATCTTTTCACACTTATTTCTATATCTTTCCTTTCAAGAAATCCTATATTTTTTTCCATGTTTTCCCTTTCTTTTTGGTCGTCCGTATTTTTGATTTTCACGACGCATTTTTATGAAATATGACTTTCTCATTGTAGCAAAGCAGAGACTTCGTGTCAAGACACCTGTCATTACAACTTTTTTTATCTGTTCATTGAGTTATTTTTTAGAAACTGTTATAATTATATATACAGAAAGCTTAAGGAGTTGTTTTCATGGATCCCGAAAAAAGGCGCAACAAAATAATAAAGATTTTAGAGAAAAGTACCGAGCCGCAAAGTGCATCGGCTATTGCCGATATGCTTTCTGTCAGCAGACAGGTAATTGTGGGCGATGTGGCTCTCCTTAGAGCTTCAGGCTTTGATATTGAAGCGACCCCCAGGGGATATGTAATCGACCCTTCAGGTTTATCGCAGTTCCCCTATGTGGGAACTGTCGCCTGCAAACATTATCATGACCGACTCAAGGAAGAACTCTATTCTGTTGTTGACCTGGGAGGCACCGTTATTGACGTTACAATAGATCATGCCCTTTACGGTCAACTTTCCGGACTTCTTGACATTTCATCAAGAAGGGATGTGGACCTATTTTGCGAAAAAGTAAAAAACCACGGTTCTCAGCCATTAAGTATATTGACTGACGGCATCCACATCCACCGCATAGGCTGCAAGGATGAGGAAACATTCAAAACAATAGAAAAAAAACTGAAGGATTCCGGCATAGGTTTTTAGCAAAGTGCCTTTGCCGTTTTCTATTGCACACCGCTTTTAATGAAAGAGCCGGATCCTGTTCAATGGATGCCGGCCCTTTTTTATTGCCTGGTTTTTTGGTTATTCTCTTGTCATTACTGATAAGCCAGTGAAATTTATGCAAATCTTTTTTTTACATGCATTCTTTTAAAGTCTCTTCATAGATCTCAAGGCCTTTTTCAAGCTGCTCATCTGTTACACAAAGAGGACAAAGGAATCTTATAACATTACCGTATGTTCCTGCACCTTCCAGCATAAGTCCCTTCTGAACGGCTCCTGCAACTACCTTGCCTACTATTTCTGAATTCGGCTCTTTTGTTGCCTTGCTCTTTACGAATTCAACTCCCATCATGGCGCCGGTCCCTCTTACATCGCCCACGACTTCGTATTTTTCTTTCCATTCATTGAATCTGGCCATGCATTTTTCTGCTATCTTCCTGGCCTTTGCGGGATAATCTTCTTTTTCCATAACATTTATCAGGGCAAGAGAGGATGCGCATGCAAGTGGGTTTCCGCAGTATGTTCCTCCTATAGTTCCCGGGGTCACGCCATCCATTATCTCTGTACTTGTAACCACTGCAGAAAGGGGCATTCCACCGGCTATGGATTTTGCTATAACCATTATATCGGGAGCATATCCCGCTTCTTTGTAGTAGTCTGATACAAACATTCTGCCGGAACGGGCAAAACCGGTCTGAACTTCATCTGTTATCATCATTATCCCATGTTTGTCGCATATTTGCCTTACTGCTTTTACCCATTCCACGGGTGCCGGGATGAATCCGCCTTCTCCCTGAACGGGCTCAAACAGGATAGCCGCCACACTGTCAGCGGGAGCTGCTTCTATAAATGCCATTTCAAGTTTGTTCACATAGTATTTTATTGCCTCTTCATCCGTCATGGAATCATCGGGTCTTCTGTACATATTGGGGAATTCCACTCTGTATATTCCGTCAGGGAACGGGCCCATCCCTATTGCATAGGCCTTCTTGCCGGTCATGGTCATGGTCAACTGTGTCCTTCCGTGGAAAGCTCCTGAAAAGACTATGATGTTTGGTCTTCCTGTATAACTTCTTGCGATCTTTACTGCGTTTTCATCGGCTTCAGCTCCCGAGTTTACGAACATGGTCTTTTTCTTGTCTCCTTTTACGGGTGCTATGGAATTGATTTTCTCTGCCAGAGTTATATAGGGCTCATGTGTGGTTATATTCATCATTGCGTGGAAGAATTTTTCTGACTGACCCTTCACTGCATCTATAAGTTCCGGATGGCTGTAGCCTATATTAAGTACTCCTACTCCTCCGATCCAGTCCAGGAGTATATTGCCGTCAACGTCTTCTATCATTGCGCCTTCACCGCGTTTTATCACCAGCGGATATATGCATTTGATAGCATTTGGCATTGCCGCTTCTCTTCTTTTTATTATCTCCTGGGCTTTTGGTCCCGGCAGCGGCATGTTTACTTTTGGTAGTGCTTCTCTCAACATTTTTGAATCCTCCATTTTAAAATAAATTTATAAAAGTCTCTTATTTATATCCAGCTCTGCGAGCTTGCGATACAGTGTTGCTCTTGATAGTCCCAGTTCCTTTGCCACGGCTTCTTTCCCGTCACCGCCTACGCTGTACTTTCTGAATTTTTTAAGGATTATCTCTCTCTCATATTCTTTTATCTGATCTGCCAGGGGCAGGTCGCTGTCTGAAACGCTGATAATGTTTTCTTCGGATCTTTGAAGTCTCATTGGCACATCATCCATTCCGACGATCTCCCCAAAAGCCATATTTGTACTGTATTCTATGGCATTTTCAAGTTCTCTGACATTGCCCGGCCAGTCATAGCTCATATAAAGATCTCTTACGTCATCTGTAAATCCCCTGAGTTTTCGGTTCATATATTTGTTATATTTTTTGAGGAAATGATCCATGAAAAGTTCTATATCTTCCCTTCTTTCCCTTAAGGGCGGAATGTCTATGGGGATCACACTCAATCGGTAAAAAAGATCCTCTCTGAAAGTTCCTTCTTTGATCATTTCTTCCAGATTTCTGTTTGTGGCTGCTATTACCCTAACATTGACCATTATGGGCTTGTTGCCGCCTACCCTTTCAAATCTCATATTCTGCAACACATGAAGGATCTTCACCTGAAGATGTGCCGGCATGTCCCCGATCTCATCAAGAAAGATCGTCCCTCCGTCAGCCATCTCGAATTTGCCCATCTTACCTTTTTCAGATGCCCCTGTGAAGGCTCCTTTTTCATATCCGAAAAGTTCACTTTCAAGGAGGTTTTCGGGGATCGCTCCGCAGTTTACTGTTACGAAGGGCTGTCCGGCCCTGGGGCCGGAATAATGTATGGCTTTGGCAAACATCTCTTTTCCTGTGCCGCTTTCGCCTGTGATAAGAACTGTTGAATCCCCTCTGGCAGTTATCAAAGCCTGATTCTTGGCTCTTGTTATGGATCCGCTGTTTCCTATTATATCATCAAAAGTATTTTTTACTTTTCTTATGTTTATGTGGTATGCCAGTTTTTCGGCTTCCTCAATGTCTCTGAATGAAAGCACTACACCTTCGATCTCGTTGCCGGAAAAATACGGTTTCGCCGTAACTATTGCATGAAGGCCTCCCCGCTCACCTCTGTAAAGCTCTTCGTTTTCTGTGTAGCCTTTGCCTGTCTTGAAAACATCAAGGGCAGGTGAACTGAGCATGTACTTGTTTATATGTTCTCCTATGATATCGTTTTTTGTGGTTTTGAGCAGTTCCGCCGCCGTACTGTTGCAGTGTCTGATATAGCCTCCCTTATCTATGGCAAATATTCCTTCGTGGGCCGTCTCAAGAACAGTTATCATTTCTTTCCTGGAAAGTTCCGTCATCTGAAGATCTTCCTGCTGTGCTGCCTTGGCTGCCAGAAGATCTGCCATTTTTTCAACGAAGGTGACCATGCTTCTGTCTTTATCCAATAAAATTCCCCGTTGCTCTTCATTAAAAGCAACGAGGCCTATTATCCCTATGATTTCATCATTCCTTTTTATGGGAGTGCATATCTCCGCCAGTTCGCCGACTGTTTTTGCTCTGTCTTTCTGTTCATCATAAAACCGGTCGCTTCTGGTATCTTCCACATACTGTGTGACGCCGTTCCTAAGGACTCTGGCATAAAGAAAGTTTCCGTCCAGCTTGCCGGCTTCCTCTTTCTGTCCTATCATATCAGAGTAAAGCCCTGTGCCTCCAATAATAGTAAGAGATGAATCAACTATCTCCACCTCTACTCCAACGGCAATACTGATGGCTTCTGCCACTTGCTGAACACTTATTGAAATATCCTGCAATAAAGACATATCCTTCTCCTTGTTCCGTGGCACCATTATATCACATTTTGTCTCATTTTTGATATTATTTTTTTGTTTTTTTGATTATATTTTTTATTTGTCTCATTTTTGTTCATCCCTGTCGGTCAGAGCCGAGCCAAGACTCATAGATGCCTTTTCAAGTTGGAGGACGATGTTGTTTATGTCCACCATTTTCTTTGGTGAAATCTCGCTCCCCGCGGAAAGACTTGTATTATATAGGGATTTTTCTATGTGCTCGTGGACATCTGCTATCCTTTTTCTTATGGTCTCCATCGTTTCTTCATCAAGGGCATCTGCCAGAGCCTCTTCCTTGCTCAGTAATTCTCCGTGTTCCAGTTCAAATTCGGATATGCCTGAAACAGTGACGGTATCATAACCCAGCTTTTCTTTTATTGCCGCGGCAAGGTCAACTTTGGCATCAGTCTCACCATGTACAAGAAATATCTGTTTTGGTTCCTTTATGAATCCGCTTATCCATTCCAGAAGTCCTTCTTTGTCCGCATGAGCAGAAAATCCTTCCAGATCATATATTTCTGCATTGACATGTATCTCTTCTCCGAAAAGTGTCACATCTTTAAGGCCGTTAAGAAGATTCCTTCCCAGTGTCCCTTCAGCCTGATATCCCACGAACACCACACTGGATTTGGGATCCCACAGATTATGTTTGAGATGATGTCTTATCCTTCCCGCCTCACACATGCCGCTGGCGGAAATTATTATCTTGGGTTCCCGGTTCATGTTAAGGGCTTTTGAATCGTCGCTGGTTCTTGTGAATTTAAGGTTTTTGAAATCCAGCGGGTTATCTCCCTTAAGTATGTATTCCTTTGTTTCTTCATCAAATACCTGTGCGTTCTTTTTGAACACTTCTGTGGCAGTGGTAGCCATGGGGCTGTCTATATATACATTCAATTTGTCCAGCTTTTCTTTGTACTGTTGGTTTTCTTCATAAAACCGGTTGAACTCAAAAATCAGTTCCTGGGTCCTGCCCACCGCAAATGAAGGTATTACCACCGTGCCGCCTCTGTCTGTGGTTTTTATGACTATGTCAAGAAGCTCGTCTATGCTGGCGGAATTTTTGGGGTGCAGTCTGTTCCCGTAGGTGGCTTCCATAATAAGATAATCCGCTTTTTTTATGATTTTGGGATTTCTCAGTATGGGTCTGTCCATCACTCCCAGGTCTCCGGAAAAAACGATCTTGGATATCTTCTCCTTGCCGTTTCCCTGCTTTTCATTCTGCCCGTTTTCACCGGTTTTTTCTTTTACCCAGATCTCCGTTATGGCGGACCCGAGAATGTGTCCGGCCTCATTGAACACGGCTTCCATTTCATCATTTATCTTAAACAGTTGATCGTATAGCACCGGGAAAGTCAGCTTTAATGCCTCCTCGGAATCCTTTATTGTGTAAAGAGGCTCTATCGGTGAACGTCCCGCTCTTTCATTTTTGCGGTTCTGCCACTCTGCTTCCTTTTCGTGTATATATGCGCTGTCCTTCAGCATAACGGGAAGGAGGTCCGCCGTTGCATCGGTACAATATATCTTTCCCTTAAAACCTCTCTTGACCAGAAGAGGAAGTCTCCCGCAATGATCTATATGGGCATGACTCAAAAGGACGCATTCTATTTCTTTTGGGTCAAAGGGAAATTCATCGAAATTCTGGGCTTCCTGCTGTTTGCCCCCCTGAAACTGACCGCAATCCAAAAGTATTTTGTGTCCTCCTCCCATAAGAAGATGGCATGAACCGGTAACTCCAAGCGCCGCTCCGCAAAATTTAATGTGCATAAGTGATCCTCCTTATATCTTTCTATAAAACAAAAAGTCCCGAAGAAAGATACCTCTCTCCGGTATCAGGCAAAATAACGATTATGTTTTTTCCTTTGTTTTCTTTTTTTGCAGCCAGACAAGATGCTGCATATAATGCTGCTCCTGAAGATATTCCTGCAAGTATGCCTTCCCTTTTCGCAAGTTTTTTTGCAGTGTCAAATGCATCTTCATCGCTGACTGTTATCACTTCGCTGATAAGGGATCTGTCAAGTATATCCGGTATGAATCCCGCTCCTATGCCCTGTATCCCATGGGGGCCGGGAGTTCCTCCGGTCAGTACATTTGATTTTTTTGGTTCTACTGCAACGATCTTGACTGCCGGATTCCTTTTTTTCAGGAAACTTCCTGCTCCGGTTATGGTCCCTCCGGTGCCTACGCCTGTAACAAATATATCTACTTTCCCTCCGGAATCTTTCCATATTTCGGGCCCTGTGGTTTCAAAATGGGCCTTTGGATTTGCCTTATTTGTAAACTGGCCGGGCATGAATGCCCGGGGAGTCTGCCTTGTAAGGCTTTCTGCTTTTTCTATTGCACCTCTCATTCCCCTTGCACCTTCTGTAAGATAAAGCTCTGCTCCATATCCAGAAAGCAGATCTCTTCTCTCTCTGCTCATGCTGTCCGGCATAACAAGTATGGTTTTATAGCCCTTTGCTCCGGCCACCAGAGCCAGCCCAATGCCCGTATTACCACTGGTGGGTTCAATGATAACGCTGCCTTTTTTCAGCAGTCCTTCTTTTTCTGCATCCTCTATCATATAAAGAGCGGTTCTGTCCTTTATACTTCCTCCGGGGTTTTTCCCTTCGATTTTTGCATATATATTCCCCCGGGGAATAGAAGAGTCTTCTTTTGAAACTTCATATCTGCTTAAATAAACAAGAGGTGTGTTCCCTATGGTTTTTATTATATTCTTATACAACATATTTATCCCTCTGTCATCATTTGATGCTTTATATTATAACATGAAATCATTTATGAAAGCATCCTTTAAGTTCTGATATTTTCTTGTTTTACCTGCCATAATATAGATGGCCGTCCCTTAAAAAAGGGACGGCCATTTAATATTTTTTGTAAAATCAGTTTTCGGTCAAACTATCAGTCATACTTCTTCTTTGTAGCTACCTTGACCTTTTTTCTGCCCTTCTTCCATTTGATTTCCCCTGTGGTTATGCAGTCCTGTACAGGACATACATTGAGGCACAGATGGCATCCAACACAATCGTCTTCAAGAAGTATAGGTCTTCTCTTCTTTTCGTCCCAGTCAATGGCCTGATGTGCAGCATCATAGCATGATATATAGCATCTGCCGCATCCAACACATTTTTTGTTGTCGAACTTAGGGAATACTTTGAAGTCTCTGTTAAGCTCCTCTGCAGGGATCAGATTCGGAAGAACACATCCTATGAAATCGTCAAGCTTGTTATAGCCTTTTTCATCCATGAAATGCCTCATGCCGCTTATCATGTCTTCAACGATTCTGTAGCCGTACTGCATTATAGCAGTTGTCACCTGAACGTTACGGCATCCTACCGAAAGGAATTCTGCCGCGTCTCTCCATGTCTCGATACCTCCGATGCCTGACATTTCATGGCCATAACCGAAATCTTTTTTGTTGGCCTTGAGGATTTTGTTCATTTCGGGATCCTGCATTACCTGTGCGCAGAATCTGAGAGCAACGGGTTTTACCGCTGCCCCTGAATAACCGGAAATGGATGATTTTCCGTTGACTACCGGCATACCTGTATTGTTTTCGAAATCCACATTCGTTATGGATTTGATCGTGTTTATTGCAGATACAGCTGCAGCACCTCCCTTTATGGCTGCCCTTGCAGGCTCTTCCATGTTTTTGCAGTTAGGTGTCATCTTGGCGATGAAGGGTATATTTGTTGTTTCTGAAACGGCTTTTGAATATGCTTCCACCAGTTCAACATTGGTTCCAACATCAGACCCCATGTCATGGGAAGTCATCTGGGGACATGAGAAGTTGCCTTCGATCAGGTCTGCTCCTGCCTGGTCCGCCATTTTAGCCAGATCTCTCCATTCTTTGTCACTGCTTCCCATTATGGATGCAACAACAACTTTGTCCGGATAGTCTTTTTTGAGTTTATAAATATACTCAAAGTTCTTTTCGGTCGGTTTATCTGATATCTGTTCCATATTTTTGAAACCGATCCAGGGAAGTCCTTCTTTATTTGTCTGGTCAAATCTGGGTGAACATTCGTCTGCAACGAATATACCTACAGTTTTGAAGAAGACGCCGCCCCAGCCTGTCTCAAAGCATTTGGCTACCATGTCATAACAACCGCCAACGGGTGATGATGAAAGGAAGAACGGATTTTCGCAATCAACTCCCAGATATTTTATTGATAAATCTTTTTTAACTGCCATCCTACTTCACTCCTTTCTGTAAGAATTCTATTATTGAGGCTGCTGCTTCTTTTCCTGAAGCCACGGCTTCAACAACTGTCTTTCCGCCATTTACGATATCTCCGCCGGCAAAATATTTTTTACTGCTGGTCTTGCCCTTTGCTGTAGCCTTTACCATGCCTTTTTCTGTAAGTTTCACAGGGGCCAGGTCCGAGAAATCTTCAGCGCCCTGTCCGATGGCAAATACAACTGTATTGGCTTCAAGTTTCAACTCGGATTTTTCGGTTACTTTTGGTCTTCCTTTGAACTTGACAGCTTCGACCTTATTTGTTCCCAGAACACTGGAGGGTGCCATGTTGGTCGTTATGCCAATACCAAGACAAAGTGCATACTGGAATTCAGTCATGTTGCCCGGAGCCTCTTCCAGAGTTCTCCTGTAAACGATGCGAACATCTTCTGCCCCCAGAAGTTTTGCCGTTACAGCACAGTCTACAGCCACATCGCCGCCGCCCACTACAACGACCTTTTTACCGGGTTTGAAAGTTTTCTTCGTTCTTGCCTGTTTAAGAAAATCCGCTGCTGCATATACACCCTTAAGGTTGGTTCCCTTGATGGGAGGGATCTTTGCTCCCCAAAGGCCTACACCAACGAAAACAGCATCAAATGCTTCCAGATCGGCGGGCTTTACTTTTTTGCCTAAAACGAATTTCACTCCAAGACCTTTTACCTGCGCTATATCATGATCCACGACTTTCTGAGGCAGTCTTGTGGGAACTATTCCGTATGTCATAACTCCGCCGGCTTTTTCTTCTCTGTCAAAAACAGTTACCTTGTAACCTGCTTTTGCCAGCTCTGCGGCACATGCCAGTGATGCCGGTCCGGCACCCACGCATGCAACTTTTTCTTTCATTTTCTTTACGGGAGCCTTCAGCGTCTTCATTTTGAAGATCTTTTCCTGTTCGATCGCGTATCTCTGAAGTTTGCCTATCTGGATAGGTTTGTCGATACCACATCTGCTGCAAGCTTCTTCACAAAGTCTGTCATAGGGACAGATCCTTGCGCATGATCCGCCAAGAATGTTGTTTTCTCTGATGGTCTCTGCGGCACCTTTTGCATTTCTGAATCTTATCGATCTGATAAATTTCCCGGGGTCGGTCCCTGCGGGACAACCCTCACTGCAAGGTGCATCATGGCAGAGTAAACATCTTGCTGCTTCTTCCATGGCTGTTCTGTGATTGAATCCAGCCTGGGCTTCAGCAGTGTACTTAGCTTTTTCTACTTTACTCAATTTCTACTCCTCCTTTGATACTTAACTAATATTTGCTGACGCGAAGGCGCCGAATAGAATATATATTAGTTCATTTTTTGTCGTTCATTTGAATGACTATGTTCTTTAATTCTAACATACTTCTGTATAAATGCAAGTTGAACAGCACCTCTGCCGTCAAATATACGGTGTAAAAAATACATCCGGCGGGAGGCCTCCCCGGCGGATGTATTTTATTTTTTCGGAACTATTCGTAGAATTTATCTGCTTTTAATACGGCACCCAAAGCTGCTGTTGCTCCTGCCGTACAGTCCTCATCAGAAACAAATTCAGGTTCACAATGGGACAGTCCGTCTTTTGTTCTTGTGAATATCATGGTTGTGGGCAGCATGTATGCACAGAACTGGGCATCATGTCCTGCTCCGGAAAGGATCTTCTGCCATTTCATTCCGCTTTCTTCCATTGATTCTTCTACAAAGCGCACGAGATCCTTATCAAAATAAACTGTATCTCTTACCCACTGTTCTTCGATCTCACATGTGCACTTGCACCATTCTTCCTTTGCCATGTCTTTGAGTATTCCCATTACCTTTTTGCGAAGTTCGGGATCCGGATGCCTTACATCCAGCGAGAACTCTGCTTCGTCGGGGATACAGGTGTGTATGCAGGGATGAACATATATCTCGCCTGTGGTGTATACGAATTCCGGCTCCTGTCCTTTGTTGAGTTCATCAAATCTTTTGTGCATTTCACAAAGGAATGTGGAGGCGGCAAAAAGAGCATCATGTCTTTTGCCCATGGGGAATGTTCCGGCGTGAGCCGTGAATCCATGGAATCTGACTCTGTAGTTGAACATGCCCATTACCAGCTGCACTGCTCCCACTTCATTGCCTGCTTCTTCCAGGATGGGTCCCTGTTCCAGATGTGCTTCAAACATTGCACAATACTTGTCAGGACTTATTCTGTTTTCTTTGGGGCCCTTGAATTTTGTTGCCGCCAGTGCTTCTCCGAAATTGGCGAACTCGGATTCATCCATGGGTGTGGATTTCATCATATTTTCATACTGGAAATTCACAGCCAGTTCTTTGGGTATATAGTCATTGCATATTATCCCGGAAACCATCATAGCGGGAGGATAAAGAGATCCTTCCTCATTGGTCCATATCATAGCCGTCACAGGATGCTTATGCGGTATATTCTCAGCCACTATAGTTTCAAGCACTTCCATGCCTGTCATTACTCCCAGGATACCGTCATAGTTACCGCCGTTTTTAACGGAGTCCACATGGGAACCCAGAACTATCCTCTTTGCATTGGGGTCTGATCCTTCAATGGTTGCATACATGCAGGCTACATCGTCGCATTCAATTTTTGCGCCGATAGCTTCCATCCTTTTTACAAATTCTTCTCTGGCCATGTGTGCTTCAGGGGAAAGAGAATATCTGGTTATTCCGCCATGACCCGCATCTCCGAATTTTGAAAAGGTTTTGATTTTGTCGCTCATTCTGTTTAGATCACATTTGTAAGCCATTTTATGCCTCCTTATTTAATAATACCATTATGCCTTTCGGCCATTTTAATAAACTATATATCGATATGCAGCACAAAAAATAACACATCGATGTACACTATTATTATATACCTGTCATTTTATTTTGCAACATGTAAAGAAAATTTACATGCCCGGTACCAGCATTCCCAAATGTACTATTCATTCAGAACCGTCAGTTTTTTTATTTTCTGAGGCTCTTTCGGTTTGTCTCTCATATCTCTTTTGGTGCTTACTATCCTGTCAGCCTCTTCCATCCCCTCTGTTATTCTGCCGAAGGCTGCATACTGTCCGTCAAGGTAGGGTGCATCATCCACCATTATGAAAAACTGAGATCCTGCAGAGTTGGGGTTTGCCGCTCTGGCCATTGACAGCACTCCTCTTTCATGAAGAAGATCGTTTTCAACTCCGTTGTCTGAAAATTCTCCTTCTATGGTATGCCCCGGTCCTCCTGTTCCATCCCCCCTGGGGCATCCTCCCTGTATCATGAAGCCCGGGATGACCCTGTGAAACAAAAGTCCGTCATAAAACCCCTTGTTGGCCAGGGCCTCAAAATTGGCCACTGTCTTTGGTGCTGTGTTTTCATAAAGTTCACCCTTCATTATCCGGCCGTTTTCCATTTCGATCATGATTTTTTTCATTTTATTATCTCCTTATCTTAAAAACTTCATGCTTTGGTGTTCCGCTTTCTATAAATCTCCACAACTCGTCTCTCAGATATTCCGGATAAAGATTTTCTGTTTTCTTTATTTCTTCTTTGTCCATGAAGCGGACTTCCCTGATGACCTGCTCATTTCTTTCTCTTTCGGGATCATCTCCTTTTTTGAGGCTGCCTCCCTTTATTTCACCCATGAAAAAATTAACGAATCTTTGCTCTTTGTCTTCTCTTATCTGCTCCACATGCCAAATAAGCATGCCTATTTCCACATCAAGACCTGTTTCTTCCTTTATTTCTCTTGCAGCAGCCTGCCTGGAATCTTCATTTTCTTCAATACCCCCTCCCGGAAGCATCCATATATCTTTGCCCTCATGATGCTGCCGCACCATCAGAACTCTTTTTTCCTCATCGAGGATCACTGTCCTGGCTCCGCCTATCCACATAAAAATGCTCCTGCTGTTCCCATTACTACTATTATAATGATGGGATTTATTTTGAATTTACCCGACAATATAAGGGTTATTATAAATATCCCCAGGGGGATAAGGTCCACAGAAAAAGGGGCCAGTCTATATATTGAGGTGCCGGCGATAAAAATCACAGCCGCTGAAATAAGGCCAATCACCGTAGGCCTCATTCCCTCAAACAGTCCCTGCACTATCCTGCTCTCCCTGTACCTTCCCATAAATTTCATCACGAGGAGTACTATTATGAATGAAGGAAGTGCGATGGAAAAAGCGGCCAGTATGCCTCCTGGTATACCTGCATATTCAAGACCCGTGTAGGTTGCGGCATTGGGAGCCACTGCACCTGGTACTGCCTGGGAAACGGCAATAAGGTCTGAGAATTTTTCCGGAGACAGCATATGATATTCCTGTACCATTTGAAAGATCAGAGGCAGCATCGCTATCCCGCCTCCGAAGCTGAAAGCTCCGATAAAGAAAAAAACCATGATCAGGTGAAGAAATTTCATTGGTGGTCACCTGCCTCTGCTCTTTTTCTTTTTACTGCCGTATATATTATACCTGCCGTTCCTCCCAGTATGATGGGTATAACAGCCATTATTTCAAATATGCCTATGGCGACAAAAACCAGAAGTGCCACTGTCCAGTGGAATGGGTTTTTTAATACTTTTTTGGCCATACCGAAAACAGTAACCGCTATCAGTCCGCAGGCGGAAGCTTTTATGGCTGTAAATGCTCCGCTGATATAAGTGTTTTCACCCAGTGCCCCAAGAAGAAGCACAACTGCGGTAATGCATAAGATCGAAGGCATCAGCATTCCTGCAGTTGCCACGGCGGCTCCCGCTATGCCGTTTCTCTTATTGCCGATAAATGTGGCCGCATTGACGGCAACGGCCCCGGGAAGCGCCTGGCAGACGGCCAGGCAGTCTATCATCTCTGTTTCATTCAGCCATTTTTTTTCTTCAACGATAACTCTTTGTATTATGGGGATCATGGCATATCCGCCGCCTACAGTAAAAAAGCCGGTTTTAAAAAAAGCAAGAAACAGAACAAACAGTTCCTTTGCCTTGTTTTTTTTTGTCATTATTTTTCCCCGTTTATCATGTCCACGGTCCTCTTGATGGCTTCATCAAATGTTATTTCTTCTTTTTCGGATCCGCGGCGGAGTTTGTATTCTGCTTTTCCTTCTGCAGAACCTCTTCCCACGGTTATCTGTACAGGTATGCCTATCAGATCCGCATCCTTGAATTTTACTCCCGGTCTTTCATCCCGATCATCCAGCAACACATCTGCTCCGGCCTTCTTGAGCTCGCTGTAAAGCCTTTCGCCCTCTTTCATCTGAGTTTTATCGGAAGTTTTTACAATGATTATTATCACTTGATAAGGAGCAACTGATAAAGGCCAAATTATGCCGTCATCATCATGATGCTGTTCTACTATGGCTGCCAGAGTCCTTGTAACTCCTATTCCGTAGCATCCCATTACTATGGGTCTGCTTTGCTGGTTCTCATCCTTATAATATGCTCCCATTGATTCACTGTATTTTGTCCCCAGCTTGAATACCTGACCAACCTCTATTCCTCTTGCGATTTTCACCGGTTCTCCGCACGAAGGGCAGGGATCGTTTTCCTGAATGAGCTTTATATCCGATATTATATCTGCTTCATAGTCTCTTCCATAGTTTACGTTCTTTAGATGAAGATCCTTTTTACATGCACCGGCGCAAAGATTTTTCTGTCCGATCAGTTCACTGTCCACGACTAAAGTCAAGTCATGAAGCCCAACAGGTCCCGTAAATCCTCCGACGCATCCTGTGGCTGGGCCCATTTTACCCTCGTCGGCAAAATCTATTGAATGTTCGGGTATCCCAAGGGCATTTACAAGTTTCACCATGTTAAGCTCTCTGTCTCCCCTTATAAACGCTGCCACATATCCGTTTTCTTTTTCCCCGTTGTCGTAGGTGACAAAAAGAAGCGCCTTTATAGTCCGGTCTTTATTGAGGCCCAGGTATGCGGCCACATCCTCTATGGTCTTCATGTCAGGGGTACTGACTTCCTCCAAAGGACGCATTTCTTCTTCATCGGGTTTTGCATCCACGGTTTCTGCCCTTTCCACAGTAGCCGCCATATGACATTTTTCACAATATGCTATCTGACTTTCTCCCACTTCAGAAAGAGCAGTGAATTCATGAGAATTGCTGCCGCCCATTGCACCGGTATCCGCATCGACCACTCTGTACTTTAGCTCGCATCTGTCAAATATTTTTTCGTATGCGGCATACATGTCTTCATAACTTTTGTCCAGTCCTTCTTCATCCCTATCAAATGAATAAGCATCCTTCATTATAAATTCCCTGCTTCTCATAAGACCGAATCTGGGACGGGCTTCATCTCTGTATTTTGTCTGTATCTGATAAAGGTTTTCCGGCAGCTGCCTGTATGAAGAAATGTCGTTTCTGACTATATCAGTAAAAATCTCTTCATGGGTGGGTCCAAGACAAAAATCTCTTCCGTTTCTGTCCTTTAGTCTCCAAAGTTCCGGGCCGTATGCAAACCATCTTCCGGATTCTTCCCAAAGCTCGGAAGGCTGAACAGCGGACATGTGGATCTCCTGCCCTCCTGCAGCATCCATTTCTTCTCTTATTATTCCCTCTATTTTTCTTACAGCTCTCCACCCCAAAGGCATAAAGCCGTATACGCCGGATACAAGTTTTCTTATGATACCCGCCCTTAGCATAAGTATATGACTGGGTATTTCTGCTTCACTCGGCACCTCACGCAGTGTTTTAAAGTGCATTTTTGAAAGTCTCATTCTTTGCTTCTCCTTCTTGTCTTTTTGTCTGATGCTTTTTTTATTATCTTAATGTCTGATCTGTTGACTGATACTTGACAAGGAGGCACGCCGCCTCTGCAGCTATGCCTTCTCCTTTTCCTATAGTCCCCAGTTTTTCGGTGGTAGTTCCTTTTATGTTTATGGAACCTTCCTCCATTCCCATAGCCTCAGCAAGATTTTCTTTTATCTCCTTTGTGAATCTTGCGATCTTCGGTTGCTGAGCCATCACTATTACATCCGCATTGCATATATGATATCCTTTTTCTCTTATTATGCCTGTTACATGCCTAAGAAGTTTTATGCTTGATATGTCCCGGTATCTGTCATCCGTTTCCGGAAAATGCATGCCGATGTCTCCCATCGAAGCCGCTCCCAGAAGGGCGTCCATAAGCGCATGAATAAGAACATCGGCATCAGAATGACCCAGGAGACCTTTTTCAAATGGTATAGTAATGCCTCCCAGGACAAGTTTCCTGCCATATTCAAGACGATGCACATCAAATCCGATGCCTGTTCTGATTTCTCTTATGTCTTTCATTTTCTTGCCGGTTTCCCGAAAATCATTCTTCCTGCAGAAGTCTGCAGCACACTGGTAACTGTCACCCCAATGGTTTTGCCTATATATCTCCTGCCGTCTTCCACGACTATCATTGTTCCGTCGTCAAGATAGGCAACGGCCTGATTGTTTTCTTTGCCTTCTTTTACAAGAAAAAGACTCATGTCTTCTCCCGGAAGCACCACGGGTTTTAAGGTGTTGGCAAGTTCATTTATATTCAGCACTTCCACTCCTTTGATAGATGCCACCTTGTTGAGATTGAAATCATTTGTGACAACTTTTCCGTTCATTATCTGAGCCAGCTTCAGCAGTTTGACATCCACTTCCGGTATCTCGTCAAGGGATTTCTCTCCCGCAGTATTGTAGATCTCAACTCCGTATTCACTTTGTATCTTATTGAGTACATCAAGTCCCCGGCGGCCTCTGTTGCGTTTCAGGGAATCAGAAGAATCAGCAATGTGCCTGAGCTCAACGAGAACAAATTCCGGTATCACGATACTCCCCTCAATGAATCCGGTCTTCATTATGTCCGAGATCCTTCCGTCTATTATTACACTGGTGTCAAGTATCTTGGGGGTGGCATCGGATTGTTTCTTGCTTTTTCCCGCAGAAGCCGTTGCTTTTCTGGCGGACATCAATGCTGCAAGGCCTTCTTTTCCTTTTTTTGTAGCTACCACAACACCGAGGTAGCCCAAAAGAAGATATGTCAGTACCGTAAGCACAGTCGGCAGATAATCAACTTCTATGCCAGCATATATCTGACTTATCAAAAATGCGATCAAAAGCCCGGTAATCAGTCCTGCGATCCCCGCAATAAGCTCGTTAGTGGAATACGACTGAAGATCGCTTTCAATGTTTTTGGCCATCTTCTGGCTCTGTCTTTTCACTGATGGGGTCAGCCTAAAAAATAATAATGCGAAAATAATTACAAATACTACAGCGGCTCCTATTTGCTGCCATTGGGTAAATCCCCGTCCCGGCCCTATGTCGCTTATGGTCAAAAGGTATTTTGTCAGCAGAAATGCTCCATACCCTATTATGCCTCCCACCAATGTGAAAACAAGTCTAAGCAGTTTTTTCAGCATGGTTTCACCTCCTTTCTATTTTGTTTGTTATACGAGTATGCAAAGAGGTCCTCCTGTCATTTCCTAAAAATCAGATGGAATCTATGACAAGTTCTTCAGCCTCGGCAGTTTCCATATCTCTGGCCAGTATTATTTCACTTACCAGTATCTGGCGTGCATTGGCCAGCATCTTTTTTTCGCCGGCGGAAAGGCTTTTTCCCCTTTCTATACGAAAAAGGTTCCTGACCACTTCTGCTACTTCATGAATATCTCCGGTCTTGAGTTTTTCCATGTTTTCTCTGTAGCGTCTGTTCCAGTTGTCTGACATCTCCGTAGAAGGCGCATTGAGTACCCTAAGTACCGTATCCACATCTTTTGATGAGATCACGTCCCTTACTCCGATATCTTTGCTTTTTTCCACGGGTATCATGATCTTCATGTCCCCGCAGGGCACATTGAGAACATAATATTTTCTTTTTTCGCCCAAGATGACTTTTTCTTCGATCTGCTCTATTATCCCGGCGCCGTGCATTGGATATACTATTTTGTCTCCAATACTGTACATTGTTTTCCTCCAGGTCATACCTAAGTATTAGTATAATTCAAAACACGATAATGTGTCAAGCATTCAAAATTACATAGTTTATCACAGTGCCTTTTCAGTGTCAACATTTTTTTGACACAAATTCTACACTAATTTTTCTTTTAATATGTTACAATAATTCTAAATAAATGGAGGTTACTGTTATGCCCAAATTACTGGTAGTGGATGATGAACAAAAAATAAGAGAAGTAATAAGAGAGTATTCCGAGTTCAACGGATATGAAATAACTGAAGCAGAGGATGGCATGACAGCGGTGGGGCTTTGCAAACTCAATGATTATGATTTGATAATAATGGATATAATGATGCCCAAGCTAGACGGATTCTCTGCCTGCAAGGAAATCAAAAAAATCAAAGACATCCCCATAATAATGCTCTCTGCAAGAAGCGAAGAATACGACAAACTCTTTGGCTTTGAACTGGGCATAGATGACTATGTGATCAAGCCCTTTAGTCCCAAAGAGCTAATGGCCCGGGTAAATGCGGTCTTGGCCAGACGAATCAAGCCTTCCCAGATAACGGCCGAAATACTGGAATTCGATGGACTTGTCATAAACATACCGGGCCGTATAGTTACTGTTGACGGTGAAAAGATAGAATTGACACCCAAGGAGTATGATCTCCTGTTCTATCTTGTAAACAATAAAAATATTGCTCTTTCCAGGGACAAACTGCTTTCTGATATCTGGGGATATGATTTTTTCGGTGATGACAGGACCATAGACACCCACATAAAAAATCTCCGCAACAATCTGGGACCCTACAGGGATTACATAGTTACCCTGCGGGGAGTAGGATACAAGTTTGAAGTTTAAATTCGACTATAAAAGTATCAAGGTAAGAGTATGGGTCTATTTTTTATGCTTTACTGCCATCGTTCTTATGCTTGTCTGGTTCCTTCAGATACTCTTTATCAACAACTATTATGAAGAAATGAAAGTGCGGGAAACCAAACGTGTTGCAGCAAATATAACCTCGGACTATACCAACGGAAACCTCAATGAAATAATCGGCGAAGTAGAAAAGCTTTCAGAAAATGATGATATGTTCATACGTATCGAATCTCTGCAAACCGGTATAATTTTCTCCCCGTCCATTGATGATCGGGGATATGAGAATGAAATAGAAACAGTCAAAAGCAAGCTTATCACCAGCGGGAAAAATAATATATCTCTCATAATAAGCAGCCCCTACAACAGCCGCAATGTTCTTGTATATGCCGGGTTTTTGGATCCGGCAGAAGAAAATATACTCTATGTTTTCTCTCCTCTTTATCCGGTGAAGTCCACAGTCAGCATACTTCAAAACCAGCTGGTCTATATAACTATCATAGCCTTGATACTGGCCACAATAATTGCATATGTGCTTTCCATAAGGATCACAAAACCGATAAGATCTATCATAAGATCCGCAGGAAAGCTTTCGGCGGGCCAGTACGGCATAACTTTCAGGGCAGAAAAAACATATTCTGAAATAAAGGATCTGGCTGATTCTCTTAACAAGGCTTCTTATGAACTGGAAAAATCCATAAACCTCCAAAAAGATCTGATGGCCAATGTGTCCCACGATCTCAGGACACCTTTGACCATGGTCAAATCCTATGCGGAGATGATAAGAGATCTTTCCGGTAACGACCCCAAAAAACGTGACCAGCATCTAAATGTTATAGTTGAAGAAGCAGACAGGCTTAATGTCCTGGTGGGTGATATGCTTACTCTGTCTGCCATGCAGTCGGGCAAAATATCTTTGAGCAAGAACACATTCAACATAAAAGAAGCCGCTGAAAATGTTCTTCTTCCCTATCGTCTTCTGGAAGAAAAAGAAGGATACAGAATAAAATTCATATGTCGTCAGAATATATATGTCAACGGCGATCTGGAAAGAATAAAGCAGGTCATTTCTAACCTGCTGACAAATGCCGTAAAATATTGCGGTGCCGACAAGACCATAACCCTCTCTATCAAACGCACCGGCAAAAAAATGCGCTGTGAAGTAAAGGACCATGGAATGGGTATCAAACCCGAAGAACTTCCCCATATATGGGAACGTTATTACAAAGCCAGCAGCAACCATGTAAGAGCAACCACCGGATCCGGACTTGGACTTTCCATAGTGAAAGAGATCCTTTCCCTGCACAGGGCAGACTTCGGTGCAGACAGCAAGCCCGGTCACGGATCTTCCTTCTGGTTCGAACTTGATACGGTCAAAAAGCGCTGATCGCTTCTGTTATGCTGGAAACTCCTTTTAGCTCTATTTTTAATTTCTCTTCTTCCAGTTTTGATGCATTTCTTTTGGGCAGTATGGCTTTTTTGAAGCCCATTCTTTCAGCTTCTTTTATTATTTTTTCTGCATTTTGAACAGCCCTGAGATTTCCGGTGAGACCAACTTCACCTATTACAATGGTTCCCTCCCTGCAGGGTTTTGCTGTGCATGCGGAATATATGGCCAGAGCCACAGCCAGGTCTGAGGAGGTCCCTTCGGGCCTTAATCCTCCCACTATGTTCACATATATATCCTGATTCATAAGGGGAAGTTCTGCTTTTTTCTCAAGGACAGCTATTATCATATTCAATCTTGAAAGATCCACCCCTATGGAAGATCTTCTGGCGAATCCCACGCTGACAGGAGCCGCAAGAGCCTGAACTTCCAGCAGCAGCGGTCTTGTGCCCTCATGTAC
>Ga0123334_1002715_pt1 | contig 20072 bp, 16 predicted proteins | sample BiotimSIPDNA_FD_89706 | JGI IMG/M metagenome (GOLD analysis project Ga0123334, IMG submission 89706) | Anaerobic biogas reactor microbial communites from Washington, USA - Biogas_R1 time_0 SIP DNA | ecosystem: Engineered > Bioreactor > Anaerobic > Unclassified | place: Washington, USA... | reverse complement strand
TAGCAATGGCATCAGCCTTGTCCCGGGGTTTTCCCAGCACCGTTCCATCTTTGTATACGATGGTATCGGCTGTGATCACCAGATCATTGGCATTAGCGAGGGCACTGTTGGCTTTGGCTTTCTGCAATGCAATATAGCGGGCTGTTTCCGCACCATCCAAACTGGATGGGTAAGACTCATCGGTTTCCACCGGGTCGAGTACGCTCACTTCCAGACCAAGCTCTTCAAGCAAAGTACGGCGGCGGGGTGAACGGGAGGCCAGCTTCAGATGGTAGCCATCAAGATTGGGGAGGAGGTGATTCATGTGAATGGTCAACAAAAACGGTCGTTACCAGCCAAAAGCCTCGGCGCCATCCATCCAGATGCCCTGGGCCTTCATGATCTGTTCAATCAGGTCCCTGCCACAGCCGTCACCAGCCTTATGGTGGGAAACGTAACGGGCAATTTGACGGATCTCGGGTGCTGCGTCTGCGGGACAAGCCGGAAGTCCGACCAACTTCATGACTTCATAATCAGGGATATCATCACCCATATAAGCCACCTGATCTGCACGCAAACCGGTCTTGGTCAGGAAATCGGCAAAGTCGTATTTTTTCACGCTGGAAGCCATGTAGATGTGCTTAACTCCCAACAATTCAAAGCGTTGGCGAACAGCCTCGGTACGACCACCGGTAATAATGCCGATGATCAGGCCTTTCTTGACGGCGTGATGGATGGCGTAGCCGTCCTTGATATTGACGGTGCGCATGGGTTCCCCGTTGGGATACAAAGGTATGATGTCGGCTGAAAGGACCCCGTCTACATCGAAGACGACGGCTTTCAGGGTGGTCAGGTCAAACGGAATGGTACTCATAAAAAGTGTTGATGAATGTGTTCGCTGAGTAGTTTGTATAGAGCGGCTTTTTCAGGATGATTGGCCAGTAGTAACAGGTGTTTGTCAATCACTCGACGATCGTTGCGCACGGCTGGACCAGTCTGAGCCTCCCTTGGTGCGAGGTCGTGCACCTTGGCGGCTGTCTCATCGATCAAGGGCAATAAAAGGGAAAAATCCAGGCCGTCTTCTTCCAGCAGTTCGCCAGCCACTCCATAGAGATGGTTCACAAAATTGCAGGCATAGACAGCGGCCAGATGCAGGGTAAGTCGTTTTTCGGATGCCAGGGGCTTGACGACACCAGAAATGTCAGTGGCCAAAGCGCTGATCATCTGTAGCGTCGTATCGTCGGTCGCTTCTACAAACAACGGCAAGGACGTCAGGTCGAGTGGGCGGTTGGGACTGAACGTTTGCAGGGGATACAACACACCGGCCCTGTTTGTATAGGGAGCCAGCAACGAGAGCGGCAGGCTACCGGCCGTATGCACCAGCAAAGGATTATCCCATTGGTTTAAAGGCATTTCATCCAATACCGTTGTCAAGGCGTCATCGCTCAAGGCACACAGGTACAGATCGGCACCGGGTTTGATGGCGGCCGGCTGGTCGACAGCTTCTGCTCCCAGCGTATCAGCCAGTTCGGAGGCATGTGCCATGGTTCGGCTATAGACCTGCTCAAACCGGTGTCCGGCCTTGAATAAGGCGGGTCCCAGGTGATTGGCCACGCGTCCGGCTCCTATCAATGTAATCAGCATGATGTTGCTTTCAAAAACAGGTCGTTGATTTATTCATCGTGGCCGTAGCCATTGAGGTGCACCTTTTCCCATTGCATCTTGCTTTCGTCAAAGGGCTTGCGTTCTTCGGCCTTGACTCCAACGGCAATGATGGCCAGCACACTCAGGTGATCGGGTACGTTCAACACCTTGCGCACATAGGCTTCGGCATCTTCGCCATCGGCGGTTTGACGCAAACGTACCTGAATCCAGCAGGACCCCAGTCCCAGGTCTTCAGCTTCCAATTGAAGCAGAATGGCTGCGATCGAGGCATCTTCCACCCACACGTCGCTGCGGGAAGGATCGGCCAGGACAACCACGGCCAGGGGGGCTTTTTCCAAAAACTGACTACCGTGCTTCTTACAAGCGGCCAGGGTCTGAATAGTGGCTGGTTCGTCAACCAATACAAACTCCCACGGATTGCTTCGCTTGGAAGAGGGTGCCATCAAAGTGGCTTGCATAAGCATTTCCACCAACTCGGGACTGATTTGAGTGTCTTTGAAGACACGGGTACTGCGTCTGAGACGTAGCAAATCCAGAAGGTTCTCCATAAAATAAGGGCAATAATGACCGCAAATATACGTTTTATTCCTTAGATTTGCCTGCTTTTCCAGGGTGGGATCAACGATTGAACCTACCTGAGACACCTTATGATGCGACACCTGACCCTTTACCTGTTCCTCTTGCTGCTTTGCTGCCCTTTCAATGTCATGGCTGAGGGTAAGGTTCTTGTGTCCGGTTACGTGATGGACCAGAACAGCAGGGCCGTAGAACTGGCCTCCGTGAGCACGTTGGGGGGCGCTTTCAGCACCTTGACCGACGAAGACGGGTATTACAGCCTCAGCCTTCCCATGGCCGACACCCTCATTTTGCAATACGCTTGCCTCTCTTACCAACCGGCTGTCCGCATCATACCTATAGATCGTACCGAACTGAGGGTCAACGTCATGCTCAGCATCCATTCCAGAAACCTGAACGAAGTGGTCGTTAAGGGTCAACAACGCCGCACCAACACACTCGAAGCCCTCGATGCCAAAGCTGTCAGGCTGTTGCCCGATGCGACCGGCGGAAGCATTGAAGCGCTGCTGGTGACCTTCGCAGGGGTGAGTTCCACCAACGAAATGAGCACCCAATACTCCGTCAGAGGAGGCAATTACGATGAAAACCTAGTCTACGTCAACGGCATCGAGGTGTACAGGCCGTTGCTCATCAGAGCCGGCCAACAGGAAGGTTTGAGCTTTATCAACCCGGAAATGGTCCAGGAAGTGCAGTTTTCTGCCGGCGGTTTTGACGCCAAATACGGGGACAAGATGTCGTCCGTCCTTGACATCACCTATCGCAAACCCGACTCCCTGGAGGCCGTGGCCAATCTCAGCCTGCTAGGCGCTAACGCCTACCTGGGTCAAACCACCAAAGACGGCCGCTTCAGCCAATTGCACGGCTTCCGCTACAAAACCAACGCCTACCTGCTAGGGTCCCTGCAGACAACAGGCGAATACGATCCGTCCTTCCTGGATTACCAAACGTACCTGACCTGGCGCCTAACGCCACGTACCGAGCTCAGCTTCCTGGGCAATGTTTCGGGCAACACCTTCCGTTTCAAACCGGAGAGCCGGGCAACCGAATATGGCACCTTCAACCAAAAGTACAACCTGAGAGTGTATTTCGATGGGCAGGAAAAAGACCGCTTTGAAACATCGTTTGGAGCGTTAACTCTGTCTCATAAGGTCAACAAAGACATCAGTCTCCAACTGCAGTCCAGCGTGTTCCGCACCGTGGAAGAAGAAACCTACGACATTACCGGGCAATATATGCTCAGTGCCACTCCCATTAAAAACAACAAGGCAGACACAGCCCATACGGCCCTGCTTGGCGTAGGCACGTATCATGAACACGCCCGCAATTACCTGACCGCCTCCGTTTTCAACCTCTCGCACGCCGGAGAGTGGGCCCTCGATGGACACCGGGTTCAGTGGGGCCTGGGATATCAGCTGGAGGCCATCACCGACCAGATCAGGGAATGGGAAATGCGTGATTCCTCGGGGTACGCCCTCCCCTACAGCCCCACCACCATCAACATGGTGCATAATCTGCGGGCCAAGACCACCATGGGTAGCAACCGCATCACCGCTTACCTTCAGGACACCTGGCGTTTCAGGCGGTCGGCCGGTCTTTTCATCCTTACCGGTGGGCTGCGGCTCAATTATTGGGACTACAACGGCGAAACCTTGATCAGCCCCCGATTGACTGCTTCTTTCCTACCGGCCTGGAACAGCGACATCGCGTTCAGGTTGGCCGGCGGAGTCTATTACCAGGCACCCTTCTACAAGGAATTAAGGGATACGGCTACGATCAATGGGGTAACGACCGTTCAATTAAACAAAGACATCAAGGCTCAAAAAACGCTGCAAGTGATCGGAGGCATGGACCATCACTTCGTTTGGGTGGACAGACCCTTCAAGTTCACCGCCGAGGCCTATTACAAAGCCATGAGCGACCTCATCCCCTACACCGTGGACAACGTCCGTATCCGTTACATGGGCCGCAACCTGGCCGACGGATACACCGCTGGTTTGGACATGAAGCTCTTCGGTGAATTTGTGCAAGGCACCGACTCCTGGATAAGTCTATCCCTCATGCGCAGTAAGGAAACCATCAACGGGGTCACCATCCCCCGTCCCAACGAACAACGATACAACGTGTCCGTTTTCTTCCAGGATTACTTCCCCAGCGATCCGCGCTTCACCATGAGCCTGAAACTGATCTGGGCCGACGGTCTCCCCTTCGGTCCGCCAGACAGTGACAAGAGCCTGGCTACCCTCCGCATGGCCCCCTACCGCCGCATTGACCTGGGACTTTCCAGGGTTTTCTGCCCGGAGAACGATCCATTCATGCGTCGCTGCTTCCTGCGCTACACCAAACAGCTCTGGCTGGGCTTTGACTGTTTCAACTTGCTCAACACCGAGAATGTCAACTCCTACTATTGGGTTACCGACATCAGTAACACTCAATGGGCTGTTCCCAATTATTTGACTGGCCGCTTGTTAAACCTGCGCTTGACCGCTGAATTCTGAGCCATGGACATCACGGATTACCGCTTTTCATTTGAGGAACTGGCTGTGACCTGGTCTGATTTCCTGACCATCTCACCGGAGGAATCCAGAGGTATGGACGCCTTCCCCGAATTGGTGGAAGATGTCATGCAGGCTGCCGCTGAGACGCTCACAGCCGTCGGGGGTTACCGCATCCTACCCTTGACCGAGGTATCAACGGATTATCTAACGATTGAAGGTCAACGTTTTGAAACAGGCCGCATCATCGCCAAACCGCTGCAAAAAGCCGATCACCTGGCCGTTTTCGCCTGCACCGCCGGCCCTGTCATCAGACAACTTTACGATCGATATCGACGGGAAGAAGACCCCCTCAAAGCCTACATCGCCGACACCCTGGGAACCGTTGTGGTGGAAAAAGCCATGGACAAGGTACAGGCTCACCTGGAAGCTGAAATCTCACAGCAAGGCTGGCTTATCACCAACCGATACAGCCCTGGGTATTGTGGCTGGCATGTCAGCGAACAACAAAAGCTATGGACCTTGTTGCCAACCGGATTTGGAGGCATCAACCTAACCCCCTCCTCCCTCATGTTGCCCGAAAAGTCGGTCAGCGGCTTCATCGGATTAGGTCCTCATGTACGTAAGGTTAACTATGCCTGCCAGCACTGCGACATGGAGCATTGTTTGTACCGTCGTAAACGGTTGGCAACACTCTCCTGACTTTTTAATCATCAGGAAATTAAAGGATCCTTGGATCTTTCAAAAGCAAGAATATAATATCTTTGCACAAATGATCCTTTAATCCGCCATGAAGACAAAATGCCTCCCTGTCCTTTTTTTGCTACTGCTTTGCTCGCTAGCTACCCATGCTGACCTGGTTGTTCAGGCGGAGGACGGTGTTTATGTTGGCAAAACAGATACCCAACATTCCGGTTATACAGGTACTGGTTTTGTGGATTTTTCCAATAAGACCGGCAGTAGCCTGTTGCTGGAATTCAGTCTGGCCGAAGCCATGCCATCGGCCACGGTGCTGGTGAGGTGGGCAAACGGCAAAGACGATGACCGCTCCATGAGTTTCAAGGTGAACGACGAACTGCAGGTTGAAAGTCAAGCCTTTGGCAACTCAGGCTCTTTCACCACCTGGGTAGAAACCACTGTAAAACTAAATTTTCGCAAAGGCACCAACCGGCTTTTGTTGACGGCTCTTACCTCGAACGGCGGGCCGAACCTGGATAAAATTACCATCGTCGGTGCCGAAGAGGGTGTGCGAGAGTTTCAACTGAGCGTAAACGTTCAAGGTAAAGGACGGGTGATTAAAGCACCCGATGCGCCCTATTATCCACAGGGAACCGAAGTGCAGTTGGAGGCCGTTCCCGACTCGGCGGTCGGAGCTGAATTTGTGGGCTGGAGCGGTGACTTGACCGGCTCCGATTCGATTTGTTCAATCACCATCGACGGCAACAAAAGCGTGACTGCTACATTTAAATCGACGATACACAGCGTGTATTATTGTGCGCCTATCGAAAAAGGTGGCAACGACAACAACGCTGGCAGCCTGGAGGCACCCTTTTTCACGGTCAGCAAGGCACTAAGCCTGATGGTGCCTGGCGACACACTTTACCTACGTGGGGGTATTTACCGTTACAAAACCACCATAGTGCTCGATCAACACGGCTCTGAATTGGAACGTATTTGCATCGTCAATTTTCCGGGTGAAAGGCCGGTCTTGAATTTCTACGACATTTTTTCTACGTATACCAATTTGAACTCAACGGCCCGTGGTACGGCCCGTGGTTTTAAAATAACCGGCGATTATTACTACCTCAAAGGCCTGGAAATTTGCCAGGCGCCTGATAATGGCATCAAAATAGAAGGCAGTCACAATACATGCGAGTTACTGATTCTCCATCACAACGGCGATTCCGGCATACAAATCGGCTTGGCCAAGGATGATCCCGACGCCCCCGATAAGGTGGCCAACAACCTGATCAAAAACTGCGACTCCTACCGTAACCTCGACTGGGGAACCAGTTATGAAAACGCCGACGGGTTTGCCTGCAAACTCTCGCCCGGTGCCAACAATCGTTTTACGGGTTGCCGTGCCTGGCAAAACGCCGACGACGGCTGGGATTTTTACATGACTCATTACACCATTTACCTGGATACCTGCTGGACCTTTGGCAACGGCAATCCAGATTTGGCCACCAAAGAGGATCTGGACTGGGAATATGGGCAAAAAAACGACATTCCCACTTCATGGTCTGGCGATGGGAACGGCTTCAAACTAGGAGGTGACGGTTGGGCTGCCAAACATATGGTGAGTCATTGTATTGCCTTTGACGGTTATCAAACTGGAACCGGTTTTAACGAAAACAACAATGCCGACAGCCTGTTTATTTTCAATTGTGTTTCCTGGCAGGGCGCTAAGAATTTTCGTGTGCGGGCTTATCCCAGCGATGTCCGCAATTGCATCAGTTTTGATGCCAAAACCAGCGGCGAAAGTCAACTGTATACGTTAGCTGAAGGATCTATCAGTCTGAATAATTCCTGGAATCAGATACAGGGAGATGCCCTCGTGCCTTACAAAACCTCTACCGGTGCCATTTTTGATCAAAAATCCATTTATAACGAGTTTGTCAGCACATCCAAGGAGGATTTTCTGGCTCCTCGTCAAGCGGACGGCAGCCTACCCGACAACGGCTTCGGTCGCCTCAAATCCAATGCCATATTCATCGACATGGGCATTAACACTGTGCGGGGCATCGATCCAGTCAGTCTAAGCACGACAAACATTTACTTGAACAACTACACAGGCCTGGCCGTCGACCTGGGAGCATACGAATACGTCCAACCCACCGGGCTACAGACAATTAAGCCCCTCAGCCACCGCCTTAAAGCCGCGCCCAACCCCTACCGGCTTGATTGCATCATTGAAATGGCATTTATCGAAACAGGCAACGCCGAACTGCACGTAGTTGACCTGTCGGGTAAGCCACTGCTTACCCGGAAAATAAACGAGGTGATGGCGGGTGAAAAACGCAGTCTTCAGTTGGACATGATCCTTCCGGCCGGTGTTTACATCCTGGTATTACGCAATGGGAAATCAGTTGAACGCTTGAAAATAATCAAGTTGTAGCATTTCCTCTTAGGATTGTCAGTTTAGTACCTCCTAACTGCGCAGCAATTTCTGAATAAGACGAGTGGTGGCTACCGATGATTTCCTTGGTCTGGCTGAGGCACCAGAGATCAACCACGGCATCTTTCATACCCTGTAGTGAGGTGCGTTCCAATTTTGCCGGGTGAAAAATAATCCGATCACCATACCGATTGATCATCGTTTGTTTCACCACTCTATCATCGGTCGCCACATAAAACATCACATTTGGAAAATCATGCAGACGTTTATCCATGCAACGAAGAAAATCATCGACATCATTTTGTTGAATGGACTTTACATTATCCGTGCGTCGAATGTGCACGCCTACTACGTGCTCAGAAAAATGGGACATCAATGAGTCAATGGTTTCCTGAATCACACTGGTCGGTACAAACAACGCCTTTAATGGATAACAATCGGCCAATACACCAGCAGAAATGATGAATATCGATCCGTGAAGTGTTTCAATAGTACGATCATCCAGCGATGTATGATCGTCTAGCTGATGCTGAAAAATAAACCATCTTAAAATTCTCGGGAGGTAAAAATTCCGTTTTCGGGCAACTTTATGCCAATAATCAACCTGCCCTGTCAACGAAACGGACAATCCATCTATACAAACCGGTTCAAAAAGCTCCAGGAAATTGGCAAAACAATCACGGTTCTTTTCCCAACGCACAACAATCGGACAGCCTCTTTGTTGGGCAATCATAACGCTTGATGCCATCGCACGCATACGGTTGCACAATCCACCGAGTGGTACCAATGTGATGGAGGTTGCTCTCATCGATGCGAAGAGTTAATAAACGTTAAATGATTCATGCAGCTTGGAAAAACGGACGGGCTTGAAGTGAACAGGCAGCAAAGACTGATCCCAACAACCATCGAAAGTACAAACATTTTCTCAAAAATCAGTCCTACTATCGAAGTTCGGGACGCCAAAACGCTCAAAGCACAGCTATGGGCGTAACGAACACTTGCAGGTATCTGTGTCAAAATTAATTAATGTTTAATAATTGGCCGTTTGCTATATTATAAGGAAGGATTGGAATATATTTGCAACAGTTTTTCCAATCCTGTGACACACCTCGGACTCTTGTGTCTACAGTCAGCAATCTCGTCGTATAAACGTTTAAACGAAAACGAACATGCCAGTTAAAAACTCCATTTTCAGCAAGTTAACACCAAAGGAGCCCAAATTCTTTCCCATCCTGAAAGAACTTTCGGAGGTTATCCTCACGGCTTCCGACCTGATGATCGAGAGTGTAGGTCAATGTGACCACGAGCGTTCCATTGACTTCTACAAAAAAATCAAGGAACAAGAAAAGCGGGGTGACGTCTTGTCAAACCGCGTTTTTGACGAGCTCAACCACACCTTCATCACTCCCTTCGACCGGGAAGACATTCACCACCTAGCCACCACGCTGGACGACGTGATGGACTATATCAACAGCGCCGCCAAACGCATCGTGCTCTACAACCCCAAACGGATGCCAGAATCGGCCACCCAACTGGCTCAGCTTATCAAGGAAGACGCGATTTGCATCGACAAGGCTGTTGATCAATTGGACGTATTGAAAAAAGACGCCAAAATAATCAAAGCTCTCTGCACTGAGCTTCACGACATCGAAAACAAGGCTGACGACGTGTATGAACATTTCATTATTGACTTGTTTGAGCAGGAAAAAGACGGCATTGAAGTCGTCAAACTCAAGGAAATCATGCAGGAGTTGGAAAAAGCCACAAATGCAGCTGAGCAAGTCGGAAAAATCATCAAAACCATCATCGTAAAATACGCTTGAGCCCATGTTGACCCTACTCATTGTCGTCATTGCATTGGCCTTGGTTTTCGATTTCATCAACGGCTTCCATGATGCCGCCAATTCCATTGCCACCATTGTTTCCACGAAAGTGCTCAAGCCGCTTCAGGCTGTGTTGTGGGCTGCGATGTTTAACTTCGTAGCCTTTTTTATTGCCAAATACGTCATTGGTGAATTTGGTATCGCCAACACGGTGTCCAAATCCGTGGTCGATACCTTCATCACCTTGCCAGTTATTTTTTCCGGCATAACCGCTGCTATCATCTGGAACCTGGCCACTTGGTGGCTTGGTATCCCCTCTTCCTCTTCCCACACCTTGATCGGCGGGTTTGCAGGAGCAGCCATCATGAGTTCCATCATCCAAAGTGGGTACACCACCAGCGGTCTGGAAGCCATCAAGGGCGATGTCATCATCAAAATTGCTGCGTTCATCGTGCTGGCTCCGGCTATTGGTATGTTTGTATCCAGTTTACTAACCCTCCTCATCCTTTACACGTTCAAAAAGGTCAACCCTCACAAAGCCAACACGTGGTTTAAACGGCTTCAGTTGGCTTCATCGGCCTTGTTTAGTATTGGACATGGCTTGAACGACTCCCAGAAAGTGATGGGTATCATCGCTGCTGCGTTGTTTGCTGCTTATCACGACCACGGCATCGATACCGGATTTACTGAAATCGGCCAGATGTTACCCGACTGGGTGGCTTTCTCCTGCTTCTTTGTCATCTCCTTGGGTACCGTCATGGGTGGCTGGCGCATCATCAAGACCATGGGGTCACGTATCACCAAGGTGACACCCCTCGAAGGCGTTGCTGCTGAAACAGCCGGTGCTCTAACGCTCTACCTGACTGAATTCTTGCACATACCTGTCAGTACTACCCACACCATTACCGGTGCCATTATCGGTGTTGGAGCCGTCAAGCGCTTGTCAGCCGTACGTTGGGGAGTTACCCGAAGCCTGATGGTGGCTTGGATTCTAACCATTCCTGTCAGCGCTACCCTGGCTGCGTTGATTTATTTCCTGTTCGGCGTTCATTTGTATTAATAGACCAAACACATAATCATACAACATGAGTCATTCAATTTTCAGCAAATTCACTCCTAAAGAACCCAAGTTTTTCCCCGTTCTGAAGGAAATGTCAGAGGTCATGGTCAAAGCGGCCGATCTCTTGATTGAGTTCATCACTCATTACGACCACGCGACAGCTGCCGACTACTACAAGAAAATCAAGGAACAGGAAAAGAAGGGAGACGCCTTGGCCAACCGTGTCTTTGACGAATTGAACAAAACCTTCATCACACCATTCGACCGGGAAGACATCAACCAGTTATCAAGCCGTATGGACGATGTGACAGACTACATCAACAGCTGTGCTAAACGCATGGTGTTGTACAATCCATCCCGCATGCCCGAAAGTGCCGTGACACTGGCTCACCTGATCAAGGATGGCGCCGTATGCATAGGCAAGGCTGTAGACGAATTGGATGTCATGAAGAAGGATCCAAAGCACGTTATCGCTTATTGCCAGGAGTTGCATGAGATTGAAAACAAAGCCGACGATGTGTACGAACATTTTATCATCGACCTGTTTGAGAATGAGAAAAATGGCGTTGAGTTGATCAAACTCAAAGGCATAGTATATGAACTGGAAAAGGCCACCGATGTCGCTGAATATGTAGGCAAAATCATCAAGACCATCATCGTTAAATACGCTTAGGCGTCGTTGCAATGACATTGCTAATCGTTATCATCATCCTGGCGCTGCTTTTTGACTACATCAACGGCTTTCACGATGCAGCCAATTCCATCGCCACGATTGTTTCCACCAAAGTACTGACCCCCTTCAGGGCCGTACTTTGGGCTGCCAGTTTCAATTTTGTTGCCTTCTTTATCGCCAAATACCTGATCGGTGAGTTTGGCATTGCCAACACAGTTTCCAAGACTGTCTTCGAAGCATACATTACCCTACCTGTTATTTTTTCCGGTATCGTAGCCGCCATCATATGGAACTTAGCCACATGGTGGCTTGGTATTCCATCCTCCTCCTCGCATACGTTGATCGGGGGGTTTGCCGGCGCCGCCATCATGAGCAGTGGTTTTCAAGCCATTCATGTGGGTATCATCATTAAAATTGCGGCTTTTATCTTTATTGCCCCTCTAATTGGTTTCATCATCTCAACGTTGTTGACCATTCTAATCATGTACATTTGCAAAAAGGGCAATCCACACAAGGTCAATAGATGGTTCCGACGTTTGCAGTTGGTCTCGTCAGGTTTGTTCGCCATTGGCTTCGGGCTGAACGATTCTCAAAAAGTGATGGGTATCATCGGGGCAGCCATGATTGCAGCCTACGCTCAAGGTATCGAATTGGGTATTGCCGAATTTAGCCAATTGCCAGACTGGGTGGCCTTCGCCTGTTTCACAGCCATCGCGTTGGGTACCATGACGGGTGGTTGGAAAATAGTCAAGACCATGGGTTCTAAAATCACCAAGGTGACCTCCCTTGAAGGTGTCGCTGCTGAAACAGCTGGCGCTATCACCTTGTATGTAACAGAGTTCCTGCACATTCCCGTCAGTTCCACTCACACCATAGCCGGAGCCATTATCGGTGTTGGATCTGTTAAACGCCTCTCAGCCGTACGCTGGGGCATCACCCGCAATCTACTGATCGCCTGGATTCTAACCATACCCGTAAGTGCGGTGATGGGAGCCTTGATTTTCTTCCTGGTAGGCGGTTTACTGTAACGTTTGCTCAGAAAAACTCCCCAAACTGGGTTTGCTGACGTTCCACTTCTTCCAGCGCACGCTGCCGTTCTTCCGGTGTCATGCGCTGGTTGAATACTTTATCGCTGTGTTGCTGCACGCTGCCTTTCCAGGGTTGCTCCTTGTACAAGAGTGGTCTGAGGGGTGAATAGGTTTGCAGTGTCAATGTATCGGGCAGTGGTGTGTGCTCCCCTTCATACTGTACCCTGGCAATAACCGTGACCCATCCTGGCTTCGTAGTGGATCTCAGCAACATGGGGGCCGATCCGAATTCGACAGCCCTGGGGTTGGCGCCATTGGTGGCATCACCGATGATTTCCCCCTCTCCTTTCACGGTAAATAACACATTATCCTTGGCCAATCGACGTACGTTACCCTCATCATCCGTCACCTCGCAGATGACCACAGCCACATCGGAACCGTCGGCCATCAGGGCCAGGTGTTGATGATCTACACGGATGCGTAATTTAGTGGAACGTCGCGAGGGCATCTTCTTCACGCGACAAACCACTTCGCCATCCAGATACCCTTCGAATAGGAAACTGGCCTTCTGCCATTGTTTCTGCACATAGGAATACCGGCGCATGGCGTAATTGTCAAAGACGTTTTTGAAGACCAACGGGGCATGCGGTATACCCACCGCTTTTTTCGCTGCCACTACCGTGAATTGATCAGTCTCGTAACGGGTCAACCGCACCGAATCACAATTGGTGAACACCACGATGTCCGGGTTGGAGAAAGGTGTCAACTCGTGAGCTACATACAACATGGGTTGTATGCTGGCTGTAGGGTGCTTGAGCCTGGGATTGGTTTGGCTCTGAAACATATAATAGGCGTACTTGGGCTGCCTGAATGCGTCCAGCAAGCCGCCCCAATAGGTATCGGGATGGTAGCCGCGCTGATGGTCGAAGGGATGCCATAACGCCCCACCGATATGCTGCCTGGGGGTACTGCACTGTTCATCGTACACCATGGCCAAATGGAGGGCCTGGACTATCTGAGGGCCTTCTCCCCAACTGCGTGACACTCGGTTGGGCGAATTGTGAGCGTACCAGTCGTCGACATACTCTCCCCATTCGCGGGTAAAGAACGGCTTATCACTGTTCTTCACTTCTTCGGGGAAGCCGTACATCACATCGTACGCCTCCTTGATACCGGCTGATCGCACATCGGCGGCGGAGTACGTATCGTTGTAGGGGTATTCTTCCCTGGTGATGGCTAGCGTCTTATGGGCATAGTCAGCCGGAAACTGGGTTTCATTGAGGATGGGTTCCCACATCAACAGACAGGGATGGTTGCGGTCTCTGCGGATGGTTTGGCGTAAATCATCGTAGGATCGTTCTGAAAAGAAAGGGTCCTTGTTGAAATATTGCCAACCCGGGATGGCCACAATGACGAAAAGGCCCAGTTCGTCGCAGGCATCCATGAACGAGGGGTCCTGGGGGTAATGAGCCACACGGATAACCCGGCAACCGGCTTCTCTGAGCAATTTGGCGTCACGCCAATGCAGAGGATTGGGCATCGCATTGCCCAGGTAAGCGAAATCCTGATGGCGGTTGCCACCAATCAATTTATCATAAGGCTTGCCATTGAGGTAAAAACCGTCCTTGCCCTTGAACTCAATCTGACGCAACCCTATTCGTGTTATACCACCATCCAGGGCAAACCCATCCTTGGTCGTCAGTCTGGTTTCCACCCTGTACAAGGAAGGATTTTCTGGTGACCACAGTTGTGGCGTCGTCACCTTGAAGCGTTGGGTTGTCACCCCATGTTTACCTGCTTTCAGGCTCAGTGTTGTCGTTTGGCTTTCGAGCACCTTGCCTGCCGGATTCTTAAGGGTAGTGATAACCCTCAGTGTTTGTGCTGTTGTACCATCGTTCTGCACATCGGTCTTGACACTGACCAATGCTTCCTTGTCGGTCAGGGCGTCCATGTGTACAAAAAGGCCACCTCCGGCCACTCGGTTGACCTCGTTGGGATCGCTGATATGTGTTTGTCCTGTTGCAATCAACCACACATCTCTATACACGCCCCCATGGTAGGTGAAATCCAATTTGCTTTGAGGTTTGCCCGGCGGGTAGCGTTTGTCATCGCTGTTGTCCACCTTAAGGGCAATAAGGCAGTCATCACCACCTTTTATGCCTTGTTTACTCAGGTCAATGATAAAGGGCAAATAGCCTCCCATGTGTTCCAACACGAATCGACCGTTGACAAAGACCTCCGTTCGCCCCATGGCTGCCTCCACATGGAGGGTAAGGCGTTTGCCGGCGACGGCTTCGGGCAGGTTCACATGCTTTCTATACCAGACTGGCCCCTGATAATTACGACCACCGCTGGCCTCTACCGGCATCAGTTCAACGGTATGTGGCAGGCTCACTACTGGCCAGGTCTTATCGTTGAAGTCGCTTTTTTCTGCGCCTTCCGCGTCTCCTTTGTAGTAGCGCCATCCGACGTTGAAGTTGTAGACACTACGACCACTGCCACCAAGGTCGAAAAATCCGGCTGCCGAGTAGGCGCGAATCAGATCGGCTTGTCCTTGTGTGGGTTGTAGGTTAATGGCGAGAAATAGGGCAAGAAGGAAAACGAAGGGGTGTTTGCTTGTTGTCATGGCAGATGGTAATGGTTACTGTCGTGGGTAAAGTTACCATTTTTCTACGATGACATCTCTATCGTTGAATTTTGTGAGTCTAGTTTTTGGTGTCGGCTCTTCTTTTTCCTTCGAGACCCCTCCCCTAACGGGGTTGGGTATTGAATCCGACAGCATTGACGAAGGGTGCCAGCGAACCCGACGAGAGCGGCAAGGCCGACTTCGTGAAGTCACTTGAGACGAACGATCGGCGCCGCTGTCTAGGGGACGCAAGCCCTGAGGAACGGGTGTCGGAGACAATACCCGACTCCGCCCAAAGGGGAGCGGAATCGAAGAAAGAAAGAGATTCCCGCAGAAAGGGGAGCAAAAGGATCAGATCCAGGTAGCCTTGTGCCACAAGGTTTCCAGAGGACCCTGCTTGTGACTCTTCATCCACCAAGTACTAAACCAACTTTGAAGAATAGCCAACACAACACCAATCAAAATCGCATAAGTGGCACCCGTATACTCGTACAACCCCAAACCAAAACCATAGTAGATAAAAGAACCAACAATGGATTGCATGAAGTAATTCGACAAACTCATTCTACCCATGTGAGAAAAACCTTTCAACAAGCGATTACCTTTAACGGTATGGAACAAGAGGGTGAAACTAGACACCAACACCACCATGAAAGCCATATTGGTTAAGGACACCTCGATGGTTTGAAGCGGCCGCAGGATTGCTTGACTGTCAATCCAACCACCTAAGTAAAGCTTAATGGGATACAGCACACAGAAAGCACAAGCAGCTATCAACAAGGCCTTGCGCCAGAAACGTTTGGCAGAAGGTGTTGTTTCAAACACACCCAAACGACCAGCCAGCATACCAAACATAAACAACGCGATGGTTTGGAATACCCGTCCCATCTCCCAGCTCCACAAAACGACAGCTAGTTTACCGTTGGTCAGGTTACCCACCCAGGTGTCAATCAATGAATCGCCGGTAATATAGTCAGCAGCTCTGTTGAAATAAGCCCAGGAAGCTGGATCGGGCAACACCTTATCAGGGTTAAGCACCCCATCAATGACTCTATACCACTCGTATGGTTGCAGCATCAACACCAGGGCTATCCAGAAAACGGCCTTGTTGCTCAGTTTGGCCACAGGAATCAGACATAAGCCCAACACGGCATAGATGGAAAGGATATCTCCTTCGAAAAAGGCCGAGTTGATCATACCGAATCCCAGCAAGAGGAAGAGTCGCCAGGCAAAACGTCCTCTGAAATCCTTGTCCTTTTTGGCTTGATTGTTTGATTGGATAAAAAAGGTCAGTCCGAATAACAAGGCGAAGATGGCGTACGACTTGCCACCAAACAAGAAAAACATGGTATCCCAAATGACCTTATCTATCGACTTTATCCAGAGCGGCAGGTTGGTGGGGCTGAAATAAAAGTCAAAATGTTCGATGTTGTGCAACAACAAGATGGAAACAATGGCAAAACCACGAAGGGCATCAACGACATGCAGACGATTGGATGGTTGAGAAGGCGGCAACTGAGAAACAGACATAAAGGATTGAATAACAATTGATTATATGAGATATCAGAAAGTATCAGGCTGTTCTGTTAACGTGTCAGTTGTCAAGCGCTCAATCATCGACTTGAAGGCTGGGTATGCAGCAATCAACGCGGCTCTTTCGCCCACCACATGATCTTCAAATTCAAAGCCGGGAGCCACCGTCGTGCCAAACAAGGCGTAAGAACCGCCGTCCTTCAACCGGGCTCCTTGCCAGGTATCTTTGGGCACCACGACTTGAGGCAAAAAGCCGTTTTCAATGTCGCAGCCTAAGGACAACACCGTACCTGTGCCGTCTTCATTCAACTGGAGCATCTCTACCGGATCACCTTGGTAAAAATGGAACACCTCATCGGAGGGTAACCGATGTAACGTGGAACACGTCTCGGGTGTCAGCAAGTAGTAAATGGCTGTGGAATATGACCGGGGGCCTGTGTAACGGTCGGGTAACCCGGTCTTTTCAATGCATTCGGAAGATCGATATGTCTCACGGTAGTAACCGCCCTCCACCGTCAATGGTTTGAGGTTTAATTGTTCAATGAGTCGTTCAGCCTGCGTTTTCATCATCATTTCTTGGTGTTAGGGGTGATCCTGCCAAAAGGCCGGGTGAAAATCGTGACTATCCTGACTGTTTTTGTTTTGACGCACGAATGTACCTTATTTTTTCGGAAAGAAAGCCTCCAACCAGCGCGTTTTCAGACAGAAACGGCCGAAAAAAAGCACCATGTTACCAAACAGACACTATTTGTACCATAAGAGAAGCCCCAAAACAGCCCAAGCCTGTATTTTTGCCAGCAAAATAAACGAACCTATAGCTTATACTCATGACCTGTTCAACCCCACGTATTGCGTTCCTCTCAATCCTGGCATTGATGACAGCTTCGATGACAGTCAACGCAGCCACCCTCGAAAACATTCAAGTTGGTACCACGACACGGACCATGATTGCGTATGCTCCGGCAAAAATCACACCCAAACGTCCCTTGCTGATTTCCATGCACGGTATGAGCCAGGATGCAGCCTACCAGCAAAACCAGGCCAAATGGGAGTTGGTGGCCGATACCGCCAACTTTGTCGTAGTCTACCCCAACGGTATCAGCAACAGTTGGGATATTTCGGGTACAAGAGACATTGATTTTGTCCTGACCATCATCGATACCATGGCTAGTCGGTATGACATTGACCGTAACCGGGTGTACCTCTCCGGCTTTTCCATGGGCGGTATGTTCACGTACCACGCCATGAACCGTATTGCCGATAAAATTGCCGCCTTCGGTCCCGTGAGTGGTTACCCGTTGAGCGGGGGCAACTATACCAGCTCGAGACCCGTGCCCATCATCCATGTACACGGCGATGCCGATGACGTGGTCACTTACACCAACCTCCCTGGTTATTTGCAAGGATGGGTCACGCGCAACAACTGCCCGGCGACCCCCGTCGTGACAAAACCTTATCCATCCAACCTGCCCAATTCGTCAGCCACCAAGACGTACTGGGGGCCTGGTGACGCTGGCGTGGAAGTTGCCCTGATGACCATTGGCGGCAAAGGTCACTGGCATTCCATGGATCCGGCCAGCATCCTGACCAGCGTGGAAATCTGGAACTTTTGCAAGCGTTATGCCCTTGACCTGAGCGAGCCTGTTGTATCCTTTTCCAAGCCCGTTGGAGCCAGCCATTACGTCGTGATGGGCGCCAACGCCCAGGCAGCCGTAGAGGCGCTTACGTTTGAAGTAAAAGCCTCCGATCCTGACGGTCACATCGATACCGTTGCTTATTACAACGGCAACACCCTGTTGTACAAAACGACGACGGCCCCCTACTCCTTTCGCTGGGAAAACGTGCCAGCCGGCAACCATCAAGTACGAGCGGTAGCCATCGACAACGAAGGCAAAACAGGCTCTGCCACGGTGAATGTCAACATTGAAGCGCCCCTGCAAACCCATTCTTTCACTCAAGCCTTTACCACTGCCGGCACCTTGCCTGCAGGATGGATGACCTATGATGGTGCTGAAACACGTATCGGTTTTCAGTCGGGTCTTTCCTCCGGCTGCCGCATCTTTCAATTGACGGGTACACCCAGGGATTTCAATTACGGGCTCTATGTACGTAATACAAGCGGTGAGCCCAAGGCTGGTCGTGCCACACTGGGAAGTTCATCTGGTGCTGGCTATGTGCTGCTTCATCCAGGTGTCTACACCTTGAATGTGGGTTGTGCCAACTGGAACATGACCGCGGGCGGACAAGTCACCTGTCAAGTGAACGCCCTACCCGGTGATTCCACGTTAACCTCCCTGACCTTCCTGCCCACGAGCAACATTGGAAACGCCATGTCCAATCCTTTCTCAGGCACCAGTCCACAAAAAATCTGGTTCCAGGTGACCCAACCGACCATAATAGCCATTACTCTGTATACCCAGGATACACCCTGGGCTGATTTCGTATTGGGTGGCCTTACCCTCACCAAAGAAGTTGAAAATGCCTTGACAGAAAGCCGGGCCCGCTTTGCCACCACGTATGGAAAAGCTCAGACAGCGTTGTCGACAGCCTCCGACCCCATGTATGCTGGCGTCTTGTACAATGCATTGTCCGCATTGGTGACTGAATACAACAAATGGCAATCAGACGACATCACAGCCTACGAATCAGCCATCAGCCGTCTGGAAACAGCCACCAACGACCTTCTGCAACACAAGGCAGCCATTGACGCCACAGAAACTGAAATCATCGTTTTTGCCGACCACTTCTCTGGAAATGCCGGTACCTTGCCCAAAGGCTGGGAAACCAATGATGGTACCACCAGCCGTATCGGCCCATTGACAGGCCTGGGTCAAGGTAGCCGCATCCTGCATTTCACCGGTAGTCCCCGTGATTTCGACGACGGTCTTTATATACGCAACATTGACGGCAAAGCCAGTGAAGGGTTTGCCAAATTCGGATCAACAGCCACCGATACCGTCCTGACACTCAAAAAAGGCAAGTACAGGCTCAGTTATCGTGTATGCAACTGGAACATGACTGGCTTTGGAGCTATCAAAGGCCGTTTGATCAACCGCTCTACAGGGACCGTCATCGTTGAAAAAACAGTGACCCCCACCTGCAACATCGGGAACAACGCTGGGAATGCCTTCAGTGGCTCCAGCCTTATTGAACAAGCCTTTCAACTCGATGTAGACACTCAGGGCTCATTGGAGTTTTATACGGCAGACGCCGGTTGGGCTGACGCCATCATATCCGGCATTTCGCTGAGCCGAATCGTATACACAGCCCTGCCGGAAACGGCCGCATCACGGGCTCAACCAGTAAAAGTTGACCATTACGACCTAAGGGGTATGCCCTTGAAAAAACTACCCAACAAAGGCCTTTACCTGGTACGCACCACCTATGCCGATGGCCGTATGCGGGTGGAAAAAGTACTGGCCGATTGACAAAAGCGACCAACAGACAGTTTGACACATTACTTCTCATCAATAGAACTTGCATGAAAATGATTTCAACT
>Ga0123334_1002713_pt1 | contig 20075 bp, 15 predicted proteins | sample BiotimSIPDNA_FD_89706 | JGI IMG/M metagenome (GOLD analysis project Ga0123334, IMG submission 89706) | Anaerobic biogas reactor microbial communites from Washington, USA - Biogas_R1 time_0 SIP DNA | ecosystem: Engineered > Bioreactor > Anaerobic > Unclassified | place: Washington, USA... | reverse complement strand
TTGATCCCAATTTCCATGGCTTTTTCAAAGGCATTCTTGCCTTCCGGAGTGGCTGAGGCTGCATCCCGCAGAGCCATGTATATCCTTTCGAATATTCTAGGCACGGAACAAAACCAAGTGGGCTTGAACAGCTGCAAATCGCCGACCACCGTCTGTGGTGATTCAGCATAGGCGATGGTTTCGCCCAGGCAGATGGACTGCATCTGGCCGCATTGTCTTTCGTAAGTGTGCGAAAGCGGCAGGAAGGAAAGCAGCACATCGTATTCACTTAGCATACAGTCATTGCGGGTCCACATATTATTGTCAGCATTTACGGCATACATGAAGCTGGAGTGGGTGTGAACGGCACCTTTAGGGTCGCCGGTGGTTCCTGAAGTATAAATAATACTGGCCATATCCCAGATTTTTATTTCATCGCAGGCTTTTTCATAGCAGTAGGGATTCTTGTGCATATAAATGCGCCCCAGTTGCTGCAATTGGCTGAGATGCATAAAAGCCGGATGATCGGGGAGCGGACAATCGTCTTCCATAACGATGACTTTTTCCAGAGATGGCATATCGCCCAGGACGGAATGAACTTTTTCAACCCCGGCCTGGTCCTTGACAAAAATAAATCTCGACCCGGAATTGTTTACGATATAGGCCATTTCGCGGACGGAAAAAGAAGGGTAAACCGTAACGGTCACTGCCCCGCTGCCGAGGATGGCAAAATCGGACCAGAGCCATTGCGGGCAATTGTAGGCCATAATGGCAGCCCGATCCTGTTTCTTAATCCCCAGGGACAGCAATCCGGCGGTCAAATCTCTGACTTTCATGCCTACTTCTGCATAAGTCAGGGAAACGGTTTCGGTCGAACCTGGTGCCACTTTAAACCATTGGCAGCGGCGTTCACCGAATTTAATTACGGCGTGGTTTAATAATTCGGGCAAGGTACACATCTGCAGCTGTTCTCTGTTGGTCATGCATTCACACTCCTTAATAAATATCTTGCTAAGACTAGCTTAATTATACCTTGTAATCAATTCAATATGCGAATATTTTTAATTTTTAGTCTTTATCTTAAACTCCATTTTTTATTCTGTAAACTAATACTTATTAATTTATTACTATTTATACTTCAGGATTTTTCATAATTGAGACTTTTGCATAATTAATTATTTTTTAATTTGCCATGCCGCTTTAGAATGTCATCCTGAGCGTTAGCGAAGCTACCCTAATTGTTACCTTTAGGTCACATATGCAGTCCCCGTAGGGGGGATCTACGGCACTTGCGAGATTCACCGACGCTCAGGCTACGCTGCGTTTGCCTTCTTATTACAATCGGTACTGGATACCATATGGCATCGTCGCTTTGCTAGCGCTCGGAATGCAGTATTGTATGATTTTTTGAATTATGCAAAATCCTCACTTAATAAAATACAGCCAAATTCACCCGATTAAATTGATAACAAATCCTCTCCCGGTATACTTTTATTCCCTAAAGCAAAATATAATCCGTAAGCATTGATAATATCTCATTACTCAATGATTATTATGAAAATAAAGGGGTGAACAAATGCAGAACACAGCCTGGGAAGGTTTTCAAGCGGGAGCCTGGACGGAGGAGATTGATGTCCGGGATTTTATTCAGAAAAACTATTCTCCCTATAGCGGCGGTGATGATTTTCTCCAACCCGCCAGTCAGCAAACCCTGAAATTATGGGAAAAGGTCAAAATTTTACTGCAGGAGGAGCATCGGCGCCAGGGGGTTTACTCTATTGATACCAAAACCGTCTCATCGATTACCTCTCATGCGCCCGGTTATGTTGATCGTGGCCTGGAACTGATCGTCGGCCTGCAGACCGATGAGCCGTTAAAGCGGGCCATCATGCCCAATGGAGGTATTCGGATGGTAAGGGCGGCAGTGGATGCCTACGGGTATGAATTGGATCCGGAAATTGAGCTGATTTTCACCCATTACCGCAAGACTCATAACCAAGGGGTTTTTGATGCCTATACTGATGAAATCCGTCGTGCCCGCAAAGCCGGCATTATTACCGGTTTACCGGATGCCTACGGCCGCGGTCGCATCATCGGTGATTACCGCCGTATCGCTCTTTACGGGACCGACCTTCTGATTCAGGATCGTAAGAAATTATTAAGTGGTCTGGAACGTGATAATTTTACCGAAGAATTGATCCGCCAAAGAGAAGAACTTACCGAACAGATTGCCGCCTTAAAAGAGCTGGCAGAAATGGCGGCCACCTATGGATTTGACATTGCCCGCCCAGCCCGCAATGCCAGAGAAGCTTTTCAGTTTGTCTATTTTGGCTACTTAGGTTCCATCAAGGAACAAAACGGAGCCGCCATGAGTCTCGGGCGGGTCTCAACCTTCCTGGATATTTATCTGCAGCGTGATCTGGAGCGCAATGACATCAACGAAGAAATCGCCCAGGAACTGGTCGATCAGTTCTGTATGAAACTGCGCCTGGTACGTTTCCTGCGTACCTCAGAATACAATGAATTGTTTTCCGGCGACCCGGTCTGGGTCACGGAAGCCATCGGCGGCATGGGGGTAGATGGACGAACCTTGGTCACCCGTAACTCTTTTCGTTTCCTGCATACCCTCAATAACCTGGGGCCGGCACCGGAACCCAACATTACGGTCTTATGGTCCGCGAACCTACCCGTCCCCTTCAAAGAGTTTTGTACCCGAACTTCGATTGCCAGCAGTTCCATCCAATACGAAAATGATGACCTGATGCGTCCTTACTGGGGAGATGATTACGGTATCGCCTGCTGCGTTTCCGCCATGCGCATCGGTAAACAGATGCAATTCTTTGGAGCCCGTGCCAATCTGGCCAAGGCCCTTCTTTATGCCATCAACGGAGGCGTTGATGAGATGTTGGGCATGCAGGTAGCCCCAAATTTAAAACCAATAGCCTCTGAATACCTCAATTTTGAAGAATTGTGGGAGCGCTATGAACAGGTATTGGCCTGGCTGGCCAAAACCTATGTCAATACCATGAACATCATTCATTACATGCATGACAAATATGCCTATGAAAGACTGGAATTTGCCCTCCACGACCTCTCCCTGCATCGCACCATGGCTTTTGGCATAGCCGGGTTGTCAGTCGTAACTGATTCCCTTGCCGCAGTCAAATATGCCCGCGTCAAAGTAATCCGCAACCGCGAAGGTTTGGCAATTGATTATGAAGTGGAGGGTGATTATCCGGCCTTTGGCAATAATGATGCCCGGGTCGACGAGCTGGCGGTACTGGTGCAGAAGACCTTCCTGGAAGAGTTAAAGAAACATCCCAGTTACCGCAACGCCCAGCAAACCTTGTCCATTTTAACCATAACTTCCAATGTGGTTTATGGCAAGAAAACCGGCAGTACCCCGGACGGTCGCAAAGCCGGGGAACCTTTTGCTCCCGGTGCCAACCCCATGCATAACCGTGATAGCCGCGGCGCGCTGGCCTCTATGAATTCGGTGGCTCGACTCCCCTATCGCTATGCGTTGGACGGTATCTCCTATACGTTTTCCATCATTCCGGCCGGGTTGGGGCGGGAGGAAAAGGAGCGTTACGGAAAGCTTGCGGCATTGCTGGACGGTTATTTTGCCAGCGGCGGCCATCATATTAATGTCAATGTCCTGGAACGGGAAACTCTTGAAGATGCCATGCAACATCCGGAGAAATATCCCCAGCTGACCATCCGGGTATCAGGCTATGCAGTTAATTTCATCAAGCTGAGCAAGGAGCAGCAACTGGACGTAATCAATCGTACCTTTCATGCAGCCTTGTAATCAGCGGCAGTAAAGTCCGAGACCACTAAGAAAGTATATGTTTTGTCATCCTGAGGAGCCTAAGGCGACCAAGCGATGATTATGAGATGCACCGACGCTCAGGCTGCGCTGCGCTTGCCTTCTGATCGCTTTCGGTACTAGAATGCCATATGGCATCGTCGCTTCGCTAACGCTCAGCATGACACATTTAAGAGACTTTTTCAGTGCTCTCGTAACTTTCTTTATATTACACCTGGCTGGCCTCTAATCCTCTGCCGTTTTCTTGGGCACAGATATTTTTCCAGAGGTCAGATTAAAGGGGATATGGCAAAGCGGGAGGTTTTGGCGATGCAGTCGGAAGCCTACATTCATTCCATAGAAACGATGGGCATGGTAGACGGCCCCGGCATCCGTTACGTAATTTTTATGCAGGGATGTCCGCTGCGCTGCGCCTTCTGCCATAATCCGGATACCTGGCATATGACCAAAGGCCAAACCAAAACTCTTAACTGGCTGTTGGCAGATATAAAAAATTATCTCCCCTATTTCCGCTCATCCGGAGGCGGAGTTACGGTTTCCGGCGGGGAGCCGTTGCTGCAGGCAGAATTCCTGGAACTCCTGTTTGCGGAATTAAAGAAAATAAATATCCATCGGGTGATCGACACCAGCGGCTTTGCTGCGGTGGAGAAGGTTAAAAAATTAATGAGCCTGACAGATCTGGTGATGCTTTCCATTAAACATCCGAATCCGGAAAAACATCGTGAAATCAGCGGACAGTCGTCGGAGCGCCCGCTGGCTTTTGCTCGTTATCTGACTAAAATCAATATGCCGGTCTGGGTCCGTTACGTACTGATCCCCGAGGTGAGTGACTCTCCCCAGGATCTGGCGGGGCTGGCTGCCATGATAAATAATATGCCCAATGTGCAAAGACTGGAATTACTGCCCTATAATACGCTGGGCAAGAGTAAATGGGAGCAGCTGGGCATAAGTTCCCCGCTGCTCGATAAACCTTCGCCACTGCCCCAGGAGGTAGAGGCTGCCCGCAAAACAATGGCCGGACTTCTGCCCGGCCTAAAGACTATTTAAACATCAAACCAACTGCCCCCTACAAATTCCCGCAGGATTGAATTGGGGGGGATGGGCTGCGAAGATATGGAACGGAAATAGCTTAGGAATTTTAATAAACGCCGCGCTTCAACGTACTCCCGGTTTTCATTGCTGATTTCTCTGAGCAGAGGCTCCGCCAGCGGTTTCAGCGCCGCCAGCTCATAGACCAGGGAGCTGTTGAACATGATATCAGCATTTTCCTGGAAGGGAAAAATATATTTTTCTTCCCCTCTTCTCACTGACGGCCAGCGTTTTATCGTATTCAGGGCTGAATATCCTCTGGTACGGCTATCGCGGATGATCCGTCTGATCAGGCGGCAATCCGTGGTGGGGATGCGGTTGGCGTAGTCAATATTGATTTGCGTTATCGCACTGACATAAATTTTAAACTTCTGTTCGCGGGGAATGCTCCAGGTAAGTTTATCATTTAAACCGTGAATCCCTTCAATTATAATCGGTTCTCCCGCCGGGACACTGATATTTATACCTTTATCCAGACAGCAGCCCTTTTTAAAATCATAAATGGGCATTTCAACTTCTTCACCGTTAATCAAGCGAATCAGATGATCATTGAAAAGATCCAGTTTAAGGGCCTCAATAGCTTCAAAATCGTATTCCCCGTCTTCATCCAGCGGAGTCAGTTTCTGATCAACAAAGTAATTATCCAGCGAAATGGAAACCGGCCGGCGTCCGTTGACTCTGAGCTGAATCAATAGCCGCTGGGCAAAAGTGGTTTTACCGGAAGATGACGGGCCCGCGATCAGAACCAGTCTTACCGCTGGATTGTTGACGATCATATCGGCGATCTGGGCGATCTTTTTTTCCTGCAGGGCTTCATTTACTCTGATTAAATCTTCGATCTGGCCGTCTTCAATAATATCATTCAAGGCACCCAGGTGGGGCGTGTTAAGCATGCCTGCCCAGGCTTTAGCCTCCTGGTATATCTGAAACAGCTTGCTTTGTTCATGAAAGGGCTGATCAAGCTCAGGATCATTGGGCTCCGGAGTCTGCAGAATCATCCCGGGCGGATAGTACAGCAGCTTAAATTTATCTAAAATCCCGGTATGGTTGACCATATAACCATAAAAATACTCGTAGAATCCGTCCAGTTCATAAATATGAACTTCTTCCTTATCACGGTTTTCAAGGATTTTAACTGTATCCGGCTTGTCCTGACGGTCGAATAATTCCCGGGCCTCTTTTTTGGCAATACGTTTTCTTATAATGGGCAGATCTGCGGCAATAATCTCCTGCATACGTCTGGTGATCTGCTCGACTTCAACATTATTGACAGTTTCGTCTATAAACTCACAATAGGTGCCGTTGGAAAGGGTATGTTTTATCATCAGGCGGCGCTGTGGGAACAAATCCTTACAGGCTTTGAGCAATAGATAAACGGTACTGCGGCGGTAAATTTTCAGACCGGTCTGCGAATGCAGGTCAACCAGTTCCAGCTCGCAATCACGATCCAGCGGGTAACTTAAATCCAGCAGGCGATTGTTGATGATCCCGGCAACAATCGGGCTTCCGTTTTCAGACTTCAGACCGACTGCGAAATCTCCCAGCGCTATTCCTGCCTCTATCTGATGGGTGCCTTTGTTCTTAACTTGCACATGGATAAAATTCTTTTCAGAAATCGTTTTGGACATGTGAACTCTCCTCCCTTCAGGATATTATACACGATTTACAAATTTGGGGACACAACTGCCCGGCAGAATGTCCCCAATCCGTAAATATGCATTTTTAAGGGAAGAAATTAACGCAGAGTAATATCCAGCTTTTCCTTAAGCGCTGTCATAATTCCTTCCATGAACTGGTTTACCTCTGCTTCGGTCAGCGTGCGTTCGCCGGACTGAAACAGCATCCGGTAGGCCAGGCTCTTGTAACCCGCCTCCACCCGGTCACCAGCATATACATCAAACAGATTGACCTTCTGCAGGAGACTGCCGCCGCTGGCCTTAATCGCTTCAACCACCTCATCGGATCTGATTTCTTCGCGCAGCAACACGGCTATATCCCTTTCCACGGCCGGATATCTGGTAATGCTTTCCATCATGTGCCGGGGGCTGGTCAGGGTAAATAGCAGGTCAGCATCCAATTCCAGGCCACAGACCCGTACCTTGATATCAAAATTTTGTCTGACCTGGGGATGGATTTCTCCAATAACTCCCAATTCCCTCCCCTGATAGATAATCCGGGCACAGCGTCCGGGATGATAAGGCATCTTTGCATCGGCCACGAATTTTGGGTTTTCAATGCCCAGCTGGAGCAGGAAATTTTCCAGAATCCCCTTTAAATAATAGAAATCCATTTCCACGTTTTGTTTGAGCCAGTTGGTTTCCTGTCTGCCGGCTACCACTGCGCCCAGTTTTAATTCTTCCCGGGGCAGTTCATTATCCTGAGGGAAAAATACCGTTCCCATTTCGAAAAAAGCCAGGTGGTTGTTTTTGCGGGCCAGATTACGGCTGACTGTCTCCAGAAGACCGGGCAGCAGCAGGGTACGCATAACGCTCTGCTCTTCCGACAAGGGGTTGGCAACTTTGACTGTAGTACGCAGCAAACTGTCCTCAGGCACACCGAGCATATCAAAATAGCGGGGGCTAATGAAGCTGTAATTCATTACTTCATATAAAGTTCGGGCCATCAATTCTCTGACTTTATCCTTAAAGCTCTGATAAGGCGTCAATCCTCCACGCGAGGCAGCGGCGGGCAGGCTGGCCGGAATTTTGTCATAACCATGCAAACGTGCCACCTCTTCAATCAGGTCGGCTTCCAGCTCAATATCGGGGCGATACGTGGGTACATAAACCATAAGATTACCGTTATCTTCCCGTACCGGAAATTTAAGATCTTCAATATAACCTTTAATATCTGCGTTGCTCAGGTTAATGCCCAGCAAATTATTGACCCGCTGCGGGCGTAATGTAATCGTCTGCGGAACTTTAGGATCCGGATATTGATCACATATGCCCTGCACCACTTCTCCCCCGGCCAGTTTCTGGATCAGATCCGCAGCCCGGTTCAGTGCATAAAGCAGTCCATTGATGTCAGAGCCTTTTTCAAAACGAATTGATGAATCACTGCGCAGAGCCAATTTACGCGATGTTTTGCGAACTCCGACACCATGGAAACAGGCTGACTCCAACAACATATTGACGGTTTCCTCACCGATTTCAGTGTTCTGCCCGCCCATGATACCGGCCAATGCCACCGGCCGGCCGTTGTCGGTAATAAGCAGCATATCTTGATCCAGGGTTCTTTCCACCTCGTCCAGGGTAGTGATTTTTTCACCGTCAACCGCACGGCGTACCAGAATCTTTTTGGCCTCACTCAGCAGATCATAGTCAAAGGCATGCAAAGGCTGGTTGGTTTCCAGCATGACGAAGTTGGTGATATCAACCACATTATTGATAGGCCGGATACCGCTATTGACCAGACAGGTCTGCAGCCACTCCGGTGAAGGTTTAATTTGGACGTTTTTAACCATCCGGGCCGCATAACGCAGACATAAATCAGGATCAGCAATTTCCACTTTGATATAATCATCGATTTTTTCCTGGTTTTCGCGGATATTTAATGCCGGAATCTTTACTTCTGTGTGCTGCAAGGCAGCAACTTCCCGGGCCAGATTGATCATGCCCAGGCAATCACCGCGATTGGGGGTAAGATCCAGTTCCATGACGGAATCTCCGTTTATTGCTTCCACGCCTTCAATAGCGATTCCCGCCATGGTAAGGTTATGGGCCAGTTCCCGGGGAGTCCAGGGAATATCTACATATTTTTTCAGCCAATTAATTGATACTGCCATTTACGCTACCTCCCTAAAACTGAGTGAGAAATCTTTTGTCGTTATCAAAAAACAATCGCAGGTCGTTGATACCATACTTCAGCATGGCAATCCTTTCAATGCCCATACCGAAAGCAAAACCTGACACCTTTTCCGGATCATAACCACCATTAATCAAAACCTGTGGATGCACCATGCCGGCTCCCAATATTTCCAGCCATCCGGTATGGGAGCAGACCCGGCAGCCGTCACCTTTGCAGATGACGCAGGATATATCCATTTCCGCACTCGGTTCGGTGAAGGGGAAAAAGCTGGGACGGTAACGTACTTTTACATCTTCACCGAAAATCTGGTGGGCAAACATCATTAATGTTCCTTTGAGATCTCCAAAGGTAATATGTTCATCGATCACCAGACCTTCTACCTGATTAAACATCGGGGAATGGGTAGCGTCATCGTCCTTGCGGTATACCTTGCCGGGGACGATTATCTTGACCGGTATTTGCGGAGCCACCTTTTCCATCGTTCTGACCTGGACCGGTGAAGTATGGGTTCTCAGCAGTATATCCTCGCTGATATAAAAGGTATCCTGCATATCCCGAGCCGGATGATCTTTGGGAACATTCAGCGCGGCAAAGTTATAGTAATCGCTCTCAATCTCCGGCCCTTCCGCTACGGCAAAGCCCATGCCGATAAAAATATTCTGTATCTCCCGGGTGACCCGGCTGATAGGATGAAGCCCCCCCGTCTGCAGCGGCAACCCCGGCAGACTGACATCGATTCTTTCCTCCAGAAGTTTGCGTTCCATTTCCCGGGTTTTTATATCGCTGGCTTTCTCTTCAATCATATTTTCCAATATATTTTTAATATCGTTGGCAGTTTTACCGGCCTCTACCTTGGATTCGCCGCTCAGGTCTTTCAGACCGCGCAGCAGATTGGTCAGTTCCCCTTTCCGGCCCAATACTTTTACCTTGATTTCATTCAAGGCTTCGATATCATTGACCTTCCTAACGGCTTCTTCCGTAGCCTGCCTGAGCTGCAAAAGTCTGTCGATCATCATCCATCCTCCTATGTATTTTTTGAAAAAAATAAGCCTTCGTCGCTAGGGACGAAAGCCTGGTTCCGTGGTACCACCCTGATTAACCGGCACACTCACACCGGTTCACTTCAGACCATTAACGCCGGTCGGCGGGCAGACCTACTGCTGGTTCAATCTGCCGCTCACAGGTGAATTCGCCTGCCTTCCCCTGGCTGTACTTGCAGTCCATGATACAGCCTCCCTGTAAGAGGTTTTAAAGCAGATTACTGATCCTGTTCATCACGTTTCATTATTGGGCTACAAACATTTTATACAAAAGATAATAAATAATACAACCGGAAGTTTCAAAAAGGCTCCACAAACTATCTGTTTGTTCAGACATAACCGTACCATCCTCCGATTCTCATGGCAGGAAGTCTTTCCCGCCATTCTCTCTCCAGGTTGTTTCTTTATAAATGCTTGGCTTTTCTCTGCCGCCAAGCTTCTGCTGTTATTATAGCACAGGCTGCGGCTACATTCAAAGAATCAACTTTGGGATTGATTGGAATCCTGCTGGTTTGATTGCATTTGCTTTTAATTGCGGGACTGATGCCGATTGCTTCACTGCCCAAAACCAGAATTTTTTTGCCCCGCATATCGATATCGTAATAATCAAGTGCATGGTCAAGCCCGGTAGCGATGAATTCATAACCATGCATCTGCAAAGTATCAAGCTCCGGTGCAGCCACCGCTTCAATTAAGGGCAGATGAAATATTCCGCCCATCGTAGAGCGAACCACTTTGGGACTGTAAGGGTCAACACACTCCGGCGTTAAAAGCAGGCCATCCACACCCAAAGCCCAGCAGCTGCGAATAATGCTGCCCAGGTTGCCAGGGTCGGAAATGCGATCCAGTAAAACCAAAAATCCATCTACTGCTGTAAGCTTAGCCAGATCCCAGACCGGCTTGCGGACGATAGCGGCCATTCCCTGTTGGGAGTCAGTGGTGCTGATCAGCTTGAATAATCTGTCGTCAATTACGTAGCAGTCAATATCCTGCCGCTCAGCAATATCAGCGGCCTGTTCTTCCCGGATAAACAATGCCTTTACCAGCTCCGGCCGAGCCAATGCTTCCTCCACCAGGCGCCGGCCTTCGGCCAAAAACAATTTTTCCTGATCGCGGTATTTTTTATGGTGCAGACTGCGGGCCAGTTTAATCATCTGGTTTTCCGGCGAGCTTATCGTTTTCATCTATTCACCTACCCTACAGCCGAGGAAGCAAGGGGACGGTTCTTTTGCTTCCCTGCGGCTTAATTTACAACCACGCTTCATGTTTATCAAACCTGGAAACGATCCCATTATTTTTTAATAAAAAAGCATGGCTGCAAGGCCATACTTTTTTAATTAATATTATTCGCGTTTTGTTAAACACTTTTCTTGGAAAGTTCAGCCAGATCAGCAAAACCCTGCGGATCACTGATGGCAATATCGGCCAGAACCTTGCGGTTGATATCAACTCCGGCCAGCCTCAGGCCATGTACCATCCGGCTGTAAGTAGTGCCGTTTTCACGGGCGGCAGCATTGATGCGCGCGATCCATAACTGACGAAATTCTCTTTTTTTGAGTTTTCTATGGATATAGGCATAATTGCCGGATTTCATAACCTGCTGATTGGCTACGCGGTATAGCTTGGATTTGCTCCCTACATAACCTTTGGCCAGTTTCAATACTTTTTTATGTCTTCTGTGGGTGGTTACACCCCGTTTTACTCTTGCCATGACTTAGCTCCTCCTCTATCTATTTATAAGGAATCAGTTTGGAAATTCTTTTTTCCTCGACTGAACTTACCAGACCAGATTTACGCAGATTCCTTTTTCTTTTGGGAGATTTTGAACCAAGTAAATGACTGGCATAGGCTTTAGATCTCTTTATTTTCCCGCTGCCGGTCTTCTTAAATCTTTTGGCGGCAGCTCTGTGGGTCTTCATTTTGGGCATGTTGATTTCCTCCTTTAATCATTGTTCTCTATTTTAGGCAGCAGGATCATTACCATATTCTTGCCTTCAACTTTGGGCATCTTCTCAACCGTTGAAATGTCGGCAAGATCTGCGGCGAATTTCTGACACAGCTTCAGACCCAGCTCAGGATGAGTGATCTCTCTTCCCCTAAACATAATGGTAAATTTGACTTTATCCCCGGAGGTCAAAAACTTGCGGGCATTTTTAGTCTTGACATCAAAGTCATGTTCTTCGATATTAGGACGCATTTTGACTTCTTTGATGGTTATTACTTTTTGCTTTTTGCGGGCATCCTTATCACGTTTACCCTGTTCAAATTTGAATTTGCCATAATCCATTATTCTGCATACCGGCGGTTTGGCCGAAGGAGCCACCTCCACCAGATCTCCCCCTCGATCCATGGCAATCTGCAGTGCTTCGCGAATCGGCACTATGCCCAGTTGCTCACCATCTTCACTTACCAGCCTGACTTCTTTTACCCGAATATCCTCGTTGACTCTCCAATCTTTGCTGATAATGATTTCACCTCCAAAATAATCTAAAAAGAAAGAGCGGGTCGCAAAAACCCGCTCCTGAATGCCATAGCCAAGCAGTCCATCCGTGTAAATATATACACGAATCTGCAGTGCTTGTTTACGGTAACCCTGCGAACAACCGGTTGCAGGGTGAGAAGCATGGCTCCTGCTTGAAAACACCGTTAAGAGTATAACATAACCTGTATGGTCTGTGCAAGTATTTCCTCTGCTCTATAATAAAAGCACCCATCTGAAGTTCCTGCCCGACTGTAAGAAAACTGTTTCCCATTTCTATTTGCCCCACCCATATCTGTTGTATTTGGGGGACGGAGGCGATAAATATGGACAAATAGCCAGGCGATTTTAGGGGTTTTATTCTGGTCTATAGTTTATGCTTTAGGCTTTTACATCCGACGCTGACTGATTTCTTCTTTTATCATGGCGATAAAATCGCTTAGTTTCTGACTGCCCAGGTCGCCCTGCTGGCGATGACGCACGGCCACTCCGTCCATTTCAATCTCTTTATCGCCCAGTACCAGCAAATATGGTATCTTCTGCAGTTGGCCTTCGCGGATCTTGTAGCCGACCTTTTCACTGCGCTCGTCTATTTCTGCTCTGATCCCGCTGGTCTTTAACTCGGCCAAAACCTTGCGGGCATACTCATGCTGGCGGTCGGTAATCGGCAGAATCCGCACCTGTATTGGGGCCAGCCAGGTAGGAAATGCCCCCGCGAAATGCTCAGTCAGGATGCCGATAAAGCGTTCCATGCTCCCGTAAATAACGCGGTGGATCATGACCGGACGATGTTTCTCACCGTCTTCACCGATATAGGTCAAATCAAACCGCTCCGGCATCTGGAAGTCCAGCTGAATGGTTCCACACTGCCAGGTACGATCCAGCGAATCCTGCAGATGGAAATCAATTTTGGGACCGTAGAAAGCACCATCACCCTCGTTGATTTTAAAGTCAATGCCTTTTTCCTGCAGCGCCTGAATCAGGGCATCGGTAGCCATTTCCCATATTTCCGGAGAGCCCATGGCATTTTCGGGACGGGTCGATAGTTCCACATGATACTGGAAACCAAACCGGGTGTAGAAGAGATCAACCAGATTGATAACCCCTTTGATTTCATCAATGATCTGCTCGGGCAGCATAAAAATGTGGGCATCGTCCTGGGTAAAGGCCCGCACTCGCATCAAGCCATGTAGTACACCCGACATCTCATGGCGGTGCACCAGGCCCATTTCTCCAATGCGCAGCGGCAGTTCCCGATAGCTGTGCAGGTTCTGTTTGTAGACCAGAATCCCGCCGGGGCAGTTCATGGGTTTGACGGCATAATCCAGATCATCGATTTTGGTAAAATACATATTGTCCTTGTAATGATCCCAGTGACCGGACTGTTCCCACAGTTCCCGATTGAGGATGATGGGGGTGCGGATCTCCTGGTATCCGGCTATTTCGTGCTGTTCCCGCCAGAAGGCTTCCAGCTGGTTTCTCAAGATCATGCCTTTGGGCAGGAAGAACGGGAACCCTGGGCCTTCATCGAGCAGCACAAAAAGCCCCAACTCTTTACCCAGCTTGCGATGGTCACGTTTTTTGGCTTCTTCCAATTTATGCAGATAATCATCCAGCTGCGATTGCTTGGGAAAAGATGTAGCGTAGATTCGCTGCAGCATCTTGTTATTTTCGTTGCCGCGCCAGTAGGCTCCGGCCAGGCTCATGAGCTTAATGGCCTTAAGACGACCGGTGGAGGGTACATGCGGACCGGCACACAGATCCACAAAGTCTCCTTGTTCATAGAAACTGATGATGGCATCTTCGGGCAGGTCTTCGATCAGCTCGACTTTATACATTTCCCCAATTGAACGGAAATAATCCAGCGCTTCATTGCGCGGCATTTCCTTTCTCACAATGGGGTAATCGTTTTTAATGATGGTCGCCATTTCTTTTTCGATTTTGGCAAAGTCTTCCGGGCTAAAAGTATGTTCGGTATCAAAATCATAATAAAAGCCTTTGTCAATCGCCGGGCCGATAGCCAGACGGGTATCCGGCCAAAGCCTTTTAACCGCTTGGGCCATAACGTGGGATGATGAATGACGATAAACATCACGAGCTTTTTCATCATCAAAATCGAGCAGTTTGAGCTCTCCGTCTTCGAATATCGGCTGGGTAAGATCACAGACCCGGCCGTTAAATTCAGCTGCTACCGCATTTTTGGCCAGCTTTGAACTTATTTTTCCCGCCATTTCCAGGAGGGTAGTGCCCTCAGAAAATTCCCTTGTACTGCCATCCTGCAAAGTAATTGTAAGCATCCTTGATTAACCTCCTGTTTAAAATCTTACGCTGCCAATAAAATGATGACCTGAACCAGGCCAATTGTAAATCCCATTACCCCGCCCAGAACTTCAATAAAAGTAAGCTCCGGTGCAGAAATACCTTTAATCATATCTTCCAACTGCTGGAGATCAAAAGCATTGACCTTATCCTCTACAATTTTACTGATATGAATCTCATTGGTCAGATACTCACTGCCGTATTTAAATAATTGTTCAATGATCTGTGATGATTCCTGAATAAGAATTTTATCCAGTGTATCTATCATAATCTGAATCAAGCGGCCGGGAATAATACGAGGCAATAATTCCCCTAGCCTGTCCCTCACCATGGCAGATATTTTGGCTACAATTATCTGTTGATTGCGGGGAGTATTTATCTGCTCCAGCACATCATCCATGGACAGCAGTTCTTTTTCCACCAATTCACCCAGACTGACTGCAATCTGCGCCTGCCTTTTGGGCAGTATCCCCTGTACGCTATAAAAGCCCAGATTGATTGGCCGACGAGGCCAAAACAGCATTTTTACTGCCACTACATTGGTAAAGTAACCAATAAAAGTGCTGATCAAAAGCGTTGTAACAATCTTAAGAGCCACACAATCACCCTATCTTATATTCCTTCAAAGAATAGCACTTTTTTAAGTCCATATCAATAAATTATAGCCAGGATACATTATAGGTCAACTGCCTGCAGCTCTTCCGTCCAATAAAGCTGAAGCGGATTTTGCACAATAAACGCCGCACAATAATCATTTTTCAAGTGTGCAATCATGCATACCAGTATACATCATCCTGAACTCCTGGGCTCGGTACACATCATCCGGCAGCACCCTGGGCTCTTACGATTAATAAAACTAACCGGATTTCGCACAATAAAACGCCGTACAGCAATCTTACTCAAATAAGAAATCATGGACGGCGTTTATTTAATCTGATTCCCTGGCCAATGCAGGTGTAAAACAGAACTGAAATTCGACAGCTTCACATTTAATGAAAGCGAAGAAGAACCGCGTTACTTGTTGGCACAGAAATACGGCAATATCAATGCTCAGTGATGCTTGTTCAGTTCTCCTTCCCGGCTCTTCGCACAGCGTTCACATCCGCTGCAGTCCTTGATTCTTTCCCCGAATACCTGCCGAATGATTTTTACCGGTTCCGATTTGTCGCTGATTGAATTATGCAATATGATCCGCCGCGGCGAAATGGTAATCAGGATACTGACCAGTATGTCATCAAGACTGATATCATTGTATAACATCTCATTGGAGTAATAATTAACGATTTTTTCATCAATGTTTATGCCCTCACCATCCCAGAGATAAAACAAGCCGTCTGGATCCATCAGTAAATTGACTTCACGCATGCGCGGGGTCTGGGCATCAACAAAATAGCGCAGTAATTTTATAAAATCATTGTACTCTTTTTCGTTATTCAGTTCTTCGCAGGCCAGATCAACGGCAAAGCGCAGTTCGTTTAAATAGTCCTGCATGCAGAAATTGATCAGTCCTTCTATCACCAGATTGTCATTGGTATAAATATGGTCCATGATTTTGTGCGATATTTTATTTTTACGCCCATAATTAAACAACAAATTGATACTGTCATTCGTATTACAGCGCTGTAAAAAATCAATTGCCTTGCGCAAAACAATTTCCTGATCCTGCCCATCAATATGCCGGGTTCGTTTGGATATTTCGCGGCGAACCATCTTATGTTCCCAGTCGCGCAGAATATGTTCGGCCAGGAACTCTGAAATCTGGTGCTTGAAAATATATATAATGTCTTCATCTTTCATAAAAATATCATTGTTTTCACCTTGAATAGCCAAATCAATCAGCAGGGTATCAGAATTTTCACAAACAATCCTATTTATTTCCAATATATAGCCTCGTTCACGCAGCCAGCAGAATCTCGGCGCAAAATCATCCCACAACAGGTTTTCTTCGGCCAACGTAGCAATCTGCATTTTGTAAATCATTTAAGGCCTCCTCAAGCAATGCTTAAGTTATTATATGTGAGGCCTATTTTCATTATTCACATGACAAAGACACGGGTGACAAGGTGACGACAGACTGCGTGAAAACCTCAAAAATCGCTGGCTATTTTCATGCTTTTCCACAAAAAATACCGGGGCTGTAAACTCCGGTATTGTTGCTTTTTTTAATGGCAGACCGTATGAGATTCGAACTATATTAGGGGTTCCTAAATAACCCTAATTTTTCAAACAATAACGATTTCAAAATCCATGGTCTGATACACATGCAATAAGGATATTTTTGCCAGGATTGCCACCGTCCCGACCAGCAGTACCGTCGGATACACATGTAATAAGGGGACGTTTGCCGCGCCCCCCGTTTTGCTCTTGTTATTCTGTTAGCGTTACATCTGTTAGCGTTACATAATATGTAACCGAACCTAATTAATTAGAGTCTATACAGTAATACTTTTTCTAAAAACGATACGGGCACATAAGTATGATTATCAATAATAACCGCAGGAGCTTCTAAAATATAGGGTATCTTATGGTTGGCGATATATATATTATCACCGATTTTAAGTTTAGCTGAGGCCTCACCTTTGGTCAGCAGAACACTTCGTTCCTCACCATTCCAGGCTACAGTATAGCCTAATTTTTCTGCGGTTAGGCGCAGGGGTATCATTACCGTTTGATTTTCCTGGTTAATGATAGTATTAATTTCCAAACCCTCAACAACTATTTTAGTCTCATCTGTCAAGGCTAAGCCGTCCTTGAGTTCAGCCAAATTAATGGCAAATTCAGGATTACCCATAAACCCCGGCGCTATTTCATACTTGGGAAAAACAATTACAATATCATTGTCTTTTAAATAAAAACCTTGTGAATCTTTAATACTCTTAAAACCCACATCTCCCTCAAAGAACATTTCTTCTTTATCCTTGGAGCGCAGTTCAATCTGTTTAACTATTTCATTATTTATTTTCGTTTTAAAATCCGCTCCTTGCGGAAATAAATCTTCCAAATGGATAGGCTTATTAGCCTTTTTATCAATATTGATACAACTTACAACGGTCATGCCATTAGCTCCGCCGGTATAAGTATAGTAAGTTATCGTAAATGAAAGAAAAGCTTCATTATTAGTTTTCAGATCATAATCAATGAAAAGCTGATAGGGCCGCACTTCCCAACCATTCTTTTTAGCATCTTGGGCATATGCCTCGGCTTGCATTTCAATATCATCCTTAGCTTTTGTGACTTGCTTTTTTATGAAATAGTTTAATTGTTCCTGGAAATCAGCATCGGATAATCCCGAAAATACCGGGAAAGTAATATCGATTTCTACTAAATCGTTCTTTTCCTGAATTAACTCAGATGTAATCTGGTTTTCCTGATTAAAAGCAGCTACGGCCTCGATTGGCTTTGTAGTTTTGGCTGGCTCCGCCAAGGTTGGGGCAGCCATGGCAGTACTGCTGAATAAAAAACACCCCATTAGTCCTAATGCAATAGTCTGTTTAATTTTCATGTCTGTTACCTCCTAAATTCCCGTTGCTCTGTCAGCACTATGTATTACATATTGTATTACATATTGTTACGAAAGTATTTGAAAATAGTTACAGTTTTCACAATAGATAATGCAATATAGCAGATTTGCAGAAGTTTTTTATTATAATATTTACAATTATAGAAAGACTAAAAATATTATTGGAGGTGAAGAAATGGATCAAAAGTTAGTAGATTTTTTCAAATCACTGGATCGCTCCTTTTTTATAGATAATGAATTTAAAGAACATGCTTACCTGGACAGACCCTTGCCAATTGGTTACGAACAGACGATTTCACAACCCAGCCTGGTTTTAAAAATGACTGATCGGCTAGCCCTGGATAAAACCTGTCGGGTGTTGGAGATTGGGACCGGTTCCGGTTACCAGACTGTAATATTAGCCGAGTTTTCCGGGGAAGTTTATACCGTCGAAAGGATAAGGGAGTTGGCTGAAAGTGCGCGTAAAAAGCTGGAACAATTGGGATATACGAATATTTGCTATCTAATCGACGATGGAAGTGCAGGCTGGGAAGAACACGCTCCCTATGACAGGATAATTGTCACCGCGGCCGCCGAAATAATACCCGAAACATTGGTTAATCAACTGGGGGCAGGTGGAATCATGATTGTTCCTGTAGGTCCCCGACGTATGCAGCAGTTAAAATTAATTGCCCGGGATTTGAAAGGTGAATTACATATAGATACTATCGGAGAGGTTGCTTTTGTGGAGATGAAAGGTAAATACGGCTGGACAGATTAATAAGTCCGGGGACAGTCCCCGGACAAATATATGCGGGCTTAGCCAGATTTAATTTTTCATTTTTCCATCCTTCTCTTTTACATTGTAAACAGTAAACAAAAAAAGTCCCGGTTTTCCGGGACTTTTTTAATCATATTAATGGTGGGCCGTATAAGATTCGAACTTATGACTTCCTCCGCGTCAGGGAGGCACTCTCCCGCTGAGTTAACGGCCCATGTCAACAATATAAATTATATAATCATCAAACTGCAAAAGCAAGTCCAACCTTACCCGCTGTTGTTAATTAGCAATAATGCAGCACCTCACCCTCACCCGCAGGTGTTGTATTTGGCATACTCTGCGATCCGGATTAATAAAATATCTCGGGGGGTATTTTATGAAAAAATATCAAAAGGTTGGGTACGGATTTATGTTTACCGGTATTTTTCTGTTCGGTCTACTGGTCGGATTCTATAAATTTGCTCTGCATTCCAACATGGAATACTGGGTAAAAAACCATCTGGTCATAACCCGTGTCCAAACCAATGAAAAAGTTGTTGCCCTGACCTTTGATGACGGCCCCGACCCGGCCACAACACCAGCAGTCCTGGAAAATCTGGCCAGGCATGATGTTAAGGCAACTTTTTTTATAGTGGGACAGAGGGCAGAAGCCCATCCGCAGCTGCTTAAAAATATTTCCGCCGCTGGCCATGAATTAGGCAACCACAGCTATAGCCACCAGGATTTTAACCGGGTTACCGGCTCCGAAATCCGGACAGAAATAACCCGTACCAATAAAATCATCGAAAAATTAACCGGACAGAAATCGATCCTGTTTCGACCTCCGGGGGGCTATTTGTCAAATGAAATGATTCGCATCACCCAGGAGGAAAAAGTCAAGGTCGCCTACTGGAGCTGGGAAACAGACAGCAAAGACTGGCGCAGCAGCAACAGCAAACAAATTGCCGATTTTGTAACCAATCACATTGCTCCCGGACAGATCATCATCCTGCATGACGGCGGTAAAAACGGTTTAATAACAGCCCGTGCCGTTGATCTGATGATCGGTCAAATAAAGGAGAAAGGCTATCGTTTTGTTACCATGGGTGAACTGATGAAATTAGAAAATCAGGAATAAAGGCGAAATGAGCAAAATAAAATGATAGAAAAGCAAAAGGGGGAAGATAAGTTATGCCCAAAGTAATAGGTTTTTGGCAGATAAAAACCGGCACCAAAATGATTATCATTTCAATCCTGGCGGCATTGCTGCT
>Ga0123334_1002709_pt1 | contig 20095 bp, 11 predicted proteins | sample BiotimSIPDNA_FD_89706 | JGI IMG/M metagenome (GOLD analysis project Ga0123334, IMG submission 89706) | Anaerobic biogas reactor microbial communites from Washington, USA - Biogas_R1 time_0 SIP DNA | ecosystem: Engineered > Bioreactor > Anaerobic > Unclassified | place: Washington, USA... | reverse complement strand
GCGAATCATAATTGCGATTACGGTGAAAAGGCGGCGCATCTGCTGTTCACCAACGCTGCCGGGGAAACGCTGTTCTATGCTTTAGACGGCGCCTGGCTGCCTACTTCCACCTGGGGATTTTTACGCCGTCGGCCCGAACCGCTGACCGCTATCATCTGGGATCTTACCTGCGGCGACAGTGACGATTGGCGAGTTTGCGAGCATTGCAATTTGGCCATGGTCAAGGCCATGACCAGGGTGTTGCGCGCCCATTCCAAAGCCATCGGCCCGGAAACCACCCTGTTCTGTTCGCATTTGGCTCGCGCCCTCTGCCCCGAACACTCTTTTTTTGCTCCGCAACTGGCCAGCCAGGGCTATGTCCTTGCCTACGACGGCATGGCCATCACAGTCAGCCGTCCCTGACCCGCGCAAGGGCGGATTTATGCCGAAAAAACAGCTGCGCGTCCCAGTCGCCCGGGGCGCGCAGCTTTGCTTTCGGCGTTTTGCCGTCGTCTCGGATTTACTTCAACCGAAGCATGGTGACTTCCAGCGGTTCGAGTTCGAGCGTAATCGTCGTGCCAGCGATTTTCGGCGGTTTTCCGCCCAATTCCTGACCGAGGCAGGTAACGGCTTTCGGCGCGGTGAAAGTCACAGTGGCGCTTTTCTCATTGTTGGCGTTTACGACCAGGAGCCAGGTCTCGCCGTCTTTGCCGAACAAGCGGAAGCCGATGTCGTCAGACGTCTCTGGAGCCGACGTGATGGCTAAGGGCGTTTCGATGCCCAGGAGGACTTGGTCAAGGCGCTTGACATCAGCGGCCACGGCTTTCACTTCAGCCCAGCGTTCCTCAAAGGGGTCGCGGCGCAAGGCTCGACCGCCGTCGGCGATCAGCTTGTCCATGCGGTGCAGGTCTGTCCAGGAATAATAGACCAGCCCGGTGGCGCCGCCAGCGATGCACATCCAGGTCATAGCCTTCAATTCTGCGGCTGTCGGTGCACGGCAGGCGAGAACTTCCTCGTCGGTCTTGCCATAGCCTTTCCAGTAGGAGGCCCAGTTGAAGGCCTGCGGAACCATCCAGTTAGGGAAGCTGCCAAACGCCCCATTGGTCGTTTTGCGGGCCCAATTTAGGGCAAGGGACGGTGGGCGGTTGGGGATGGGATAGGGGTCAGTGCCGATGACGTCGAAACTGGGGATATAATTGCGGACTTCGTTGACTTGGTACAACACCACCCACGTTGGCCGGCCAGGGTCAAGCTGTTCCATCTGGTCGCGCCGTGCGCTCAGTTCATCGATCATCTTCAAAGGCAGTTCGTCATTGATATACCAGGCGATGATGGCCGGATGATCCTTGAAGGCCTGAGCCACCGACGCAGTTCTGGCTGATGCTTCCTCCGGGGTCTTCAGACTGCCGCGGCCGCTATAGAAGTCTTTCACGCTGTAGAGTACCTTGATGCCGGCTGCTTCGACCATGTCCAGAGTTTCGCGCTTGAGCTGGTGATATGGCATCAGGCAGTTGAAGGCGCTGTCGCGGTAGGTTGCCAGCTCGCTTTCGCTTACTCCGCCAAAATACATGCCCAGGGGGAAGAATGGCTTTCCATCCACGATCAGGCGTCGATGGCTGTCAATATAGGATTTCCAGGCGGGCAGGGCGGCGACCCGGTGAATCGTGAGCTGCTTTGATTCGGTCTTGCCGTTGCCGGGGTTGAGCGCATCCAGACGGACTACATAGTCGCCTAGCGCCAAGTCGGCGGTCGGAACTACGAAGCGGATCGACGTCTCGTCCACGCCGCCCGTCGGCTTGAACGATTGCAGTTCCTTGCCGTCGGTCGTCAGCAGTTTAAGGGAGATGCCAGGCAGGTTCTCGGGTCGGACATCGCCTTGGGGGGTGACGGCGGCAAATACGGTCATCGGTTGACCGGTAGTGTAGTGGCGGTAGCAGTCAGTCGTCAACACCCCCAGGAACGGCGGAATGTATTCATAGAGGAAGACATCGTCAAACCAGGCCTCGCCGGTGCTGCCTTGCCGGCAGTAGCAGGTGATGTCAAAGCGAACGGCATCGACCGGGATATGGTGTACATGGTCTTCCACCAGCAGCCATTCGCTATTGGTGTCCTTGACGCCACTGGGATAGGAACCGCCCAGGAATTTGTTGTCCTTGCCCCACCATTGTACGCAAATAGTCGGGCCATTGCCCTTCATGCCAGACGATTTCACCCAGACGCCGAAATGATAGAATTTTTTCTTGTCGAGCTTGATATTTTGGCCGCACAGCACGTATGGCTTTGGCTCTTTGTGCGAGAAATGGAGGCTGGCCTTGCCGGTTTTAGCGGTTTCGGTGCTGACCGTATAATAGGGCGCTGGGCCTCCCCAACCGGCGGCTCGGCCGTCAGGGCCGATTTCCTCGAAGCCGGGATTGCGAACCAGGTTGACGGATTCTTGAGCCAGCAGGGTGGCGGCAAGGAAGGCCAGGCAGGACAATGCCAGGCCAGAGGTCAATTTGCGCAAAGTCATGGTGCTTTTCTCCTGATTGAGGTGGAACTATGTTTTGGGGGGAAACGTATTTTGCTTGAATGTCGTTGGTTGGTCTGCAGCTCTTGTTGTCTCACTGGCCGTCGGGGGGTTGCAGCAGAGCCAGCAGATGGGGATTGCCGCTGGCTTGGGCGAGCTGGAAGGCAGTGCGGCCATCACGGTTGAGGGCGTTGACGGCGGCGTCGGCGTAGACGAGCAGGGCTGTCAGTTCCAGGCGGCCTTGAGAAGCAGCCAGATGCAGTGGGGTCTGGCCTGTTTTGCGGTCGACGACATTGACGGCGCTGTTGTGCATGATGAGGTCTCGGCAGAGATCGTCCGCCTCCGGGTCGGGAAGCTGCATGGCGGCCAGCAGGTACTGGCCTGATTCAGAGCCGTCGATATTTTCCAGGCCCTGGTGGACGATGGCAGCGAGCAGCCGGCTGCTGTGCTGCAAGGATTCAGCAATTATTTCGGGCGGGATTAGGTTGAAATCGGCGGAACGCTGCCGCAGCTCCTCTAAGAGAGTGGCGCGCTGGACGCCGCCTGCGGAATTGGCACCAGCCATCGGCAAAAGCGTTTCCAGCAGCAAGGCCTGGCCGCCTGCATCAGGGTTGAATAGACGAATCAGGACAGCGTTGGGATTGTTGGGGTCGGATTGGAGCGCGTCAATCAGCTTCTGGCTCAAGTCAGCCCGGCCAGCAGCATCCTTTGCGGCGGCGGCAACAAGGGCGTCAACAGCCTGGCCTAAGGCGGGGGTCGCAGTGGTCAGCCGCTCCCTATTGACGGCAAGAATGTCTCCGCGCCGAGCGTATTGCTCTCTCAAGGTGAGAATCTGCGTTTTACGGAAGATGGTCTTGCGGCGCAGGGTGATTCGCAGAGACGGCGACAGATTGGCCTGGGTCAGTTCGGTTTCCAGGGCGGCCAGGCGTTTCTGCGCCGTATCCAAACGCCAGGCTAAAGGTCGGTCGGCTATTGGCAGCGGGTATGCCGCAGGTGCGCCTTCGGCTGTTGCTTCTGGTTCTTGACTGGCAGGAGGCGTCTCAGCGGCTTCGGCTGGCTGGGGCACGACTACGGCTGTTTTGCGTTCTTGCCTTTGGGACCAATATTGCCGGCCCAGTCGGTACAGGGCTCTGCCGCCATAGCCAAGGCCGCTCAACAGTGCCAGAACCAGGAGTACGACCGCGATTTTTCGCCGATGACGCACGACAGTTGTGGCGATGGCGTGGATGATTCGGCCCAGGGTGAGGAAAACTTGCCCGAACAGCGGATGCCGGGCCCAGAAGGAAGTGCGGAGCGCGTCAAGCTGCTTGAGCAGCTCGGTCGGCCCGGCTGGACGCTCTTGCGGCTCTTTGGCCATCATCCGCGCCACCAGGCGGCTTGTGCCCAGAGTGACTTTCGGATTGACCTTGTGCGCAGGGGGCGGAATTTCCTCCAGCACCTTGGCCATGACCTCAAAGGAATTTTCCCCGGTGTATGGCCTCTTGCCGGTCAACGCATGGTACATGGTCGCGCCGAGGCTGTAGATGTCAGACTGGGTGGTGGCTTGAGTGGCGGAGCGGCACTGTTCCGGAGAGGCGTAGAACGGCGTGCCCAGAATTGAGTCCTTGAGCGTCATTTCTGACTCGCCGGCTGCATTGTCAGGATCGCCCTTGGCTATGCCCAAGTCAGCCACCTTGACGTCGCCCTCGAAGGTGATCATGATGTTCGACGGCTTGATGTCGCGGTGTACGATGTTCAGGCTTTGGGCGATTTCCAGCACTTCCGCGACTTTAGTCGCTATGATGAGGACGTTCTTTTCCTCCAGCGGCCCGCTGGTCAGCCATTCGGCGATGGTCTGGCCTCGCACATATTCCATGGCGATGTAGTGGACCTTGGTGACCGGATCGATCCCGACGTCCCAGACCTCAACGACGTTAGGGTGCTTGAACTGGGTCGCCAGCTTGGCTTCGCGTAGAAAGCGCTTGCTATGGCTTGGATTGCGAGCAGCGATGTCCGGGGGCAGGATTTTCAGGGCGCATTGCCGGTTCAACAGCGTGTGCGTCGCTAAGTAGACTTCGCCCATGCCGCCATAGCCGATTAAGCTGTCAATGCGGTATTTCTCCACTATGTCTCCAGGGTGGAGAAATGGCGCTTGGCATGCTTCCAGCGATGTGGGTACGTCAGTCATGGGCGGGAATCTGACCGTTGGGGCAGGGCGGTCAGTCAATTGCTGCTCCAGTCAAATGGATTGATGCCTTGGATGTGGGGCAGCCAGCGCTTATACTGGTTCAAGGTAAAAGGCGGCAAGCCGAGGATGTAGTGATTGACGCCGCGGACACCGTCGGACTCCCATTCCAGCAGATAGAGCTGCTGGTCGCCGCGACGGACCGGTATCTTGCCGATGACGGCGTTGCTGTTGGCAGGGACGGTGAAGTCGAGGTCAAGGACCATGGTGCGGCTTTCATCGCGCATGACTCGGCAATGACCACGACGCTCGACGCGAGAATCATTGCACGCGACGATTGCGCAGTTCCAGGCCTCCGGCTCAGCCATGATGATGCAGAGGTCCTGGTGAACCCGCTGCAAATAGAAATAGGCCAGTTTCTTGGTGAAATAGTAATCGACGATGGCGTCGGAGAATTGCGGCCAGCCGTCAATCATGTTCCACCACAGAATGCCGCTGGTGCGCCATTTCTGGACCCGGAACCGTTCAACGAAGAATTTCTTGGCCTCGGCTTGGACGATTTGGGAGGCTAAGGCGAAATCGCGGAGGTTGTCAGGCTTGTCAGCGAAGAATTCCCGAATTTGCTTAGCCATTAGCTCGATGCGGGTGTGGAGTCCTGAGAGTCCCGGCACTGGGTCAGTGGCGTGGACGGCCCATTCTGGATTGTCTGCCCAGGGCCAGAGGCGGTCCTGGCTGATGAATTTCTTGATGGAGGACACGGCAGGGCAGCCATGATAGCCGATTTCGGACGCGAAGCAGGCGGTGTTGTTGGCAAAGAAGGAGCTTTTGAAATAGTCGCGTGCGCCCCACAGGTGCTGTTCCGGGCCAAGGTAGTCTTTGCCCTTGAGGGCCACGATGGCCGGGCTGATGTAAGGCGAGCTGGGCAGGTAGGGACGAACCGGGTCAAGGCGGTCGATCACCTGGGGCAGGACTTCGCGGGTAATGCGGTTGCGGGCTGGGTCTCGGTAGTTGCCGAACCATCCTACGTAGCCGGAATCGCATTCGTTGTCGCCTGCCCAGAGCGCGATGCAGGCGTGCTGGCGGCGGTCACGCACCACGATTTCAGCTTCCCGGCGCATTTGGGCGAGGAAGCCCTCGTCTTGCGGATAGGCGCCGCAGGCCATGGAGAAATCTTGCCAGACCATGATGCCCTCGCGGTCGCAGATGTCGTAGAACAGCTTTGGCTCATAGACGTTGCCGCCCCAGCAGCGGACCATGTTGCAGCCCATGTCGGCAAATAGTGCCAGCATGGCTGGGATGCGCTCCGCGTCACGGCTGTGCAAAGCGTCAGCCGGAACCCAGTTTGAACCCTTGGCGAACACCGGCACGCCATTGACCAGGAAGCGGAATTTACCGGGATGCTCGGGCGTGTTCAGCTCAGTGCGTTCCAACTCAATAGTGCGGATGCCTAACTTGAGGCTGCGAGCTGCCACTACCTGGCCCTGGTGCAAGATTTCGACAGTGACGTCATAGAGGTTCGGCTCGCCATAGCCGCGTGGCCACCAGAGCAACGGCCGCTGCACCTCGAACTGGAATTGATCCCAGGTGAACGGCATCGTCCGGATCAGCTCAAAGGAGCTGTCGCCGCATTGGCCGCGCAGACGCACCTGGAAATCCTGGATGACCAGCGCGTCGGTGTGGAAATGCAGCCAGACATGGAGCCGGGCGCGTTCTTCCGAGCAGGACCTAGTAGTGATGTAGACGTCGTCAATGCCGGTGTCTGGGCGGTTTTCGATATAGACTGACCGCCAAATGCCTGCTGAGACGATCCTGGGCATGATGTCCCAGCCAAAACAGTGGGACGGTTTGCGGAGGCGCAGCATTTCAATGCCGAAGGAATGGCCGTTCATCCACGGCTCAGGGGCGATGTCGCGAACGGCGTTCAGGGGCGATTTGATGCACACGAAGAGGACATTGTCCTCCCCAGGGCGGCGCAGAAGCCCTCGCAGGGATACGCGATGCGGGATCATGGCGTTGTCAGTCGAGGCGATTTTTTTGCCGTTCAGCCAGATGTCAGCGATGCAGTCCAGGCCTTCGAAGACCAGCTCCGGGTTTTTGAAGCTCGGCGACGGGAAATGGCGTTCATACCACCATTGATGGAATTCCAGCGGGCGCAGTTGTAGGCAGTTATCGCCGAAAAAGGGATCCTTGATTTCCCCAGCTGCCATCAGGTCGATTTCCACGTTGCCGGGGACGGTGGCGGGCAGGGGAGTGAGGTCGGCGGCGAGCAGGTCATCAGGCTTGGTGATTACCTTACTGCCTTCCAGGAAATGTCGGAGCGTCCATTCGCCATCAAGAGGCACCCTGGCGGAACCATTGTAAAGCTGAGCAGGATTGTTGTTCATGGCACGACCTTCTTGCTGAAAGCACATCGGTTGCAGGCAGCGGACAAGAGATGAATTGGAAATCAATCGCAATATAATAATATAATGCCGCCGCAACGTCAAATGCAAGCTGACGCAAGTGTACATTCTAAGCAGGGCGTTTTTTAGGGGCGAGGGGCGAGTTCCGGCACTAAAGTGCCGACGCTGGACGGAGGCGAGGGGCGAGGGGCGAGATGAGCTTGGGATACGCCGTCCGCTATTGTCCATCGCGTTTATCGATGCGCAGCGGCAGAAACGCTAAAAGCGCGAAACATACTGCAAGCTGAAGCTTGTACTACATACACCCTGTCCACTGCGAGCGTCCCCCAGGGGCGGCTATCGTTTCCGGTTTTTTTTGCGGGATTTTTGCGCCATTTTCTTTTTGGCCAGGCGTTTAGCTTGTTCGTTGCTGGCCTGGCTCGACCGGTTGCCGCCCATGCCTCCGCCCATACCGCCACCCGTGCCTCCCGTGCCGCCCATCATGCCTCCCATTCCTCCCATTCCTCCCATGCCTCCCATGCCTCCGCCAAACAGGTCGCCCAACATGGAGGGACCGCCTTGGCCGAGTTTCTGCATGATGGTTCGCATTTGCATGAATTGCTTCAAAAGCTGGGTAATGGCACTCTGGTCCGTGCCGCTGCCCTTGGCGATGCGCAGACGCCGTGAAGCGTCAATCAATTCCGGTTGGCGCCGCTCCGCTGGGGTCATGCTGTGAATGATGCCCTCAATCGACTTGAAGGCGTTGTCGTCAATCTGCGCACCCATGGGGAGATTGCCCATGCCCGGCAGGAATTTCAGCATGGACGCCAGTCCGCCCATTTTCCGCAGTTTGCTGATCTGGCTCAGAAAATCGTCGAATCCAAAGGTGTTTTTGCGGAGCCGTTCTTCAAGTTTCCTTGCTTCTTCCTCTTCGAACTGCTCTGCGGCTTTTTCAAACAGGCTGACGACGTCGCCCATGCCCAGAATCCGCTGCGCCATGCGGTCAGGATGAAACACCTCCAAGTCGATTGGACGCTCTCCGACCGTGACAAATTTGATCGGCTTTCCAGTGACTTGGTGCATAGACAGGGCTGCGCCGCCGCGCGCATCGCCGTCCAGCTTAGTCAGGATGATGCCGGTGATGCCGAGGGCGCGGTCGAAATGTTCGGCTACGGACACTGCTTCCTGGCCTAAGGCCGAGTCGCCGACCAGGAGGATTTCCCGCGGCTGGGCCCGCCGTTTGATCTCCACCAGCTCCTGGACCAGCTCCTCGTCGATTTGCAGTCGTCCGGCGGTGTCAAGGATCAGCACGTCCATGTCGGCCTGCTGCGCTGCAGCTCGGGCGTTAACCGCCAGGCGCGCCACGTCCTTCAATTCGCGGTCGCTGAACACCGGCACGTTCAGCTCGCGGCCAAGAATCTCCAGCTGGTCAATGGCGGCCGGGCGATACACGTCACAGGCAGCCAGCATGACTTTCAGATGGAGCTTGTCCTTGATATGCAGCGCCAATTTAGCGCAGGTCGTCGTCTTGCCGCTGCCATGCAGGCCGCACAGCATGATCAGAGCCGGCGGCTTCCCGCCCACATTCAGCGGAGCCGTGTTTTGTCCTAACAGCTCAATCAGCTTGTCATTGACAATCTTCACCACTTGCTGGCCGGGCGTGACGCTCTTCATCACGTCCACGCCAAGAGATTGCTTGCGGACGGAATCAATGAACGACTTCGCCACCTCGTAATTGACGTCGGCCTCCAGCAAGGCTCGGCGGATTTCCGCCATTGCATCGCTGATATTGCTTTCCGTCAGTCGGCCGCGGCCGGTGAGATTACGAAAAGCCTGTTGAAAACGACTGGTGAGTTGATTGAACATGACGCCTGCGTTCTCCTTCAAAAATCACAATAATCCGGCGCCGTCGGCCGCTGTGCAAATCATGGTTTCAGCAGTCTGTCCTGATTGGCTGCGGTAGCGGTCGGCGACCTCTTTGGCATAAACTGCGGCCTGCTCCGCTTGCACCAGGTGAACCGTAATCCCGCCAAAGCCGCCGCCGCTCAGGCGCGCGCCATACGCGGACGGCAGCTCGCTCGCAATCTTGACCAGCATGTCCAGCTCCCGGCTGCTGTTGGCGAAATTCTCCCGCGAGCTGTCATGTGACGCGAACATCAGTTGTCCGAATTGGACGATGTCGCCGCTGGCCAGGGCCTCAACGCCTTGCGCGACCCGGCTGATTTCGCCGACAACGTGGCATGCGCGGCGGTAAACTATCGGCGTCAGCTCTTTTTCCGCCGCTGCCAGCTGGGCTGGACTGACGTCCCGCAAGGTCTTGGCGCCGGGATACACCCGCTGCAAGACCTGCACTGCTTCTTCGCAGGCTTGTCGGCGCTCATTGTATTCGTTGGTCAGGTTGTGCTTGACCATGCTGTTGACCACCACAAACGCCGTTCCAGCCGGAATCGGAACGTTCTCCACCTGGAGGCTGCGGAAGTCTGAATAGACGAGACTGTCGGCCTTGCCCTTCAGCGAGCTGAATTGGTCTAAGAGTCCAGTCCTGGCACCGACGTAGTTGTTTTCACAGGCCTGGCCGATGCGGGCTGCTTCCAGCCAGGGCAGTTCGACTCCTGCCAGCTGGCTCAGCGCCAGGGTCATGGCCATTTCCAAAGCCGCTGAACTGCTCATTCCAGCTGCTATCGGCACGGTCCCGAGCAGGATTGCGCGAAACGCCGGCACGGTTATGCTACGCTGGCGCATTTCCACGATCAGGCCCTTGACATAGTTCGCCCAGTCGCCTTTTTGGGGATTCGTCAGGTCATTCACATCGAACGTGCGCTCGCTGCCAGTGCCAATGTCAACCAGTGTGCAGAGCTGACCTGGCACCAGGCCGGCCGCCACGTGCATAGCCCGGTCTACAGCGACGCTCAGCACTGTGCCTTCGTTGTAGTCGGTGTGATTGCCAAGAATTTCCAACCGGCCCGGAGCGCGTGTCATCACCTCTGGCGGTTGGCCAAATCGTTTGGCGAAGGCGCTTTTGATGCGTTCTCGCATGACCTTGTCTCCATGCCTTGTTGAGTTAAATTCCCTTGGCTGCCGCCTGTCCGGCTGCAAACGCCTTGCGATTGGTCTCCACGACCTCTGGCCCTTTGCGCGCAAAGGCTTCGGCGATCATTGCTTCCAATAATTCTGCGGGCATGCCCAGGAATGGCGACACCGCGCCGAGCATGACCATATTCATTGACCGCGCTGAGCCGGCTGCTGCCGCCATTGCCTCCGCGTCAATCACCAAGCTGCGCGGATACGCCCGCAACGCGGCCAGTACCGTCTCAAGTTCAGGATAGTCGCCGATATTCTCGACCGGGCGCGAATTGGCCAGGATGACGCCCTTGGAATGCAATGATTCGGCTTGCCGCAAGGCCTCCATGGGTTCCACCGCAATCAGCGCATCGGCCGTGCCTGGCGCAATCAGGTCGGAGTGAATCGCGTTGCTTGACAAGCGCAGATGCGCCAGCACCGAGCCGCCGCGCTGCGCCATGCCATGCACTTCGGACTGCTTGATGTTCAGGCCCTGCTTGACCGCCGCCTGGCCGATGATGGACGCAATCGTCAAAATCCCCTGCCCGCCGACTCCTGCCAGCACAATGTCTTTTTTCATATCCAGCTTTTCCTTAGTCGTACAATTGTCCCCAGGGCGTTGCCTGGGCTTTTATATTTGTAGACGCGGTGGACGATGGCCACTAAAACCTCTGCCGCCTATCTTGTCCACTATTGTCCACTATTGTCCACTGTCCACTACTTTTTCCTGCGCAGTGTTTGTATGCACTCTCGCCGGAAAATCACGACCGAGAGTCCTGCGTAATCCAGTTCTTCGGTCAGTGCCTTCACATTATCGGCGTGGTGCTTGGGCAGCGGCGTCAGGATGCGAATATGCTCTGGTGCCACTCCTAGGCCCGCGCAGATGTTTTCCATTCGGCCGGCGGCTTGCGACGTCTGCCCGCCGGTCATGCCGGTTGTGCCGTTGTCGAGGATTATGACGGTGATCGGGCTGTTTTCCCAGACTGCATCCAGCAGCGCTGTCATGCCTGAATGCGTGAAGGTGGAATCCCCGATGACCGCCACGGCGGGTTGGACGCCGGCATCGGCCGCGCCTTTAGCCATGGAAATTGAGGCACCCATGTCAACGCAGGAGTGAATTGCGTTGTAGGGGGGCAGCGCTCCCAGGGTGTAGCAGCCGATGTCGCCGAAGATGCGGCTGGTCGGACGGTTTTTCAGGACTTCATTGAGAGCGTCGTAGCTGTTGGCGTGCGGACAACCGTCACACAGCCGGGGCGGACGCATTTTGACCAGGGGCGATGCGGCTGGCAGGGCTGGCGTTGGCAGCCCGAATGCTTGCGCCACTGCCCGTGGATTCAATTCGCCGGTTCGCGGCAGGTCGCCGCTCAGCCGGCCACGTGTCCGGCCATCGTCGCCCAGCGGCCCGCGCAGCATCTGTTCCACTAGGGGCATGCCTTCTTCGATGACCATGATTTGCTGGCATTCGGAAAGGAGTCGCGCCAACTGCCGCTTAGGCAGCGGATACTGAGATATCTTCAATACCGGATGCGGGCAGGCACCGGCGAACGCTTCCTGGAGATAATTATACCCGATGCCAGTGGCAATCACCCCAATCGACCGGTCTGGGCCATCGCTGTAGGAATTGAACGGCGATTCTTCGCTCAGGCGCACAAACTCGTCCTGCTTTTCGCACAGCCGTGCGTAATTGCGCTTAGCGATAGCCGGCAGCAGCACAAACCGGCTGCGCATCTCGTTCAAGGCATCCAGCTCCTTCATCGGCTGCTTGTCTGCGCTCACGGTGACGTTTGCCCGCGAATGCGACAGCCGCGTACACAGCCGAACCAGCACCGGCGTCTCCATCTGCTCAGACAAGGCAAAGCCGTGCGCCGCCATCGCATACACTTCCTGCTGGTTGGACGGCTCCAGGCAAGGCGTCATCGCAAACTGCGCGTAAAACCGGGAATCCTGCTCGTTCTGCGAGGAATGCATGGACGGATCGTCAGCCGAAACTACGAGCAGCCCACCATGCGTGCCCGTGACCGCAGAGTTGACAAAGCCATCTGCCGCCACATTCAGGCCAACATGCTTCATGCAGACCATGGCGCGCTTGCCAGCGAACGACATGCCCAGGCTCTCTTCCATCGCCACTTTCTCGTTGCACGACCACTCGCGGTGAACGCCGCGCTCAGCAGCCTCACGCGAAGCCTGGATATATTCCATGATCTCGGTCGACGGCGTGCCAGGATAGGCGTAGCAGCCAGACAAACCAGCGTCCAGCGCACCCTGCGCCAACGCCTCGTCGCCGAGCAATAACAACTGGGTCATGATGCGTAACTCCTCAATGTAAGCACGGACAAAAATCAACACCTTGTGAAAAGTTATAAATATAATCCAAAATCCGCTTTACGCGAATTTTGACACCCAGGAATTCAGGACGAAAGGCGAAGGGCGTTTTTAGGAGTGAGGGAAGGGCAGGGCGGGGAGGTGGTGGACTCCGTCCACCTTGTCCACCATGTCCACATTATACCCACCTTGCGCTTTGCACAGCCGCGAATGTTGAGTTACGTTATTGCTGGTGCTTGTCGTTGTTTTGTTTCTTTGCACATTTGTCAATCTTTCACCCCCTGGAGGACTACTCGTGAAAAAAGTCTATTCTGCCTCGGTGACGCCGTTGCTTGCGGATGGCTCTCTGGATGTCGTCGGCCTTCGCAATATCTTGCAGCGCAACGTCAAACATGGCCTGGATGGTGTTTTTATCCTCGGCTCCATGGGTGAATGGGGCAGTTTTTCCGATGACTTCAAGGAGAATTTGGTTCGGGAAAGCGCCGCTATTCTGTCCGGCAGCAGCGCCGAATTGCTGGTCGGCATCAATGCGACCAGTCTAGCCCTTTCCCTGCAGAATCTCAAGCGGTATCGTCGTTATGCATTTGACAGCTATGTCTTCATGCTCCCTGCCCGGACCTCGGCCTTGGACCCGCTGAAATCTATTCTGACGGTTCTGGACGCGGCCGACCGGCCGGTGTTTTATTACCATTGCCCGCCTAACAACGGCATCGACCTCAACCTGGACCAGTTCGATGCTATCATGGCTCACCCGAACCTGAAAGGCATCAAGAACTCCGCCTCCAATATGTGGCTGCGCCGCGAGTTGATCCTGCTCCGCAAAGACCGAGGCTATAATACCCTCCTCCTTGAAGGACAGGAATGGGCCACTGACGAAGCCATGCTCGCTGGCTATGACGGCATGCTCTGCGGACTCGGCGCCCTGGCGTCTAAAGTCATGGTCGCCATCGCCCGCGCCGTCGACCAGAAGAGCTTCCCCGAAGCCGTCAACTTGCAGAACTCTTTCATTAGGCTTTTCCATGGTGTCTATGGCAAAAAACTCCAAACAGTCTGGGTCGGGCAGAAATACGCCCTGGTCAAGCTCGGACTGATTGAGACCCCCCTGACCCTCGCCCAGGAAATGAGCACGCTCACCGCGTCACGCCAGGCCGAAATCGAACAATGCCTGGCTGAATACAAAGATATCCTTGACTGAACCACCCCGGCGCGTACCTGACCTTTTATGTGTCGCCCCGCTCCGCAGCTGTGGACGCGGTGGACGTTCTGGACAGCGCCTGCCGCATCTAGACAAACACACCTCGCCTCTGTCCAGTGTCGGCACTTTAGTGCCGGAACTCGCCCCTCGCCCCTATTACGATTTAATGCCGGAAGCGCCAAAGAGGACTGGTCGCTGACTTGCGCGCAGTCTTAACTTGGGTTATTGTATTTAACGCACAAAAAGCCGCTTTTGCAGTCAAATCGCAACGTCAACATGAGGATGATTTACGTATGGCCAGCATTCCCAGACCTGAGTACCCGCGCCCGCAGTTTGTCCGCAAGGACTGGCTGAACCTCAATGGCGAATGGCAATTTGAGATTGACACCGGCGATTCCGGGCTTGCCCGCGGCCTGCGCGAACGCGAGCTGAACAGCCGCATCAAGGTGCCGTTTTGCCCTGAGTCGAAATTGTCCGGCGTTGAATATCTTGATTTCATGGAAGCGGTCTGGTACCGGCGTGAAGTGAAGATTCCCGAAGACTGGCAGGATCGCCACGTTCTTCTGCATTTTCAAGCCGTAGATTACGAAGCGACCGTCTGGGTGAATGGCCGCGAGGTCGGTCGTCACCGCGGCGGCTACACTCCTTTCACCTGCGACCTCGGGCTGGCCAGCGAATTGGGCGACACGGCCGTCATCGTCGTCCGCGCCCGCGATCCGCGCGATTGGCACAAGCCCGGTGGCAAGCAGTCCGTCATCTATCAAAATGCAGGGTGCCATTATCCGCGCACCACCGGCATCTGGCAGACGGTTTGGATGGAGCCTGCGCCGCCAACGCGCCTGCAACGGCCTCGCATCACACCATGCCTGGAAAGCCGCCTGTTCCGACTGGAGCAAGCCCTGGCCAACCCCCGCGCCGGCTGGACTATTACAGCGGTGCTGAACGACGCCCAAGGCGAAATCTCGCGGGCGACCGCCGTCACCGGAACAGACTTTGCAGCCGTCCTGCAACTGCCTGTCCCCGAAAACCGCCTGCGCCTCTGGCAGCCTGGCGATGGCCAGCTCTATGATATCGACATCATTCTTACTGACCCGTCCGGCGCCGTCGTCGACCGCGCCGGAAGCTACGCCGGCATGCGCAGCGTGGCTATCGACGGCTATAAAATCCTGATCAACGGCGTAAGCGTGTTCCAACGGCTCGTCCTCGACCAGGGCTACTATCCCGACGGATTGCTGACCGCGCCGTCAGACGAAAGCCTGATGCGGGACATTTCCAAGGCGATGCAGGCCGGCTTCAACGGCGCCCGCCTGCACCAGAAAGTGTTTGAAGAGCGCTTCCTGTATCATGCCGACATCCTCGGATACCTGGTCTGGGGCGAATACGGTGACTGGGGATTCCGCGACCGCTCTGGCCGAGTGCCTACCACGGTCGTCGATGGCTACCGGCATCAGCCAGGTGCAGCGCTCCTGGCCCAATGGATGGAAGTACTCGGGCGCGACTACTCGCACCCGTCCATCATCGGTTGGTGCCCCCTGAATGAGACATCGCAGCCGATTGAGGACTACATGACAGCCCTGGACGATGTCACCCGCGGACTTTTCCTGGCTACCAAGAATGCAGACACGACCCGGCCGGTTCTCGACACCTCGGGCTATTCACACCGGGTGGCAGAAGCTGACGTCTATGACAGCCATGACTACACCCAGGACCCGGCTAAATTCACGATTCAACATGCCGGCCTGGCGAACGACAACCCATTTGTCAACGGCGAGGGTAAGATCAGCCTGCCGTATCGCGGCCAGCCGTATTTTGTCAGCGAATTCGGCGGAACCTGGTGGAATCCCAAGACCGCAGCTGATGAGCCGTCCTGGGGATACGGAGAAAGACCCAAGAATCTTGACGAATTTTACGCTCGCTTCCAAGGACTCTGCGACGTGCTCCTGGACAATCCCAAGATGTTCGGCTATTGCTATACGCAGCTGACCGACGTGTTCCAGGAACAGAACGGCATTCTCACCTTCGACCGTCGCACTAAATTCAACATGGCGAAACTGCACGCTATCCAGACGCGAAAAGCTGCTATTGAAACGATGTGAGCAGCAGGTGGCTGGAGTTTGCTTTGATGGTTGCTGAAATGCGTTGATAGGGAAGAAGAAGTCGCATGGCGAACATACCTATACCAGCCGGGCTGGACACAAAATTATGCGTGCTCGGCGATCAGGTTCTGGCTGAAATCCCGTCCGTGCTGAAACAAGTCTGGCCAGACGGAAGACCAATTGTGATTGCGGACGGGAATACCTGGGCAGCAGCTGGCCGCGAAGTGCAAGAATTGCTGGAAATGGCCGACTTGCAACCAGCGCCCCCGCATATCTTCCCGGCTCAGCCGATGCTGCACGCTGACTATGTCCATGTCGGCGAATTGGTTCCGGTTTTGACCGGCAGGACTCCTGTCGCCGTCGGCGCTGGAACCATCAACGACTTGGTTAAGCGAGCTAGTGTTGAGGCCAAAACGCCGGGCTACCTCTGCGTGGCTACAGCGCCGTCGGTGGACGGCTATACCTCGTACGGCGCAGCCCTGACTGTCAATGGCGTCAAAAAGACAGTCCCTTGTCCTGCGCCAATGGCGATTTTAGCGGATAATCGGGTCATTGGCTCAGCCCCCCTGCCGATGATCGCGGGCGGCTACGCAGATTTGGCAGCGAAAATCGTGGCTGGTGCTGATTGGCACATCGCCGCGACGCTTGGGATTACCCCGTATGAGCCGGTGGCCTGGGATTTAGTGCAAAAGGATTTGCGAAGCTGGCTGGCTGATCCCGAGGAACTTCGCGACCGCCAGCCTGCGGCCTTGGCTGCCCTGTTCAACGGCCTGGCAGCCACAGGCTTCGCCATGCAGCGCATGCGCGATTCGCGGCCAGCCTCCGGTGCCGAGCATCTGTTCAGCCATGTCTGGGAAATGGAAGGATTGACCCACCAGGGCGAAGCTCCCTCGCACGGCTTTAAAGTCGCCATCGGCTCACTGATTTCCACTGCCATGATGACTGCGATGTTCGCATGGACGCCGGAAGAGGTGCAGCGACGCCTGGCAACAGCACACGCCACAACCACCGAGGAGCGACAAGCCCAAGTCGATGCCTTCTTGCAAAATTCGCCATTCGCCGCTGAAGTGACCCAGACAGCCATGGGAAAACTGCTGACCGGCGAAGCCTTAGCCGAACGCCGACAGGCCATCCTGAAAGCCTGGCCGGAACTCCAGGCCAAAGTCAGTGCGCAATTGATCCCGCTGGACGAATTGAGACGACGTTTCCAAATTCTCGGATGCCCAGTCAAACTGGCTGACATCGGCCTGGATAAGGCTATGCTGCGCCACAGCATCATAGTCGCGGGCATGATCAGAAACCGCTATACTTTTCTTGATCTGCTCTTTGAAATGGGGCAACTGGAGGAACAAATCGACAATTGTCGGATATGACGCACAGCCGGCCAAGGCCCCGAAGGGGGACGTACGTAGTTCAAGCTTCAGCTTGCCGTACGTAGTTCAAGCTTCAGCTTGCCGTATGTCGCGTGCTTTCAACGCCTTTAGCGCTCTACGGCTCCGTCCAGTGCCGGCACTCGCTCCTCGCCCCTAAAAAATGCCCCTAATTCCCTGGAACCCAATATGACCTCTTGCGCTTACGCCGATTACGATTTGCACTTGCACTCGCAGTGGAGTTATGATGCGACTGCTGACATCCGCGATTATTTTCGCCTTGGGCGTGAAAGAGGCGTACGCGCCCTGGCTCTGACTGACCATCATCTCATGGATGGCTATGAAGAACTGGTCAAGGTCGCTGCTGATTTCCCTGACGTCGGCTACATCGCTGGCGCCGAATTGACTGTGCATACGCCGACCGGCACCTTCGACATGGTCTGCCTCGGACTTCCACGCCAGCCGACCCCTGAGCTGGCCAGCGTGTTTGACGCCTACAGGGCCTGGCAGTGCGCGTACGGTGCCGCCATCTCCGCCAATCTCGTCCGCCTCGGACATGATTTCACTGATGCGGAACGCATGGCGGTCTTGCAAAGCTATCGCCCCCCGCACATCATTGCCCGCCAGGGATGCACCCACGTTAAAAATGCCGTGCTTCGACAAACGCTGGTAGCACGCGGAGTCGCCCCTGACCTCGAAGCCTTGACAGAAGTTTTCCGGCAATTCCGTGACATGCCCAAGTATCCGGAATACGACTTTGTCCTGCCAGCCGTCCGCCAAGCTGGCGGAGTTATCCTGATCGCGCATCCGTATGGCTATTTCCGGCAATTGGAACGCCGACGCATGGATGAATTGCGGGAGCTGCTCGCCTTTGACGGCATTGAATGCGCACACCCCAGCCTGATGCCCGAGGCTACAGAGACCCTCCGCGCCTACTGCCTGGAACACCGCCTGCTCAGTTCCGGTGGGTCTGACTGCCATGCCGCAGAAGGCGACTTCAGCAGACCAGACCATGTCGTCGATTTCGCCAACCACTGCGGCAAGCCAGAATGGTTGGACGAAATCCTCGAGCGCGTGACGCTGTACCACGGTGCCTGAGCTGACGCGACGCACACTGCAAGCGCAGGAAAACACAGCGAAAACACACTGCCGATAGACCACCGCTGCACAGAGCTTCTCTCCCAGCCAAACAGCAGCATTCCTTTGTGTTCCTCCGCCTGCTGCGCCATTCACTTCTAAAAGCCATCAGCCCTTCCTCTCCGATTGGAAAGGAAGGGCTGATGGTTTTTTAGGTTGATTTACTCTTACGGCAGCGGCACGGGCGACGTAAAGCTGAGCCGGAATCCGTAGTCATAGTTACGCTTATCCGGGCCAGCGCTTTGACGGTAGCCGATGCGGCAGTGATAGGCGCTGTAATACCAGCTGCCACCGCGACGAGCGCGATCCGTTCCCAGTGTGCTGTACAAGTCAAAGCACCATTCGTACACGTTGCCTGCCATGTCGTAGAGTTCATAAGAGTTTTTCTCAAACGACCCGACCGGGCTGGTGTAGGGATCGGCGCCGACAGCATACGTCGGATGGAAGTTACGTGTGGCACTGGTGTCGTACAGGTAGTTCGCGTTGCTTTCGTAATTTGCGTTCACGTGCTTGATTTCTTGATTGTTGTAAGCAACGTTGTTCCAGCTGTAGCGTGTGCTGATCGCATTGCCACGAGCTGCGTATTCCCACTCATCTTCCCAGGGCAGGCGGTAGCTGATTGCCGCAGTGTCGCAGTAGATGTTGTTAACCTCTCCGTTGCGATAGACTGGGCCGCTAGCGTCGCCAATCCTGTAGCTGGGAATACGGCCTTCCATTTCGCTGCGGGCGTTGCACCACTTGACGCAGTCATACCAGTTAAGGGAGTGGACCGGGTGATTCGGGCCTTTGCTCAAGCCTACCTGCAGGTCGTAGCCGAGGGTTTTGCCATAAGGATCATTCACGGTCCAGTTCCGAACCACGTCCCACCTTTCCTTGGTGACTTCATACCTACCCATGTAATAGTCTTTGCCTGTAAGATCCAAGTAGTATGTCGGCGGATAGTAGGAAGTGCCGTGGTTCTCACCGGCTGCCAGCGGATTGATGCCCTCCTTGACTCCGCCCTTGATTGGGGCAAACTCGTCCAACGGCGGAGGCGTGGTGTTGATGACCGTGATTGTCACCGTTGCCACGTTCGAGTCGCCATGCCCGTCGTTGGCCTTGTAGGTGAACGTGTCGATGCCGTGGAAGTTGAGGTTCGGCGTGTAGGTGAACGAGCCGTCAGCGTTCAGCATCACCGTGCCGTTGGCCGGGTTCGTCACCAGGATGGCGGTCAGCGGGTCGCTTTCCGGATCCGTGTCATTGAACAACACGCCAGGAGCTGCCACTGTCTTGGGCGTATTTGCATTGGTGGTATAGGCGTCGTCAACCGCTGTGGGCTTGGCGTTGTACTGGGCGGTGTAGTTTCCGTCCGCCGTGATCGGCAGGTTAAAGCCGGGCGGCGTCCAGGTGACAAAGGAATACCCAGCCGGAGCCGTGAAGTCTACCCCAACGACCGGGACGGTCGCCAGCTGGTTGTGGACGACGACCTGGCTGGCCAGGCCCTCATGCCCAGGCACCCAGGCACCCGGGAGCGGGTTGAACGTCACCACGTATGTCGGCACCACCGTGATGGTCACGGTCGCCACGTTCGAGTCTCCCTTGCCGTCGTTGGCCTTGTAGGTGAAGGTGTCGACGCCGGTGAAGTTCAGGCTCGGCGTGTAGGTGAACGAGCCATTTGCGTTCAGGGCCACGGTGCCGTTGACCGGGTTCGCCACCAGGACGGCGGTCAGCGGGTCGCTTTCCGGGTCGGTGTCGTTGGCCAGGACGCCCGGTGCGGCGATGTTCAGCGCCGTGTTTTTGTTCGTGCTGTAGGCGTCGTTATTCGCCACCGGCAGGCCGTTCACGGTGATGGTCACGGTGGCGACGTTCGAGTCTCCCTTGCCGTCGTTGGCCTTGTAGGTGAAGG
>Ga0123334_1002704_pt1 | contig 20116 bp, 26 predicted proteins | sample BiotimSIPDNA_FD_89706 | JGI IMG/M metagenome (GOLD analysis project Ga0123334, IMG submission 89706) | Anaerobic biogas reactor microbial communites from Washington, USA - Biogas_R1 time_0 SIP DNA | ecosystem: Engineered > Bioreactor > Anaerobic > Unclassified | place: Washington, USA... | reverse complement strand
TAATATTGCTTGCCTCAATAGGCCTTAATGTATACCAGTGGCTCAGGTATAAAAGGCCCTCTTTTAAAACTACTACCAGATCATCAGTAGAGCATGTATCTGCTACTGCCAAAATCGTGCCCCAAGACAGGACATTAAAAACTGATCCGGTTGTGAATGGGGAAACCCCCGGCCCAGATAAGGTAAAAGAGTTGGAATATCAGCTTGCTGCCGCAGAGGAAGAGCTTGAAATAGCCAATAATAAGCTTGCAGAAGAGGTATCTGAAAGACAACGCATATTTAGAAATATGATAAGACAGTCAGCCATTCAAAAAGCAAATATTGAATACAGGGGGCTTTTTAAAAAGTTGAATATATCAAAGGAAGATGTTGAAAAATTCAGCGAGATGCTGGCGGATAAATCTCTGGATATTGATGACATATTTATTACAATGAGCGGAGGCACTTCAAGCGGAGAGGAAGTAGTCTCGGAGGTGCAGAAGACTGAAAATGACTATGACCGCAAGATCAGCGAGTTTTTAGGGGAAAAGAATTATCTAATCTACAAGGCATATACAGACAGAAATACAGAGAGGGGAGTGTTGCAGGGCTTTATGGATACCATTACTCCCTTTAATAGATTAGATGACTATCAGACCAATGCCCTCATAGATGCCATGTATGAGGCAAGGCTTTCTGTTGAAAATGAACTCGGCGTTGAAACCAGCAGTCCCGTGGAAAGGATGAAGCATATCAATGAAAAATATTTTGAAGCGGGCGATGCTGTTCTTTCTCCAGAGCTGGCAGAACAATTTAAAAGATATCTTCTTAATATAGATGATATGCTCCACTTAAAGCAACCATGAGCTCTTTATACACTGGGGGTGTGTGCCAATGTTCCAACAAGGTAAATAATAACCTATCTTCCGGTATTGGAAATCTCCCTAAGGTTCAGCTCAAATGAGCTTACAGGGAGCCCATTCATTGTCTTAAGCCCGCACTCACCACCATCAGACCAGCAGTACCTTACTGTTTCTGCGTCAGGAAGGGCATCAAGACTTATCTTTATCTGGCTTCCTGTCTGCACGGCCTTTGTAAAAACGCAGGGTTTATTAGCCGCACACAGGCTGAACCCTGTAACCTCTTTTTCTCCTTCACCAAAATTTAGAGGAGGTGAAAACTCCATTATGACATTATCCATATTTTTACCTGCAATAACAGGCGCCACGCCGTCAGCCACACCTTTGCCATTGATTGCCTGAGCCACCCTTGCAGCGCGCATACCAACAATATATTTCCTTTTCGGGTGGATATCAGCATCATCCCCAACATCATGGGTCGCAACAAGTCCAACCAGATCATCATTTAGGGCAACCTGCTGCTGCGCATTGCGTACAGTTGCCCAGCCTGATTCAATTGGGCTTGTTGCAACTGCTCCATAATTCGGGAGCTGTACAATAATAAACTTCAGCCTCTTATCAAAAAGGCTGCGCCAGTCTGTGATAAGTGAGGTTAAAAGCGCCTTATATGTATGGCTTGTCTCTGCATTGGATTCACCCTGGTACCAGATTGCACCATCAGGAGTCAGGGGCTTAATGGGTGAGATCATGGCATTATACATACCGGTTATGCCTGATACGCTTTCCCAGGGGCTCCTGGGTGGCATCCCTGTTTCACGGGGTATAAACCGGTAATGCCAGTCAGAGCCAAGGGGCAGAAACTCCCCGTCTTCAAACCTTAGCCCCACCTCGTCAGCAGGCCCGGTCATGCCGCCAGCTCCCCATGTATTAAGCACATTCACTGTTATCTGGTTAATGCCCTTTTTAAGTATGCCCGGTTCAATGGGGTACTCACGTCTGGTTCCATAACCAAATGAGTTATTAACAAATTTTCCATTGATCCATGTGGAGTCCACCTCATCTATATTACCAAGGATAAAGGAGACCTTTTTTGCCTCCTGTTCAGAATCAAGCTCAAAACTGGTTGAAAACCAGAGCATCCCGTGGTGATTTTTAAGGCGCTCATCCAAATAACCCTTCCAGTCCTGTAATGGCGCGGGTTTCCACTCTGCATTTTTATCGAGCACACCCCTTTCCCACACACTGCCCTGGTCTGAGCTATTTTGCCACCAGGTCATCCAGTCATTTGCAAATGCAAGTTCCGCCTCTCTTTTATTGTTTCTGAACTGCCTCAGCTGAACCACCTTTCGTTCATACTCTTTAATAACCTCAAGATTCTGTTCGCTGATCCATGCCTCAATAGCAGAGCCTCCCCATGAGGCGTTTATTAACCCGAGGGGGATGCCTTCCTCATCTATCATCTCACGGGCAAAGAAATAGCAAACAGCAGAAAAGCCCTTTATGTTTTCATCAGTGGCGGTCTGCCATGAGACAGGGACAATGAACTCTTCCTGTGGGTTTGTCTCTGCACGCATGGGGACGGTAAAGAGCCGGATAAAAGGATGTCCCTGATTGTATGATGCAGGCTGGTCAGTAGATGCCACAACAGGGTAGGCCATATTTGACTGGCCGGAACAGAGCCAGACATTGCCTGCAAGAACATTTTCAAGCACAGCCTCAGCACCGCTATTGTCTGAAATCCTTATCCGGTAAGGGCCGCCGGCAGGTAAGGGTGCAATCTCTTTCTGCCATTCGCCTTTGGCATCGACCATAATGCTATCGTATTTACTCTCGTTCACCTCAAGCACAAGTGTAGCACCTGGTGACGCATACCCGCTTAATAAAATAGCTTTACCATATGGGAGTACCATGTTGCTCCCGAATATCTTACTGAATTCAGGTACTCTGGCTTGGATGTTCAGGGAAAAAAGCAGTGCAAATAAAACAATATAAACTCCCTGACTTAACAATGAATAGGACTTTGCTGTATTTTTTGGTAATGTCATTGGCTTCCCCCTTATAATTGCCTTTTATTTGTACGGACCGTCTTTAAGGTTAAAAAGTTTCGTTTTCAGACCTTTATAGTTTAGATGAGTCTCTATGTTAATAGGTTATATTTTTATTCCAAAATTGTGAAAACTATAATGCAGTATGGTGAAATATTTCAAGTATGAATACTTAATTTCCAGGCATTACAATTTCAATTTGAAAAATTAAGATTGATATTAACCTTAAAAAGAGGGATCATGTATACAAAGCCGATTAAGGCTTAATCATAAATGCGAGCTTTATATATACCCCCTGGATCAGAATATAAGAATCTCTGACTAAAATACAGAGCAACTTCATCTGAAGAATATTACAATTCATCCTCCCCGGCTGCTGATTTCCCTGATCAATTTCCCGGTGAGAATCAAAGCAAGTGATTATTTCAATCTGGTCTTAAAATTAATAATCGATTTATTATGCTGTTTATAACAGCATCCGTCTTTCAAATTTATACGATAAATAAAATAACGGATAAACCCATTCAGGATTAATTTTTTAATTGAGGCTAATTTCGACAATTGAATAAGACAAACCTTTTAATGGAGGGACATATGATCTTATTTCAAGCCTTCTACTGGGACTGCCCCAGGATAGAAAATAATGAGGGAGAGTGGTGGAACCTTATTAATGAAAAGGTTTCAGGTCTTGCAGACATCGGGATAACTACACTGTGGCTTCCGCCTTCATCCAAGTCAAGTCACATTGACAGTATGGGATATGCCCCATATGACTATTATGATCACGGTGAATTCAATCAAAAAGGTGGGATTAAGACATGGTTTGGTTCAGCATCAGAGTTACGAACCCTGACTCAAACGGCACATAAGAAGGGGATGCTGGTTCTTGCAGATGCTGTCCTGAATCACTGTGACCTTGGGGACCAAATGGAATATCATCCAATATTAAATAGAGAAATGATGACCAAATATACTCCTAAATCAGGCAAGTTTATCCGAAACTGGAACAACTTTCATCCTTGTGAATACTCTTCTGCGGACGCAGGCGCTTTTTATGGTGACCTTGAAGGATATGATCTCCCTGATCTCTGCCACGATAATCCATATACATACCTTGGTGTAATGGAATACATCCGCTATTTAAAGGACAGAGTTGAGGGTATTGGTTATGATGGCTTCAGGTATGATGCTGTAAAGTATTATGATTCCTGGATTGTTCAGAGCATTCAGGAATGGCAGAAGTGCTTTGGAGTGGCTGAATTCTGGGACGGCGATAAAAATAAGATTAAAGCTTATCTTGACTATGTGAACTGGTCATGTTCCGCCTTTGACTTTCCCCTCTTTTATGCACTGCGTGAGATGTGTAACAACCCCTTTTATGACATGCGGTGGTTGTGGAACAGCGGGCTTGTCTTTGAATCGCCCATGCGGGCTGTGACCTTCTGTGATAACCACGATACAGATCGAAGCCAACCCATTGTAAACGATAAACTCCTTGCTTATGCCTTTATACTTACTCATGAGGGTGTACCGTGCATCTTCTGGAAGGACTATTATAACTATGGGCTGGCATTATCAGGCAGTTCAAACGGGATTGATAACCTCTGTCGGATACACCGTGATTATGCAGGTGGAGGTACAAAGCTCCTATATAATGACAGATCTCTTTATATAGCAGAGCGCCAGGGATATCAAAAGCAGAAAGGTCTCATAGTGGCAATCAACACCGATCCAAATAGTTGGCGCGGTGTATGGGTAAAAACACAGTGGCCTAATATGAACCTGCCCTGTATTGGCTGGTGGGGCCATGATCAGAGCAGGCCTAAAGATAAGCGTTCTGATGGAGGAGGATGGGCAGAGATATATGCAGCACCAAGGGGTTATGCAGTCTATATCCCCGAATAAGTGTTAAAAAAAGATTTCATGATCAGAGCTAAAGGGCTCTTTATAAACAATAAGAGCGCTTTAGCAGGATAATATACCGAATGCTCCGGAATAAAATACGGTCTTTATCTGATCCAGGAATTATCTTGCCTTTTAAACTTGTTGTCTTTTATCAAAAAAAACACGTTTTAAAAAGCAAGTGGTCAGCCTATGCTGACCGCTTGTTTTTTGTAATATCTCTGAAAATCTCCTGCATGTTCCGAGCGGTCTCACCTTAATTTCCTGATAAGCCCCCTGATTTCACTCAGTACGGCTACATGTTCTGCCAGCCAGCCTGAACCTATTATTCGATGATGTTCCTCATCACCAAGTCCTGCTGACTTTGATTTTTTAAGACGATTCAGGATAAGGTCTCTTATGGTTATAGCATTGGCAATTCCTTCCAGGATGCCTTCGTGTGAGAAACCTGCTTCAGCGCCGTGTTGATGTCCATGCCCGCCAGAGCCGCCGCCTGCTGTCTGGACCCTGATATCCGATATACCAAAGAAACGCTGCAAAGGCCCCTGCTTTATGGTTACGTTCTGGATATTCTCAAAGGTGATTGTGATCTCATTAATGATCCAAATACCGCGGCGGATACGCATGCTTCTTTCTGTCATCACATACCATGTTGTATCGTACCTGAGGTGAATAGCAAGATAGGCAAAGATGTCAGGTACAAATGCAATGGCGAGGACAATGGGTGCAAGCACCAGGCCCACAAGGGGCTTGAAAATGGTGAGTATAAGCCAGGGAACAATGATCAACACATCGATCAGGGTCAGGACTACCCAGAACTTAAACTTCATATACCTGAGAAAGCCCGGTGAAGGGCGGAATGAATCCATCTTCTCTCCCTCATGAACCGGGAGGGATGGCGGCTCTGCCGGGACTATAAACCAGCGGGTCAGAATTCCCCAGAACCCCTCATAGAATCTGGCCGCAGCCCTGTCAACCGCCTGGCTCATGAGAGCCCCCCTTTATCAGAGGTTGATTTAACCACTGTTAGATTTTGCAGATGATCCCGAATCTCTTTAAGTATTTCAAGCACCTGATCCTCATTCGCCTCTACAGGATCAATTTCTGCCCCGCCACCAATCGGTTTAATCATGATATCCTCTGATTTACGTGCCGCACCACGCATTTTGGTGTACAGATGATCCCTCAGCTTATCTGCCTCCAGAATCCCTTCTATACTCATCTCGGGTCTGGCAGAACCTGCGGCAGTCTGTATTGCAACTGTTGCAAGCCCCAGCCAGCGCTGGATTAAGCCACGGGATAGGTGTATGTCCTGTATGCGGCGATAGGTGAGATAAACCTCTCTGCGAAAGAGAATACCCCAGCTCATGGAGATGCCGCTGTCATCAAAGGTATATTTTAAGGTGTGATATTTGAAAAAGAGGGGTATCAGGGGGATAAAGAACAAGGGCCCCGACATGAGTAATGAGGTGATAAGGTAATGTGTCATGAGCACAGGGGCAGGCCTTGTTATCTTGCGGACATCAAAGGTCTCCTTATACACTGTGCTGTCATTTTCGCGTGCCATAATCTGCCTACCTCTCAAGTTTCTTTACCGGCTCATAAAAACCTGACCACAAAAATTCTCCCTGACCCTTCCAGTCCTCTTCAAATTCCCTTATGGCCTCCTTTGCTGCATCACTCGTAAGGAATGCCTCCAGATCTGCCTTTGTGTCAAACTCATAAGTTACCAGATATTGAGGGCAGGAATCTGGATTCTGCATACCTTGATAGAACTTGTTTCTGACAACCTTCTTAAGACCTTTGAACCCGAAAAAGGTCGTTACATGCCGGTCATACCATTTATTATATTCCTCTTCTTTTCCGGGATTTGGTCTTGAGGCTACAATACACAGGTATCTCGTATTACTCATATCTTTCTTCCTCCTTATCATTATTAGATAAAACAGTTCATTTAATAACTCCCCCGGAGATAATGAGGGCAGGCTTTTCGTGAATGATTATTAATGGATATCAAATTTTTTAAGTCATGTGCAATTAATTTAAAGCCTTTTTTCAGTAAATCGAATAAATTCGGGCTTTCGGTGTCTACAGAAACATTATCAGAGTAAATAAACTGCATGGTAGGAAGGAGAAGAGATATGAAAAAGATATCATTTTTACTGGTTTTTCTGTCACTTGTATTCGCACATGGCTGTGCAAGCACATCGGATTACAACAGTCTCAGGACCGAATTTGAACAGCTTAAGCAGGAAACCAGGGCTCAATCTTCTCAACTGCATGATGAGATGGTCATGTTTAAGCAGGCATATGATCCTGGATTACATGAAATAATCGTAAAGAACATAACCGAGGCAGAAAGGCAAAGGGATGCCATTTCAAAACTAAAAATTGAGATTGATAACACATCCGGTAAAATAAACAGGCTATTACAGGAAGCAGAAAATGACAGGATGGTTATTGCCGAAAATATGCGAAGCTCAAAGGTACAGAATATTGTAAATGAGTTCAGGCAACTGAGCGACGGCTGGCAGATCACCCTTTCTGAGCTGACAAACCTTACAAGAGATTCGGAAAAGGCAGTGGATGATTCCTACATCGCTGCCATGAGGGCATCTGAGATGGCCGGCGCGGCTGAACGTTCTGCCGATTTTGCAGTAAAGTCCTTCAACCGGATTGATGAGCAGATGAAATCCATCGGCGCTATTCATGAAAGATTAAAGGATATTGAATTCAGGGTGCAGCGGATAAGCAGGCAATTGATTGAGAACCGGGGGCCTGGGGAGAATATTCCAGGAGATAAGAAGCTTGAGGAAAAAATAGCTGAACTGGAAAAGGAGATAAACGCGTTAAAGGCAAAGGGAGACAAGGAGGCAAAAAAACCGGATCCACCTGATCGCCGGATTAACAGGTAGCGCCATTATCGTCGCAAAACACCAGTGCAAACAGAGCACGACCGAATTCGTACCGGTGAGCAGCCTACATGCTGGAAGTGATCTTAGCCTTCCTTGCGACAACTGCAATATCATTTGAATCCGGAGAAAAGGCTGAACCTGCAACATCAGAGTAGAATTCACAAGCTTCAAATCCGTTCGCCTCTAATTCCTTCTGTAATGACTCCCTGCTGAAATATTGCAGCCAGTTATAAACAACACGGGTTCCTGCCTTTTCAATTATAGTGTACTTATCAAGGGTTACCTTCTCTTCTGTGTACTTGAACGTATTTAAAAACCCATAATATTTTTCAGGCGACCAGAAACCATCAAGCTGATTCAGTTCGTATAATGAGACCTCGTTTCTGCTGTTGAAGATATTTAATGAATGGACATCCAGCAATACTGTGCCTCCGGGTTTTAAAAAGGAGTAAAATTTGGCAAGCATTGTTTTTCTCTGGGCCGGACTTAACGCGCAATAATCACAAAAAATCATTGTAATGAGATCAAATCGTTTCTCAGTCTCAAATTCCAGATAGTTCTGTTTATAGTATGTGATATTTAATCCTTTTTGATCAGCAGTTTTTTTCGCGTACTGAATTGACCTTTCTGAAAAGTCGATCCCGATAACATCAGCCCTCTTTTCCGAAAATATAGCGGTATATAATCCAGGCCCACACCCGAAATCAGCAATAGCTGTATCTGAATTGATTCCAAAATAGGATATTATCCACCCTGCTGACCGGTTAATAAAATCCTTATTTCGGGATGAGAGATCAATAGTTTCATTCAAATGAAACTCAAGCATCTTTTTTGAAGTATGTTCATCAGTCCATAAATCTTCTGCTGTATAAAACTGAAATGGTGCGGGACGTGAGTTTATCTCCTCTAACTTATCAAACAAAGATGTCTCCATTTTCACATCGACAATGATTAGATAGTGTCCATCCAGAATTTGTCTCCTTCTGGATGGAGGCTTATTATTTCTGTTTTGCTTCCTCTACAATTTTCTGGATTTCCGGGAGCAGGTCCTGAACTAAATTCTGTGCCAACAGCATGCTTTTCTGAAGAACCTGGGGCTGCTTCTCAAGCATGCTCTTTCCCTCAGGGGTTTTGTAAAAAACTGAGATGGCCTTTAGTTCTTCAACAGTATAAACAGAGGTAAAGATATCAACAAATTGAGGTTCAATTTTTTTCATATCAAATGCCTCGGTTATTAAAGCCTGGAGCTTGTCCTGAAATTCCATTGCCTTTTCTTTTTCACTCTCAGGGATGCCTGCCTGGGCCATAATCTGACCCTGCATCTGCTTCATTTGTGCCATCACCTGGTCCAGGATCTTACCAACATCTGAAAGCGCTATTATCTCTTTAGCATATTCTTCTTTACTCTTGTCTTCTGCCTTAACTGTTTTTGCATTACATATTGAAAAAGAAACCGCAAATATCAAACAACAAATAAATAAAACTATTCTTGACCTCATCATTTTCCTCCTGAAAAATACATTAATAATAAATACCAAAGCCTGATGTGTAAAACCTGATAAGTCTGAAAAACATTTACTTGAATCTGAAGATGGCGATATGGATAGCATGTTTTTTAAGCTGATACAACCCATTTTAATATAACAGGATATTGGATCGATATCTGTTATTCCTCTACTCATTTCATAGGCTGATTCTTATCTTTTGGTGCCCTCCAGGGTTTAAAAATGGAGACAAATATTGTGGCTATCAGCAACAGGGCCTGGATAGCGCCAAAAATCAGATTCATCTTTTCGTTATAGAGATATTCAGGGTCATTCAAAGAGGCTAACCCTATCTTCCCGGATATCTCCATCATATTCGTTTCCCATGGTCCGAGGAAGAATGTCCCGAACAAGATTGCCGCCACAGTTACTATCCACTTGAATATCATCCATTTATGCCTGAAAAATCCCCAGCTGCTGAATGCAGAGTAGATTAAGCCTGTTACAAGAGAGCCAAATGCACCCGGGATTACAATCACTGCCATGTCTATATGATGAATACTTCTGTTGATACCATATAAAACCCCCCTGTCATCAACTCCATTTTTCAGGAAATAAAGCAGTATCAGGGAAACAGCGCCACCAACCCAGCATGATACTGCAATCATGTGAAACCCCTTCAGCCACTTGAGCCCCTTTGCCTTTATTTTTAACATGTTATCCTCGCAAAACAATAATGGTACTTTTAAAAAGATGTGGGTCAACGCCCCTTCGTGTTTGCTGGCTTCATTTTTTAATGTATCTATCAAGCAAAATATCTTCCACATTTCGTCTTGAATCGATAACCGATAAAACAAATACAACTCTTTCTGATATTCTGCAGATCACCCGCCAGGGAGCAATAACTATCTCCCGGTAAGTATGTATCCCCTGCTCTTTAAGCTCCTGTACTACTCGCCCACGATCCGGCATTGTATAGAGGTCTGCAACTTTTTTCTTTATTTTTTGAAGGCTTCTGGAACCATTTTCCGGGTTTTCGTTAGCGATATGATCAATAAGCTGCATTAAATCATGTTGAGCTGTTTCAGCCGATGCAACATGGTATTTCCGGGTCATTTTATATTTGCCTTTAACCTCTCCTCAATATATTTGAAAACATCCTCTTGGGGCTTAATCCTGCCATCCCTTACATTTGCTTCGCCTTCGGACAGAAGTTTTAAAATACCAATAGCATTCCGCATATTTTCATAGCTTTTTGGATCCTGTAAAACTGCCCTTGGTTCACCGTTTTGGGTAATAATAACAGGTCGCCGGGTTTCATTTATTTGATTAAGCAGGTCGGCTGCCCTTGACTTTAAATAGGTTACCGGTTTGATATCACTTGTAATGTTCATTATTTCACCTCCAGGCCGTAAATAGTACCATATTCGGACCGATTGTCAAAACATGTTGTAAATGAGTCGGCAGGTTGTGTTAAGCGAAGCAACTATGTTTCAGAAGAATCGGCAAATCTCTTCCGCCAATATCCTGGTCTACGTTTATTATGAGCTACAGCAATGATATGGATGTGGTCATGTTCAATAGAATAAATAAGTGAATATGGGAATTTATTTAAAAGATAACGCCTGAAAGGAGCCCTTATTTTTCTATATAAGAAAGGGTTTTTTAAGATATGTTTTGCAGCAGTTTCAATTGCTGTGCGGAAGCGACGTCCCAACCCCTCCTGACACTCTTCATAATATCGAACAGCATCTAAAAATTCAGCCCGGGCATCCGGATCAAAAATGGCAAAGGTCATTTAAGCAGCCTGTCAGCTTCTGCAAAAACCTCTTGTGCTTTAATACCGGGGCGTTTTCCCTCTTTATATTCTTTATACCGGCGTTCTGCTTCAGCGATCCATGCTGCATCAACATCAGTTAATGTATCTTCGCTTAAAGAACTAAGCAGACGATCAGCTAGAAATGCGCGTTCCTGATTAGTAAGGCCAAGCGCTTCATCTTCAATTTTTTTTAATAAATCAGACATGGCATATCTCCAAATTGACCTTTTAATTTTAAATAGGTTATCCAGGTCAGAGTCTCATCTTTCATAAAGAACCTCGCCATTTTCTATTTCTTTTAAGAAACTGGCATTTTCTGGATTTTTGCGGATAGGCACTACATCTATTGGTATCTTGTTGGCAATTACCCTTAGTTTTTTCCGGTGTTTCATTGCAAGGGGATAGTAATTCTCATCTGAGTCCTGAAAAACAGCAATGTCCAGGTCATTGGGCTCATCCGATAAAAGGAATGACCCAAAGATAACAACCTTCCGGATTTCCGGAAAATCAATTAGCTGCTCAACAATCTCTTTTTTGAGTCTTTCCTTTGCTACACCTTTGAGATTCATTGTTTCTCCTGAAAAACATTAGCCAACTTATCGTTGCATTAAGAATAATTCATTAACAGTATTTTGGTCAAGGAGATTAAATTATGTATATTAACTGTGTAGGCTAAATCAGGCGAAGCAACACAACGACATTCTAATCATTTTTTCTTTCTTTAAGTATCCTCAGATTTCCAAGGACAATCTTATCATTGGGGTCAATAGTAAGCGCCTGATTAAGGTACTTTTCTGCCAAGGCGAGTTTATTGTTTGCCAAATACAGAACCCCCAGATTTGTATATCCATATATTACATCCGGGTATTCTTTAATCATAGCTTCCGCGACGGTTTTTAGGGCATTGTCTGCCTCTTCCTTTTCTGCATTAAAAAGTTGCTTCACTCTTTCCTGTACATTCTCCAGCATGAATTTCTTCGGGTCATCATCCATTGAATTTATTGTGCCCCATTTCCACTGGTTATCAATAGCTTTTGAGACTCTTAATATCTCAACCAGCTGCGTGCCCACGATATCCCAACGATTTATTAAAGAGGCAATGTGCACAATCCCGAAATAGATATCCAGACGATTATTGAAAGAAGAAAGGGCCTTTTGTGTTTCTGAAATCCCTTTCAGGATAAGCTCAATATCTTGGTTTGGACGGTTTCCTAAAAAGCCAACTACCTCTCCAGTATCCTTGTCTTCAAGTGCAAAATCACCTTTTTGAGGTTTTCCCTTTGCAACGACAATTTGTTCTTTATTTCCTTTTGCATATGAATAATTCAGGAGAATAACATAATACTCAGGATCTTTTAAGAGTTCTGCTTTGTTATCTTTCAGGAATTTTTCAACAGGATCAAAATTACTGGCATTAACCTTATCCATGATAGTTCGGAATTCTTTCACATCCATTGCGTCTAAAACCGGAGGAAATAGGATTAAAATAATCAGGACTAATTTTGATAACATATATCATTCCTCCATCAGAAAAGTTTGTAGGTTGTGTTAAGTGAAGCAACACACCTTTTTCCTTCTACTCCCCTATCAACACAAACCCGGAATATTTTGGGTCAAGGTCAATTGTGCTGATCATGGCATATTCATCTGTGAATTCATCCCATATAGTTGATAGGGTTGTTTCCAGGGTATCAAGCAGCTTTTGGTCTGAAAGTTTAGAGATACCGGTCAGACCCTTTATAAACACCTCCCTCTGTCCGGCCATATTGTATGGAGGGGTTGTTTCCCCTTTTCTTAATATGCTAAATGCCTTCTTTGTCTCATTAAGGGTGAGTTTTTTAAGGCTTGGTTCAAGGTTGCACAAGCTCCTGAGCCAGAAGGTAAATAGAACCTGGTAGAATGTGATATCCTCTTCATCCTTTATAAGCTCTTCCATCTCATGGTGGGGGATCACAGCGCCTAACAATTTATCCAGGGCAATCATCCCTTCAATGATCTCCCCTGTCTTTCTGATCTCTTCAAGGTAGGTAAAATCCCTGTAGGATACCTTTTCAGCCTTCTCCGTGTACATCAGGGGTTTTGTTTGCAGTATGCCCTTAAGGAGCCCCTCCCTTTCTTCTCCCCAGAAGGCGTTATTTAGCTCCATCCAATCAAACCATGATGCCTTTATCCACTTTTCCGCCTTCCACCTGAGTTCCAGCGCCTGGCTAAACCCTGCCCTGAAAAGTGTAATAAGGGGATGATTTTTTATAAAATCCAGGGCAATGGCTGTATCACCCCCAGAAAGCCTTTCAAGCCCGGTGTTTATATATCCACCTGCCTTTTTACATATCCTTATCAGGTCATCAACGCTCTCAAACCTTACGCCATCCGCAGAAAAAACCTGGCTGCACAGGCCCGAAAACTCAAGCCTGAGCCTTTCAAGAAGCATGTAATCGTTTATACCTGAAACAGCGATTGAAAAGAGGTTTTCTTCCTGAACCGCAAGAAAAGGGGTTATGGGCACAAGGGCCTTAGTCTCTTCATCAGGTGTATAAAGTATATATTCGGATGAATCCTTATTGAGTTTGGATACATCCTGGTACGCATACACCGAGACCGCCTCTTCAAAGGGGAGATACCCCTCTTCTGCCAGCCTTACACCCTTCTCCCTGTAAAGCTCCTCCTCCATCTCTGCCGGGATTGCACCCTGCAAACCAAGCAGCAGGGCCTGGAATTTGTTGTGATCATGAAGGGCAAGGTGTCTTAAAAGCTGTTCTATATCCTCTGCATTTGCCTTGTCTGCAATGCCTATATAATAGAGGTTATCAAAGGTGACAAACCCCTCCGGCGGCATAAAATCATCATCCTCCTTTACCCTGATATCAAGTATGCCTGTAAAAAACAGGTGCGTAAGGAGATTGCCATCTTCGCTGTAGAGGAACTTAACAAGCCTTTCCGGGTCTGCCTTTAACAGCCTGTTAAGCCATTTGAAGGTTTCCACCCTGTTCATCTGGTCCTTTTCCCAGGTCTCCAGGTCCAGCAGATACTGCCACTGCTCCTCGGATGCAAGAGAGAGGAGCGGGAATGAGTCATCCTCCCCCACCTTTTTTATGAGCCAGAAAAAATCGATCTTTGTCATGTTTTGAACAAGCTCAAGGGCATTTTCATGATCAAGCACCATGTTCAGGGCGTTGCTGCCTGAGAGCTGCGCCAGTTTGCCCACTATTTCACGGCTTTCTACCGCTATATCCCTTTTTCCCTTTAAATAAACCACCTTGCTGCCTTTATTTTCCATCTAATAAAACCTGCCTGGATTAATAGATTAATTGATTGTCATTACTTGACTTGGAGTATGAATAAACTATATGGTATATTACATTATATCAATTGTTTATATTAAACAAGTCTGCTTATTAATATGTTTCCGGCCACACCCTGTTTGATGGAGTAGAAGGTGATAGATTTTATAATAAAAGGCGGTATTGTGATGTATCCCATAATCCTGTGCTCGATTATTGCGCTCGGGATCTTTATTGAGAGATTATGGATACTCAGGAAAAAGGCGGTTATCCCTGCTGACCTGGTCTCCTTTGTGGAGGACAGGCTCAAAAAAAAGAATATCCCTGCTGCCCTTGATATCTGTGAAAAGAGCGATTCATCCATTGCAAAGATATTCCTTGCCGGCCTTAAAAACAGCAGCAAGGGCATGTGGCTTGTAAAGGAGGCCATTGAGGATCGGGGCAGCCGTGAGAGCGTAATCCTTGAAAAGAATGTGGGCATGTTATCGACCATTGCAAACCTCTCCCCGCTTTTAGGGCTCTTAGGCACTGTATCGGGCATGATCAAGACATTTAAGGTGGTTTCACAGGGGAGCGGCAACCCGGCCCTGCTTGCAGGCGGTATTGCAGAGGCACTGATCACCACTGCTGCTGGCCTGTGTGTTGCAATTCCGGTGCTTGTGGGGTACAGATATTTAAAAAACAGGGCCGAATCCCTCATATTTGAGATGGAAGAAAGCTCTATAAGGATGATTGAGATAATAGAAAACGCAACCACAAAGGAATAACAGGGGGCGTAAGTCAAAATGAGATTCAGGAAAACAAAGGATGAAGAAGAGAACATAGGGATTGCGCCCCTTGTGGATATTGTGTTCCTGCTCCTTATCTTTTTCATGGTTACCTCACACTATGATATTGCGGCAGGTGTACAGATCAAGCTCCCCAAGATAACTAAAAAGGCAGCAGACCCGGATGCGGAGAACAGGGTTATCATCACTGTAGACAAGGATGCGGCCATCTATATTGAAGGGGAAAAGATCGATATAAGCGCCCTTGAACAAAGACTAACTAAAGAGATAAAGGAGCGGGGTGTGCTTGACCTTGTGCTTCAGGCCGACGTGGATGTGAGCCACGGCAATGTGGTAAAGATAATGGATATAGCAAAGAACGCAGGGATTAATTCCATTGTAATTGCGGCAAGGTGGCGGTCAAAGGAATTGATGTAAAACCTTTTTCAGGAAATGGCTACTTTGGAAAGTCCTAAAACAAATTTTTTCAGAATAATTTTACCGGGTATATTAATTATCATCCTGGTTGGATCATGGCTTGCATTTGGTGATAGGGGTATAAGATGGGTTGTCACCATGGAAAAGGAGCGGCAGGAATACCTTGAGAGGATAAAAAGGCTTGAGGCAGCCAATGAGGAGTTGAGGGTAGAGATAGAGAGGCTCAAGTATGACAGGGAATATATAGAGACGGCCGCCAGGAGAGAGCTTGGCCTTTTAAAGGACAATGAAGTAATCTACAAATTCAATGAAGAAGAAAAAAAATAATCTTTTCATAACTATGAGAGGAAACCATGTATATCCCGGAAAGCAGCATCAATGAAATACTGGAGAATTCGCCATCGCAGGAGACCCTTCATTTGTTACTCCCCCTGCTCAAGGCTGAAGGAAAAATAAACCTGGTAATCAGGGAGTGCCGCAAGGCCGTTTCAAGGTTTCCCAATGACCTTTATTTTAAAAAGATCCTGGCAGAGACATACATGGAAGAGGGGCAGCTTCTTGATGCAGAGGAAGAGGCTGCCAAGGTTATAGAGGGCATTAAAAGACTTGCCACGGCATATAAATTACAGGCAGAGATATACCTGCGACAGGGGCGAAATGAGGATGCTGCTTTATGTCTCAGCCATTTTCTTTCTTTTTACCCTGAAGATAAAGACGCAGCATTTAAGCTTAAAGAACTGGGCCTGCAAGATGAGGCCCCTTTACCAGAGTCAGGTGACAAACTCATGGATTCCGGTATACAGGAGCTGGAACAGGAGCTGCCCGAGATAATTACCGCCACCCTTGCAAAGGTATATTTTGATCAGGGAAAGCTTGATGAGGCAAAAGAGATCTATGAGAAGCTTGCAGAGATGAACCCTGATGATGCGGTTGCGGCATCGCATTTTAAGGAGATATCAGCCCTTTCGGATATAAATGATGCACAGGAAGAGACTCCGCCTGTTAATGAGAGGCGCCATAAAACAGAAAAGATCATATCAGTACTGGATGCATGGCGCAAAAATATCAGTGCCCTTTCTAACAGCGGAACAACCGCTGTATAGCTTATCATAAGCGGGCAAATAGAATGGGCATCATGCCTGATTATTTTTTCAAGGCAACCGGCATAGGGAGTGTGCCATGGGTAAACGCTTATGATGCATGTAGAAAAATTAATCACCTCCTCCCCGATATTCCCTTCTGGCCCCAGCTTGTAAAACTAAACCCCCTTGAGTACATGATTGCCCAATTTACTGAAGGGCTCCCCCTGGTTGAGGTCAACACCAACACAGGGGCAGTAACTCTTTCTTCAGACAATAGAGAAAAGGCCCTCTCTGAATTCTATAGCCATTATCATGCTGATGACCTGGAATATTTTTCCATAGGCCCTGGCTATGCTGAGGGGCTATACAGTATGATCGAGTTTGTAAAAGAAAACCCCGGTAAAGGAGAATATATTAAGGGGCACATAACAGGCCCTGTAACCTTTGCCGCAGGCTTTAAGGATAAGGATGGAAGGTCTGCACTTTTTTACCCTGATCTCCTAAAAACTTATGCCAAGGGGCTTGCCATAAAGGCACTGTGGCAGGTGCGGGCGCTTGAAAAGACAGGGAAGCGGCCCATCATATTTCTTGATGAGCCATATCTTTCATGCTTAGGGTCAGACTTGTTACCCATAGGGCGTCATGAGATCGCAGGGATTTTAAAAGAGGTTATTGATTATCTGAAGCAAAGATCAGAGGCCATTATCGGTATACACTGCTGCGGCAGTACAGAGTGGCCCATGATTATGGATTCAGGGGTTGACATAATAAATCTTGACGCATATTCATTTCAGGAATCTCTCTTTCCTTATCCTGACCACCTTAAACGGTTTATCAGTAAGGGAGGTGCCATTGCCTGGGGTATTGTCCCGACAGGTGATTTTGCAGGGAGGGCGGATATCTATGAGCTTTATGAAAGGCTTGTTTCCGGGCTTAGCAGGCTTATTAGCCTGGGGCTTACTAAAGAGCTTGTTTATGCCGCATCTATTCTAACACCTGCCTGCGGTATGGGGACAATGACAGAGAAAGGGTCCGATGATGTTATATCCCTTCTTTCAATGCTTTCAAAAAGGATGAGGGGCAAGTAACTATTGTTCTATAAGTTTTATAATTTCTTCATTCGAAGGAATGTCCGCCATCGAATGGCCGTAATGCACATACCTGAGCATACCGGTCTTATCAATAAGCATCTGGGCAGGCATTCTGCCCAGCTTGAACAGGTTAAACTCCTGTCCATACAAATTCAACACTTTATGTTCCGGATCAGGTAACCCGATAAATGGCAGCGCTTCCTTTATCCAGTTCTTTTCAAATGATTCTGCCTCTTCAGGACCGATAACTATAATCTCTGTATCCAGTTTTACAAACTGCTGGTAGTCCTGACGCAACTGTACCAGATGCCTGCGGCAGAATGGTCAGACAAACCCGCGGTTAAATACTACCAGCACATTTTTACGTCCGGCAAAATCTGAAAGCCTTACACTGTTACCCCTGAAATCAGGCAGTATGAAATCAGGAGCATGGGTATTTACCTCAACTTTGGACATGATTTGATACTCCCCTTTTTTCCGGGATGATCTTATCATCAACAGGTTTGCCATAGGGGCAAACAACATTGCATCTGGTGCACTCCATAAATCCCCGCTCAGTTGTACGACGAATGTATTTCTCCCATTTCTCTTCAAGCTCTTTATCGGCCTGATGCAAAATTACACAGTCAAATACCTTCACCTTCTCACCTGGTGGCACACCCTGTGAAGGGCCGGGAATAATCGCCTGGAACGGGCATGCCTTTACGCAGAGTTCTTTATTCCGGCATAAAGGTTGTTCAGCGCAGAGGTCCCTTTCAAAAGGCTCATCAGGGTCTAATTCTGTGTCCACAAGCAATGCGATCCACCTTACCCTGGGACCATATTCAGGAGTAATAAGCAGGGTGTTATGTCCGATGAATCCCAAGCCCGCTAACATGGCTGCCGGTTTTAACTGTATTTCAAGGGTAGGGATCGAGTTAATGCCCTTTTCCTTTTGTAGCCAGTTGCTCAGTCTCCATGCCCGTGTCTCCATAATATCATTGTAGAAACCATAGATATCAATCTGCTTTTTTTCAGATGTCGGTACAGACAAAATCACCAAGTTAAAACTTTCATCCCATACTACAAAGCCAAGGATGATAAGTGATTTAGCCTCAGGCATCACCTCCAGAGGTTTTCTAAGTCCGCGATGCGGTGGATTCTCAGCCTTTTGAATCTCCAACAGGTCAGACACCCCGCACAAATCAAATCCAAATGCCTTTGCCTTTTCTTTAATCTCTTCTTTTAAGCCCATACGTTTCTTTCCTCTTTTTACCAATCTAAAAGTTACGCTCAATAAAGAATACTGTTAACATTGAAATAATTCACGCTTATTGTTACAATACTACCGCCTTATTCATAAAACATTGAGACAATTACTTTAGGGGCAGCATGAAAGCTCCCTCCAGACATAGATTGTTTTATATCATGGATTTTAATATTTGGGTTTTGAGTAAGCCACTCTTGAATATCATTTTCCAATTCGGTATGCAGTGGTTCACTCAATCGCATAGAAAATGGTTTTACCTTGCCATAGAGAATAGTGGAAAACATCTTGATCTTCATTTTTTTATTCCTCCTTTTTTTAAACGACACTATGAACTGTCATGTATAACATTGTAGCTAATATGCAAGCGGCGCTTGCCATTTAAAGGTTATTGAAGCACTGACTATTAGAAATCTATTAAGATTGATTCGGCAAGATAGCAGCTTGTCATTGTTGAGCGTGTTGTCCGGCATCTTCATTCTTCAATTGTATCTAACTTCCAATCTTCATTTCTCATCTCTTGCCAATCCCAGTATTTTTCAAATAAAGAGTCATGAAGCATTTCGTTATTATCTTCGATTGAACCATCTTTATCTATTAACGAGATTCCATCCTTTTCCCATGAATCCAGTTCAGGATCAGCAGTACCATCTATTAAATTAAATAAATCGAAGACACCGCATGCAATTGAATCTGCCAGTATTTTTCTTAGAGCATTTAATCCATCTTCATCATTTGTGATTAATTTTTGAATAAAAGCTGATTCTTTTGTATTAAAGCCATTATTGGGTGGATATGCTAATGATGTTTGTATCTTCCCTGAAATAATGTATTTTGTTTTCTCATCCGCAATTCTTTCAATAATTTTATTCATTTCAATCATTAATATACGACTGTTTTTTTCTGATAGTGATACTTTCTTTTTATCTGGCATACTTATCTCCTCTAATTGATATTATCTTTTTCACGAGCGGAGCGTCCGTCAAACCCCTTACATAAACCTGCCAGACGGTTTATAATTATTGATACTTGCCAACACCAATTGTTCCAATGATGCACTCAACTCCGATCTGGCAAGAGAGTGGTGTCAATGGTCGTTAAAAAGTGAGCCATTTTCGGTCGTGAAAACTGAGCCACTTTACATTTCAATTTGATCTGATTTTATTGCCTCCTTTTCATTATTCTTTCTAAGACGATAACTATTCCC
>Ga0123334_1002702_pt1 | contig 20123 bp, 20 predicted proteins | sample BiotimSIPDNA_FD_89706 | JGI IMG/M metagenome (GOLD analysis project Ga0123334, IMG submission 89706) | Anaerobic biogas reactor microbial communites from Washington, USA - Biogas_R1 time_0 SIP DNA | ecosystem: Engineered > Bioreactor > Anaerobic > Unclassified | place: Washington, USA... | reverse complement strand
TGAAGACACGCAACTTATAATCGAATCTACCGGCTGTTTTTCCCAGGGTAAGAAGAAAGAAAAATCCCTGCCCTATGATGCCGTATAAGTTAAAGTTATTATGATTGGCAAAACCCAGTTCGTATCGTATGGGTGTAAACATGAGGAGTATAAAAGAGAAAGATAATACGAGCAAAAGCAACAGCCATAAGTTCATCCGCTATACCCTCCTCCCGCAGGGCTTTCTGCCCTGGTAAGCATCGGTTGTTTAAGGAATTAGCTTACAATACCATAACATACCTGAATACCAGCCAGAAATGGGATAAGCTGCCGCCCATAACGAAAAGGTGGAAAATTTCATGAAAACCAAAAATACGTGAACTTATCCGGGGCCATTTGGTGGCATAGATAATAGCTCCCAGCGTATACAGAACCCCTCCTATAACCAACCAGCTGATACCGATGGCCGGAATGACCCGGGCAAGAGGGAAGATGGCAATAATGACCAGCCAGCCCATGAGAAGATAAAAAAGGGTTGACAGCCAGCGGGGGGCGTTAAACCACAGTAGCTTGAGCAGGATGCCAATAAAGGCCAGAATCCATATCGCAATAAGCAAACCGGTTCCCCATTTGCCCTGCAGAGCAATCAAACATATAGGGGTATAGGTTCCGGCAATAAGAACATAGATCATCATATGGTCAATTCGCCGGAGTATCATAGTAGTTTTCTCCGGGGCCAGCACCAGGTGATATATGGCACTGGCACTGTAGAGGAGAATCAGGCTGGCTCCAAAAATAGCCGCTGCCAGCAGGTAACGGGCTCCGCCATAATTAGCTGCATGGCGAATCAGTACTACCAGTCCCCAGATAGATAATAGGGCTCCCAGCAAATGGGTAAAGCCACTAACCGGGTCTTTAAAGGGAAGGGATATTCTACTTTTGGATTCTGGCATCTGCTCGGATTTATGAGAACAAGCCAAGCGTATAAACCTCCTTTTGCTATGTAAAACATTGACTCTACTGCAATAACCTTTCTATTGCATAGGGCTGCATAAATATATAAGCATAATAAATTTATTACTTTTTGCATAATATCCATAGAGTTTATGGGATAAAAAACTTACAAAAAGTTTGTCAGGCTATGCTTGAACGATGAAACAGCATCTGATTTTTTTTAACCCTTCACATCCCTCACTCTTTTTTATTTCAATTATACTACCAATAACTGCAAAAAACCAATTGGCAGACTAGATGTTATACTCCTCTATTACTCAAGCGTTCTTCTTCAATTCCGGGGATAAACAATGATGCCACCATATTGAGCAAGGCGATTACAGCTGCGGCTATGAAAACCCAGTGAAAGCCAAAAAGGGCCCAGATTATTCCCCCGGCAAAAGGAATCGTCATGGAAACACCATGATCCAGGGTAGTTCCCATGGATAGGGTGGGAGCTACATCATCCCGGGAATCGGCAATCCGGTTTAAATAAGTAGTACGGGCCATAGTCACGGCAAAAAGAAGCTGGTCGATAATATAACATATCATTATAATTACCAGAGCTATCTGCGCGGAGAACCAATAGAGGGAAAAACCATATAGAATACATATCACTACCAAGATGGTGGATTCAAGGAAAATAACCATGCGCTCGCCCCAGGTGTCTATGGCCTTCCCCAGGAGGGGGCGGAAACCCAGGCTGACAACGGTTCCTATCAGTCCCAACAAAGCAAAGGTCTGCACCTGGGTATTAAAAACCTTTATCAATACCCAGGGGGCAAAAGTAAGGAAGACCTGCTTACGGGCACCAAAAAGTATGCTCAGCAGATAATACAAGCTATATTTCTTTTTAAAAAGCAGGTAATGGGGAGGCCTTTTTATGGGTTTGGGCTCAAGCAAGTAGAGACAAAGAGCGGCTAAGAGGGCAAAGGTACCGGCAACTCCAAAGATAACCCCGAAGGAAAAATGAAAGTGGGAGACGCCCAGGTAAACTGCCAGCATGCCACATAATGCCCCCGCTGCTTCCAGGGCCCCCAGGCGTCCCAGCAGGCGACCTTCTTGTCCCTGCACCGCCAGGCGTAGGGAGATGGAGGATTTCAAAACCATGAAAAGGTGGGCGCCAGTACTCCAGAGCAGCATCCATAATACTACCATTCTCATGTTCGGAGCCAAGAAACCCTGTCCCCATAGCGATATTCCAACAATCAAGGCGGCCAGCATGGCTATCCTGCTATCAGCAAAAAAGGCTAGAGCAGTAAATACGAATACCACCAGGAAACCTGGTAGCTCCCGGGGAAACTCCAAGCCTCCCCGGGCTACTTCCCCCAGCTGGTGAACCTGGGACAGGTAGTTGTTAAACGAGGGGTCATAAAGGCCACTGTAAAGACCCATCATAAAGATCGATACGGCAAAAAGAAGGAGTTGATTGGCAAAGGCTTTTTTTGCTTGTGACATATAAATCAGCTTTCTAAAAAATAAAGTGACAAGGGGACGGGGTTGTTGACATACTCGAACCCTTTGGTTGGTATTAAAGTTACTGTGGTCGGCACTCAGCCAGTAATCCGCCAAGTTTATTCAAATTATCGCTTCTGAATGCCGGGTCTGCGTCCTAAGCGCCCCCTTGTCGCCCCTTTGTCAACAACCCCGTCCCCCTGTCATGAAGGCAGAAGTGCACAGGGTCAAAATTGATTCAGGGCAACCAGCACCGGATCCCAGACTGGGCTGAAAGGTGGAGAGTAAGCCAGATCCATATCTATGAGGGATTCGACCGTGGCCCGCATGGTAATGGCTGTGGCCAGCATATCAATACGTTTGGCGGCTCCGGCAAAGCCCACGATTTGAGCTCCGAGTATGTGACCGCTTGGTTTTTCTGCTAGTATTTTTACATGTATCTCTCCGGATACAGGGCAATAACGAGCAGCGGTTCGGGATTTGACACGCCGGCTTATAAAGTCAATACCCAGTTGCCGGCACTCGTTCTCACATAATCCGGTTCTGGATAATTCCATTTCCATAGCTCGAGCGATTCCTGTCCCCAATACTCCGGCGAAGCGAGCACTACCTCCGGCGGCGTTTTCCCCGGCCACCTTGCCCTGCTTGTTAGCGGTAGTCCCCATGGGAATGTAGACTTCCTGGCCTGAAACCAGGTGTTTGGTGGTAGCGCAGTCACCTGCGGCATAGATTCCGGGCAAGTTGCTTTCCATTTTGTCGTTCACCCGGATAGCATTTCTTATTCCCAGTTCTACACCAGCCGCTGCTGCCAACTCAGAATTAGGAACAACCCCCATGGAAAGAAGGACAAAATCTACCGGCAGGTTGCCTTTGTCAGTAAAGGCTTCCCGTACTCTGGAGTCACCGGCAAAACCAGTCAAATTCTCGGAGGTTCTAACCTCAACGCCGCGGGATTGTAAATAGGAAGTTAGAATAAGAGCCATATCTTCGTCCATATTAGGCAGCAGGTGAGAGGAGCGCTCCAGTAATATGATTTCAGAACCATATTCCAGGAGATTTTCCACCATCTCCAAACCGATATAACCTCCGCCTACTATCAGGGCTCTTTTTGGCATATGTTGATGCAGGTAAGCTTTGATAGCCAGGCTGTCGTGAATAGTACGGAGCACGAAAATGCCTTCCAAATTAATAGCTTCCAGGCTGGGAATATAGGGGCGAGCCCCGGTACAGACCAGCAAGCGATCATAACTTTCTTCAGATAATTGGCCAGTTTCCAGATTTTCAGTTACTACACATTTTTGTTCCGGGCGAATTAATCGAGCTCTGACCCGAGTTTTTACGCTAATATTTTGTTGGGCAAAATCTTCTGGCCGGCGAGCAATCAATTGTGCTTGCTCCGGGATTTTTCCCCCGATAAAATAAGGCAATCCACAACCGGCGTAAGAAACATATTGATCATCCGTTATAGCCGTAATCTCGAGCTCTGAATCTATCCGGCGAGCTTTGGAAGCAGCACTCATACCAGCGGCGACTCCTCCTATTATGAGAAGCTTATTATTCAATCAAATCACCCCTTACTTAAAATCTTGACCATGCTGTGTGTTTCCTATTGTACTCTAAGCCAGAAAGTGTGAACAACCCTGAACTATCTTCCCCCAAGGCGAAATTCCTTATTTATTCCCGTATCCTGGCAGCTTTTGGAGTTTGCTTATGGCTTGATGGGAAGGATAAAAAACGGTAAAATCTACTACTAGAAGCAAGTTGATAGCTGGTTATTTCAAGCTCATTATATTTGATGTCACTGCAAAAAGTTATAAATATGCATTAGCGTTCATAAAAAGGGGTTTTTGCAGTGGAACCATATTTAGCTTTATGCAGCTCTTTGCTGTTATGTCCTCATCTATGAGGGGTTAGTATATTCTGGGGAGGGGGAGGTTTGATGCCAGGAATTCGAATTTATGCTGACAACGCCTGTGACCTGGATAAGGAGTATCTGGAGGAATTAGGGGTTAAGCTTTTTTATATGCCAGTAACCATAAAGGACCAGACATACCGGGACAGGTTGACCATAAGCCCGCCTGATTTCTATAAATTAATTTCCGAGCCGGGAGCCATGCCCACTACCGCTCAAATTACTCCGCAAGAGTTTAAGGAAGAATTTGAGAAAGCATTGCAAGAGAGCAATGATCAAATCATTTATATTGCTTTTTCTTCCGGATTAAGCGGTACCTATCAGTCGGCTTGCGTGGCCAGAGATATGTTGGATTCCCCGCGCATTATGGTATTTGATTCCAAGAGTGCATCGGTAGGTTACGCTCTTACAGTTATACGGGCCGCCCGGGCAGTGGCAGCGGGAGAAAACCTGGAACAGGTAGTGGCAGCCATTGAAGATAATATCCGCCGCATTGAACATATATTTATTGTAGGTAATTTTGATATGTTAAAAAGAGGAGGAAGAATTAGCAGCACTTCGGCAACTTTAGGAAATCTCCTTAATATAAAGTTAATTGCCCATTTTGTGGATGGAAGTATATTCCCCCTGGAAAAAGTTCATGGCTTGAAAAAAGCTAAAAAGAGAATGCTGGAAATAATGGCAGAGCGAGGGGTCAATCTTAAGGAGCAGCTTATTGGAATAAGCCACTCCAACGACTATCAGGGTGCTTTGGAGTTAAAGGAACTTATTGAAAAGAGATTTGGATGTCGTGAATTTGTGATATCCGAAATCGGAGCAGCCATAGGTGCGCATGTGGGATCAGGAACTTACACGATTTTCTTCTTGCGATAGTAAAATATATCATATCACTTTTCAGCGGTGGTTGTGTCCTCTGGCCATAGGGGGTTAATAAGCTATTTACATCTACCTGATAGGGAGGGAGTTCGAACCGGGAGCTTTCCTCCTTTAATGATTTCTTGATAAAGAGCTAGATAATCGCTTACCATTCTCTCCTGGCTAAAGTTTTCTTCCACCCAGTAACGACAGTTGGCTCGTTTTATTTTATTAATGCTGCCCAGTTTTTCGCAGGCCATTTCAACATTATCCACCAAAAAACCAGTCTCCCCGTCTTTTATTACTTCCGGCATGGAGCCTTTATTAAAGGCAATTACGGGAGTACCACAAGCCATGGCTTCAATTACGCTCAAACCAAAGGGTTCGTTAAAATGAATAGGATGTAACAAGGCCAGGGCATTCCCTAATAGCTCATCACGCTTGGCTGGGCCTACTGATCCCAAATATATAATTTTTTTATTGTCTATTCGAGGATATATTTGTTGGTTAAAATACTGTTTGTCCTGGATAATCCCGGCTATGAGCAACTGCATATCGGATTTTCTGGCAATTTCAATAGCCTGAGCGGTACCCTTATCGGGATGAATGCGTCCAAAATATAAAAGGTATGAACCAGCGTTAAGCTTCAAAGTAAGCTCATTTAAATCAATCCCATGGTAAACAGTAGCATAATAATCCAAATCAGGACTTCGGTCAGTGTTGCTTATTGATACATAATAATTATTGCGATTATATTCCCGGTAGATGGGCAGTATTTTGGGGGAGGAAAAACCGTGGATGGTGGTTATCATAGGTGTATCTACCAGACGGCTGTATGACAGGGGCAGAAAATCATAGTTATTATGAATGATATCGAACTTGTGAGCTTGTTCGAACAGATGGGCTATGTGCATGGCTTCCCACACCTTGGCATCCATATTGGGGTTTTCTTCGTAGGGAATAGGACAAATATATTCCAGCCGGCCGGCGGTTTTGGAGTCTCCGGTGGCAAAAAGAGTAACATCGACCCCTTTTTTAACCAGGCCTTCAGCTATTAAAGATACCACTCGTTCCCAGGGTCCATAATGGCGGGGCGGAGTTCTCCAGGCAATAGGTGAGAGTAATGCTACTTTCATTTCACTATGTCTCCTTATGTTTTATATTTTGGCCACAACCACTGATTAAAAGTGGGGAAAAAACAAGTGACCGACGGCTTTTCTAAAGCAGGTTCTCCTGTCTAAACTGCCTATACATCTTTATTAGATTACCCTGAGGGTCTTCATAATAAAGCTTACGCTTCCAATCCTCCAGAAAAGAGCTGGATAATTGCTTGTATTCACTCGCCTGATCCCCACAACTTTTATAAGTATGAAGCACAGTAGCGGCCATCTTGGCGGAGCCATCATGGCGAAAAAGGCCAAAATGTCTTTCGTGGGGATTTTGCAACAAGGGGGCCTTATCCCATAAGTAAGGAGCGTAATCCCCATAGCACCAGGCCATAGCTCCGAGCATATCGCTTTCTTGCAATAGTGACAGAGCTTGCTTATAAAACGAGGCTCCCTGGGACTCAGTGAATAGGGGAACCCTGCTCTTATGGGGCGAAGCGTAAAAAGGGCTGATGGTTGGTTGGCTAGGAATGCCAAACTCGCTCATAAGTACCGGCTTTTCACCCAACCAAGCGGTGAGCATACCCAGGAAAGGCAATACTAATACATCCAGAGGCTCCTCCACCCAGGATAGGTAAAAAGGATAGGCATGCATAGTAAGAAAATCACAAAATGGCCCTGCGTCCTGGGGCCGGAGCAGGCGATCTTCTTCCAGATCCTCAGCATGCAAGCCTAGGGTAACAAGGGAATTGGGATCGCAGGATTTGATGGCCGAGCTCATTATACGCAACCACTCCCGTGCTTCTTCATGGCATTTTGGCATTACACAATTTGATGCTTCGTTACCCAGATCATAGGCCCAAATGGCTGGGTGCTTTTTCAGGGTTAAACAGACTTCTCTGATTTGCAGAATTTGCGCTTCACGGGCCAAGGGGTCATGATAAAAATTTCGTATCTTTGCTTCTTGTACGCTGCCCAGGGAGAATAGCGGAAAACGGCTGGGAGCCTTAGTTTCTTCCAACATCCAGTATGGCATCCAGTTGACGCCACTCATATGTCCACAAAAAAAAGTGACTATGATTTTAAGGTCATATTCAGCAGCCAGATCGGCAGTAGTTCTTAAATGCTTCAAAGCTGTAGGAGAAATAAGGTTTGGATAGGGCTGAAAATCCTCCCATAAAAGAAAGATCCGCACCAGCTTCATGCCGTAATATGCTATCTGGCTGAAATCGCTTCTTAGCTCCTGGTAGGAAAAATTACGCCACCAGTACATAGCTTTATCAATAGGCCAATAATTTATGCCTGTGCTGAAATCTTTTGTTTTCACAATTGCCCTCCTGAAGTGTAAATATTTTTATGGGTGATTATATTTATACAAGCATACAAGCAAAATAATATTTGTTATTTTTTATAGTGATTATTAATATTAGTATGGGTGGCAAGATGCCGGTATATTCTCGCCGGTAATATAGTTTCCTGGAACTTACAGTGAAAATGTGTTATATTTTAAGCATCGGAAGAAACTGCAGAGCAGTTTCAACACACCGCTGTAACGAGGCGGGGGATTAGAACCCGTCTCCTGTTTTGTTAATTGGAACCCGACCGTTTAAAGAAGCGGGGGACATATTTCGCCTCGTTATACGAACCTGCTTGGAATTAAGGAGGAAGATTATTGAGTTTTGAAAACTTCTACAGCATGGGGCTGAAAACGGATCTTTTGCAGATGATTGATGAAAAAGGCTTTGAAAAACCAACCCCCATTCAGGTTAAAAGCATTCCGATTGCTATGGCGGGATTGGATCTTATGGGACAAGCGCAAACAGGAACTGGTAAGACTGCTTCATTCGGTATTCCGATATTGAACCGGGTTATCAAAGGAGAGGGGCTGCAAGCTCTGGTACTATGCCCCACCCGGGAATTGGCGGTGCAAGTAACTGAGGAGATATCTTCATTGAGCCGCCGTATGCGCATCCAGGTATTGGCGATTTACGGGGGGCAATCTATTGAGCTGCAATTGCGCTCTTTGCGTAGAAAACCTGAAATCATTGTAGGTACTCCGGGACGTTTGATGGATCATATGAATCGGGGAACGATTTCTTTGTCTCCCTTGAAATATGTGGTTATGGATGAAGCTGATGAAATGTTGGATATGGGGTTTTTACCTGATATTCAGAAAATTCTTAGCCAATGCCCCCGGGAACGGCAGACTTTTTTGTTTTCTGCTACCCTGCCGGATGAAGTGCGGGAATTGGGAACGAAGTTCATGAAACAGCCGGAGATTATTCTTATTGAATCTCCTGAACGCACGGTTCCGGAAATTGAGCAATATTATTACCAGGTGAATTCCCGGCGCAAGATAGAAACCTTGTGTCGCATTATTGATGCTCAGCAACCACCTATAAGCTTGATATTCTGCCGCACCAAAAGAAATGCTGATGAATTGGCCAGGGTTCTTACTTCCCGGGGTTATAATGCCGATGCTTTGCATGGGGATATGTCACAAAGAGAAAGAGATCATGTTATGCATGGTTTTCGCCAGGGTAATACAAAAATTCTGGTTGCCACTGACCTGGCGGCTCGGGGACTGGATATAGAATTGGTAACCCATGTTTTTAACTTTGATATACCTGAAGACCTGGATTCTTATATTCACCGGGTGGGCCGCACGGGACGGGCAGGGCGCAGTGGTATTGCCATAACCCTGGTAGAGCCTACGCAGATAAGATTGTTGCGTATGATTGAAAGACATACTGGCAAAAGAATTGAACGTGCTCTTCTGCCCACCCTGGCAGAGGCGGTGGAAAAAAGGCAGGATTTATTATTAGAGCGGGTTAGGCAAGCGAGTGCGGAACCGGGAGATGTTTGCTTGAGTCTGGCCGAGAAATTAATGCAACAGGGAGATCCTGAGAAGATGCTGGCTGCAGCCCTAAAACTCCTGATAGATGAAGAACCGGATTTTGAGATGGCTGAGCTACCGGAAAGCGATGATAGTATGGCCCATTTGGAATTACCAGCAGGACGTTTGCAGGGAATACATCCCCGCCAGTTGCTGGAATTTATTGCGACTCATACTTCTTTAAGTCCCCAGCGGGTAGGGGATATTGAGATTAATCGCAATTCTACTTTTGTGGAGGTTCCCATGGACTATATTCATGAAGTATATGAAGCCTTTGAAAAGTACCGGAGGACGCAAAAAAATAAAACTCGTCCTGCTCGATTCCCCAAAGAGAATCGGAAAATTATGGTGAATCATGGGGGAAGGTAAACCGGCTATTCTATAATAAGAATAAAAATATTTTGAAAAATATAATCATAAAAGGAGCCAAAAGGCTCCTTTTATGATTACAGCTATGGATTAAGGTCTGAGCTGAGATTTGACTTGCTGAATATCCTGGGTATCCACTTGGGCAGCGGGAGCATAAAAGCCTTTCTGTTCTGCCATCTGATAGAGTTGATACTGGAACTGTTCATCAGAATTTCTGATTTGCTGCAGGGTCTGTCGCAGTTGCTGGTTAGCGGTTTCAGAGATACAATGGGCATAGGTAGCCAAACCGCTTTTGGTCATGGAAAGGACATCATTTACCATTTCTTTGTCGCGCATATGCTTATTCATTATTTCACTCCTTATCCTAAGAATGACATCAGTTTTTGAATAGTCTGCGAGGCTGATTTGGATGATTGGGAAAACATTTGTTTACACTGAGGGTCCTGGCATTCATCAGCATAGAAGTTTAACTTTCTTTCCGTCACCTGGTGAGAGCCGATTAGATGACGAAGGTTTTGCAGTTCTTGGTGATTAAGGTTCATTTCTTAAGACTCCTTTCTTGTTTTATGGTTTAGCCATAATAAGTTTGCGTAGTTTTCTTTCTAATATGCACTTTAGAAAAATTAAATAGAAGCCAAAAAGATGATTCGCCCTAAGAATGACAGGAGTAGTTATTTTAACAAACATATTTAAAAAGTTAGGAATTTGATTTTATGCTAAACTAATTTTAATAGCACTTGCATCCTTTTCCTTAAGGCATGAAGTTTTTGGTCATTGTTTGCTGGTTGATTACTATCAACTCAGCTTTATACAAAGGAGGGATAATATGTTTGTCAGGGTTGATATTTCCAGTTTACCTTTGGGTAAAAGAATGGCGCAAGACATATACGATTTTGACGGGCATCTCCTGATTTCCAAAGGAATAGTAGTGCAGGAATCACATTTGCAGCAACTGAGGCAAAGAGGCTATGAATATGTTTATATTCAAGAAGAAGACGAGGTTAACGAGAATTCTCTAAATCAAGGTATTGCTTATCTTACAGATAAGCAGTTGCCTAAAGCTTTCTCAGCATCAGTCGAGGGTATGCGGCAGATGATGGACAAGGTTTCATCAAGGCACATGATTAAGCTTGGTGAGGTAGAGGAGTGTATTGATTTAGTATATGACCATGTTTTGCAGACTAACAATGTACTGAAACACTTACAGGATTTGAGAAATAAAGATGAATATACCTTGCAACATTCGGTTTCAGTAGGGATTTTGTCCATAAAGATTGGGCAATCCCTCGGATTGGATGCTGATAAGCTTAAAAATTTGGGGATAGCAGGATTGCTGCATGATATCGGGAAAAGCATGATATCGCTGGATATTATAAATAAACCTGGTCCGCTGGATGATAAGGAGTTCAAAGAGATTAAAAAGCATCCGGTCTATGGTTACCAGATAGTAAACGAAATAAAGCTGGAGGATCAGGATATTCCCCAGGCCGTGTTGCAACATCATGAACATCAGGATGGAAACGGCTATCCTTTGGGAATACGGGGAGACAGGATTAATTCTTTCGCCCGTATTATTGCAGTGGCGGATGTTTTTGATGCTTTAACTTCCGACCGGGCTTATCGTCCTCGTATGCCCTTGTTACAGGCGGTCGACATAATAATCAAGAGTAGTTGCGGGCAGCTGGATCCTCTGGCTTCCCGGCGGTTGCTTTCCTATGTCTTGGATATCACCACCGGGGAAAAGGTTATACTCAGTACCGGTGAAGAAGCGACCGTTATACTTAAAAACGAGGTTGACCCTGCCCGTCCCCTGGTTAGAATAGGGGATAATTTTTTGGACCTTAAGACCAATCGTGATGTTTTCATTAAGGACTTCGCCAGGTAGCATAGACCACTCTAAAATCAATATTCTGCCTGCTTAAGTGCTGATTATTAATATTTTGTGCCAGACATAAGCTAATTGGGCTTAAACAGCCTGTCTTTCAAGAGCAGACCGGCCAGGAAGAGCAAGAGAGCGGCTATGGAGAAAAGCAAGGCCTCTTTGTAGGCTTGCTGCTCGACACTGGCACCGAGGTAGGCTGATCCCAGAATACCCGGGAATCTTGCTATGATTGCGATTAATAAAAACCGGAATGGGTTTAATGGAGTAAGACCCCCGACATAGGTTATAACATCCTTGGGCAAGCCCGGGATTAAAAATAAAATAAATATGGAAATCTCAGATTTTTGCTGCCTTAATAAGCGGGAAAAACGCTTAAGCTTTTGGGGTGCAACCATATAACATACGAGAGGATAGCCCAGTAAGCGGGATATATAGAAAGCTACAATACTTCCCAGAAGGATACCGGTCAGCGAATAGATAGATCCCCACCAGGTTCCATAAACAAAACCCCCGGCAATTTGCAGCAACTCTCCGGGAATGGCAGCGATTATTACCTGAACAACCTGGAACAGGATAAACACCAAAACATTTTGTGAACCAAATCCCAGTATATAGTCGCGAAATTGCTCGGGATTACTGATAATCCTGCTAATACCCGGGGCATATACCACAGTGCAGTAGAAGAACAGAAGCAAGAATAACAGCAACAGAGCAAGATGAAGCAGGTTTTGCTTTCCGGGAAGCCGCATACTACCCTCCTTACCGGCGTTCACAGGGGAATAATACCAGCAAAATATGGCTTAACAGTCATTTGCCTCTTTTCCAAGCAACCCGTTTGAATGCCTTCAAATTTTAATAAGAATTACTCTGCCATACAGTATAATGTGACATACTCCCAGTATTGAAATACCGGGATTCTTAGCGAAGTTTTAAGCACTGGTTTGTATTAGGCACTTATTATAGCGCCCAAATACAAACTTGCTCTCATGCAAAAGGTCATAAATATTTATTATGTTTCTATTTAATATGCCTGATTCCTTCCTGCAAAAAATCCTATCAGCGCCAGTAGTTATCAAATCATGTTTTACCTTCAAATATTTACTTGCATTTAGTTATAAAAAGCTATAAACTTGCAAATAATAATAGTTACCAACTAGGAGGTATTACCATGAACTCCAAGCTGCAGGAATTAAGCAATTGCGGCTTTAAGATTACCCCTCAGCGCCGCTTGATTCTGGATATCCTGCAAAAAAGCGACCGCCCCCTGACCGCTGAAGAAACAGCGGAACGGATCAAGAAAAAAGAACCGCGTATTTCCGTGGCAACTATTTATCGCAACCTCAATCTTCTGGTGGAAATAGAAGTTTTGAGCAAACTCGAAATAGCTGATGCTGCTGCCCGTTTTCAAATAAACCAGGGACACAATCACCACCTGCTTTGTCTGGGCTGTGGGGCAGCAATAAAAATTGGAATTTGCCCTTTGCAGGGAAGGGTAGAGGAGCTTATTCAGGAACACGGTTTCAGCATTGATTCCCATTATTTTGAGATAACCGGCTATTGTCGGGAATGCCAGTTGAAAGAGGCTGGAGAATAATATTGAGAGGGAGGAAAAAATGAGGAAGAAACTTTTGCTAATTCTACTATTATTAGGAATATTTATTTTACCGGGTTGTAAGCCAACCCCCCAGAGCAATCCGGTATTGGATGCAGAGGAGCATACGGGTAAAATCAAAGCCTTTGTAAGCATTTTGCCCCAGGCCTATTTTGTTGAGCGCATTGCGGAGGACAAAGTCGATGTATCCGTAATGATTCCGCCCGGAGCCAACCCCGAAAATTATGAAATTAGCCCGGCCCAGTTGAAAGAATTGAGCACTGCGGATGTTTACATAATGTCGGGCAAGCTTCCCAGTGAGGAAACATGGCTGCCCCGTCTTATAGCGGCCAACAAAAAAATGCTGGTTCTGGATTCTTCCCAGTCTATTGACTTCGATGAACACAATCCCCATATATGGCTTTCTCCCCGACTGGTGAAAAAACAGGCGGCCAACATTGCTGAAACCCTGATCCAGCTTGATCCTGATAACAAGGCCTTTTATAGCCACAACCTGGAGCAATTGCTTCTTGCGTTGGATGAGCTGGATAAAGAAATCCGGGAGAATCTTTCCGGAGTAAAGCAAAAAAGCTTTATAGTTTATCACCCGGCCTGGGGATACTTTGCCCGTGATTATGGTTTGGAGGAAATAGCTATCGAGGAACACGGTAAGGAACCTGGAGCCCGTGAATTAGCCCGCCTGGTGGAAGAAGCCCGGGCTAAAAAAATTAACGAAGTCTTTGCCTCTCCCCAGCATAGCAGCAGGAGCGCGGAAGTTTTTGCCCAGGAGATCGGGGGAAAAGTGGTATTCCTTGATCCTCTGCCCCGAAACTATATAAGTGATATGCAAGTAGTGGCTAAAACCCTGGCCGATGCTTTGTCTGATTGAAGCACAGGTATACTTTGATGGATAGAATGGATAGAGAAGAAAGAAAAAAAGTTGTCGAAATAGAAAATCTGCTAGTAAAGCTGGATGGACGAACCGTACTGGAAGAGGTGAACCTCAGCGTATATGAAAAAGATTTCCTGGGGATTATTGGTCCCAACGGCGGGGGAAAAACTACGCTGTTGAAAACTATTCTGGGGCTGGTAACTGCGGAAGCCGGAACTGTCAAAATAATGGGAAAAAGAATAAGTGAAAACAGAGGGCAGGTGGCATATGTTCCACAATACGCTGCCTTTGACCGCAGCTTTCCGGTTAATGTCTGGGAAGTGGTTTTGATGGGACGCCTGGGTTCAAAAAGAGGGAGGAGCTATTCCGGGCTGGATCAGGAGAACGCCCGGGAAGTACTGAAACGGGTGGAAATGTATGAACTGCGACATCGCCGCATAGGTGAGCTTTCTGGGGGTGAAATACAGCGGGTGCTGGTAGCCCGGGCTCTGGCGGGGCGTCCGGAAATCTTGCTCTTGGACGAGCCCACCGCCAGTATTGATTCCCGTTTTCAGGCCGGCTTTTATGAATTGTTAGAGGAGCTCAATCGTGAGATGACTTTAATCATGGTTTCCCATGATATCAGTGCTATTTCGATATATGTGAAGACCCTGGCCTGTTTAAACCGTAAACTCTATTACCAGCATAGCAAGGAATTAAGCCCAGAAATGATAGAAAAAAGTTACCAGTGCCCGGTAGAATTAATAGCCCATGGAGTGCCTCACCGGGTGTTAGCAGCTCATGATGGGGTGGTAGGAAGCTGATGGAATTACTCCAATTTGATTTCCTGCGCCATGCTCTGGCTACCGGGATTCTGGCCAGTATTGCTTGCGGCGTGGTGGGAAGCTATGTGGTAATAAAGAGAATAGTATTTATTAGTGGTGGCATTTCCCACACTGCCTATGGAGGAATCGGACTGGGATATTTCCTGGGCATCAATCCCATACTGGGAGCGGTATTTTTTACCGTAATTTCGGCTCTGGGCATGGGAATACTGGTCGAACGAACCCGTCAGCGGGAAGACACTCTCATAGGTATAATTTGGGCGGTGGGTATGGCCCTGGGGGTTATTTTTGTCAAACTCTCCCCCGGCTATACTACTGATTTAATGAGTTATCTCTTTGGTAACATTCTGGCTGTACCTTTCCAGGATTTAATATTGATAAGTATTCTGGATGCTATTATTGTAGCAGTGGTTTGGTTTTATTTTGAAGAGCTGAAAGCAGTTGCTTTCGATGAAGAATTTGCCCAGGTTGCAGGTATCCCCACCCGCTTTTTCAACCTCTTATTATTACTCTTAATAGCGTTGACAGTGGTAGTAATGATAAGAGCGGTGGGAATTCTCCTGGTGATTGCGTTGATGAGCATACCACCGGCCATTGCCGGGCAGTCATCAAAGAGCTTGAAAGAGATGATGGTACTCGCCATTATCCTGGGTATAGTATTCAATAGCGGGGGGATTATTCTTTCTTACTTCTTTGACCTGCCTTCCGGAGCTACTATTATTTTACTGGCGGCAGCTGGCTTTATCATCTCTACAGCTAGCAGGCAACGCTTTGGATAGCAGTTTTATTACCCCTCACTCCTCACTTTTCTTATTAAGCAAGGATTCAATCATAAAAAAATGATTTGCGGAATACAAAGGTAAAAGAAAAAAATATTGGGGGTTTTTAGCTTTGCTAAGGTCTTTTACCTTGTATTTTTTTATCTTCACTTTCATATGTATCGGCATATCTATTGGAACTACTCCGTTAATGGCGGAAAGCACTATAATGAATCCACAAAATGCAAATTCACAGAAAATCCCTGCAAATAGGATAGACCGAACTGATTTTCCCAGTCTCTTTCTGGCCGAACCGCAGTTGGAGGGTGAAAGTGTATGGTTGGTCCAGGCCCGGCTGAAGGAACTGGGTTATGATATTCAACCCAGTGGAATCTACAATCTCCCCACCAGCCAGATAGTCCGGCTCTTTCAAGTAGCCGGCGGCCTGGAAGAAAATGGAGTAGTAAACCGCCCGGTTTGGGAAGCTTTATTATTAAGCGATGCCGGTGAACCATGCTTGCAGGGGGATTCTCAGGATAAACGGGGACGCTTGCTTATTGAAATAGATGTGGTTAGCCGAAAGCTGGTGCTGACTGAAGATGGAAAGCTGGTTAAAGAATATCCGGTGGCAGTTGGCAAAAGCAAAACACCTACTCCTTTGGGAGAATGGAAGGTGGTCCACAAGGGGCTTAACTGGGGTAACGGTTTCGGTACTCGTTGGATGGGCTTGAATGTACCCTGGGGAATTTATGGTATACACGGGACCAATAAACCTGGTTCCATAGGTTCTTATGCTTCTCACGGTTGTATAAGAATGTTCAACCGGCATGTGGAAGAACTTTATCCTTTAGTTCCGGCAGGAACCAGGGTGAGGATCGTGGAGAATGGTAAAATGTTTCCCCAGGATCTAAAACCGGTTCTCCTGAAAAAGAATTCTTCTGGGCAGAGGGTTGTATATGTGCAGAGCAGGCTAAAAGAGCTGGGTTTGGAATTTGACCGGGCGGATGGGCGCTATGGCAATATGACCGAACTGGCGGTAAAGTACTTTCAAGCCTGGCACGGGTTGGAAGCTACCGGAGAAATGGATGAGGCCACTTACCGAGCTATGGGGATGATAGAATGAGATATTCCTTGCGGGGGTAAAGTTAAACATTTCAGGTTTAAATTAAAAAATGATTCATTACAATAAATTATATTATATATGATTAATAATATGGTAAAATGTTTGAAAGCAAAGCAAGGAGTTGAATAGAAAATGAGAAGAACCATAGATGCGCGGGGTTTAACCTGCCCCCAACCGGTAGTTTTGACCAAGAAAGCGCTGGAAGAAGAAGAGATTTCGGAAGTATTAACTATTGTAGACAATAGCAATGCCTTAGAGAATGTATCCCGACTGGCTCATACCCTCAAACTGGAATGCAAGGTGGATGAGAAGGAGGGCAACTATTATATTGACATATGGAAAGGAGAAAGCTCTGACAACTTGAGCCTGGCAGAAAGTTCTTACAGTGATACTGTAGTTTTAATAAGCGGGAATATACTGGGGCGGGGGGATGACAAGCTGGGAGCTCTGCTTATGAAGAACTTTATTTATACTCTGACCCAGGTGGAAGGAGCGGTAAAGTCGCTAATATTTATGAACGGAGGGGTGCTATTAAGCACGGAAGGTTCTGAAGTGTTGGAGCAAATTAGATTGCTGGAGGAAAGTGGAGTGGAGGTTTTATCCTGCGGTACTTGCCTGGATTCTTTCCAACTCGGTGATAAGCTCCGGGTCGGAATTATCACCAATATGTACACTATTGTAGAGCGTTTGAGCGGGGCTGCCAGGGTAATCACCTTATAGTAAAAAGCTATAGTTTTAAAAAAATTAGCTTATGATTTGCTTTTTAGCAATCGCCACGCGGGTTTTATCGGTATAGATAACCTGGGTGGCTAGTGTTTTTTTAAGGAATATATATCTTGTTGCTTGGGGATTGTCGAGGCTTGGATAAATTTACCCGAAAAAATTGTTTAGATAAAGGGAAATATTTTTGGGTGACGAATATAGCTATTAAATAGTTGAATATTGACGATAGTTCTGGAGGAGGGGATAAATATGGCTGATGAAATTCAACTGGTTGTCTTCACCCTGAAAAGGGACAATGTAGTTTGCGAATACGGCGTTCCTATTACCAAGGTGCAGGAAATTATAACCATGCCTGTGCCGACCAAACTTCCCCAGGCGCCTGATTTTGTTGAAGGAATAATAAATCTCCGGGGAAAAATAATCCCTATTATTGACCTGAAAAAACGATTTCAAATGGGAGCATCAGAAACCACCAGCGAGAGCCGCAGTGTGGTTGTGGAGGTAGAGGGGCAAACCGTAGGAATCATTGTTGATGAAGTAAGTGAGGTTTTGCGTCTGTCTACCGAAAGCATTGAGCCTCCACCGGCAGTGATTGGGGGAATCGCGGCTGATTATCTTACCGGGGTGGGAAAATTGGATGACAGGTTGTTAATTCTGCTGGATATGGATAGAATACTGAATGAAAAGGAAAAGACAGAGCTGGTGGATATGAGTGAAGCTGTAGTTTAGAGCCCGCCCACACCGCCCTGAATCCTGAAATGGTTTCAGGGTTTTTGTGTTTTGTTATACTAATAAGTATAAGCTCAAGCAGGAGGAAAATGTAATTGTTAGTGGGAATAGATATAATAGAAATTGAACGAGTAAAAGAAGCGCTTACCCGGACTCCCAGGCTTCTGCAGCGCTTGTTTACGGAGCAGGAACGATTATATTGCTTTAGCAAGAAAAATCCCTATCCTTCTCTGGCCGTGCGTTTTGCGGCGCGGGAAGCACTACGCAAGCTGCATCCGGCTTTTACTGCAGGAGTAGCCTTCAATGATGTTGAGGTTTTGAGCCTTGAGGATGGACGTCCAGAGTTGCTTTTGCACGGAATCGCAGCAGAAATATGCCGGGAACAGGGCATAAGAAAATTATCATTGAGCCTCTCCCACTCACAGGAGCAGGCGATTGCTGTAGTAATTGCAGAGAAAGGGTGATAAATAGTGAAAATACTTACCGCCCGGGAAATGAAGGATATTGATAGTAAAGCTACCAGCGAATATGGTATTCCCAGCCTTATCCTTATGGAGAATGCCGGAATAAGAACGGTGGAAGTTATTGAAGATTTGCTGGAAAGCAGCCAGTCCGATAAGGTAGTTGTTTTGGCCGGGAAAGGTAATAACGGGGGAGATGGGCTGGTGGTGGCTCGTCATCTTATTAATGCCGGTATTCATGTTGATGTTTTCTTGCTGGCCGGCAGTAATGAAATGACCCCGGATTCATATACCAACTACCAAATACTTTCCCGGATGAGCCGGAACATCTTTCCACTGCAGGTGGAGGAAGACCTGGATAGATTGATGCTAGCACTTTTGTCCTGTGATCTTATTGTTGATGCCATCTATGGTATCGGTTTCCAGGGGCAGATGAATGATTTTGATTCTCAGATAGTAAGGATGGTCAACTGGAGCAAAGCACTGGTTGTGGCAGTGGACATTCCCACCGGGGTTGAGGCCGATAGTGGTAGGGTTTATGGGGAAGCTATCCGGGCTTCCCACACGGTAAGTTTTGCCTTACCGAAAATCGGTTTGTTGTTGGAGCCGGGAAAAGACTATGTTGGTACCTTGAGTGTTGCCGATATATCCATTCCGGCCCCGCTTTTACAGGATAAAAGCTTGAAGACTAGCTTGATAAGCGAAGCTATGGTTATGTCCTGGCTTGGACCCCGCCATCCTGAATCACATAAGGGAACTTACGGCCATGCCCTGCTTATAGGAGCTTCACCAGGTTTGAGCGGAGCGGTAATCATGGCCGCCGGTGCCGCCCTTAAAAGTGGTGCGGGACTGGTAACGGCAGCGGTTCCCGAGTCACTGCTGGGAGTGGTTGATGCCGGATGGATAGAAATAATGAGCAGCCCGCTGGCGGAGAGCAAGCAGGGGACCATAGCTCTGGAGGCTTTGCCCCTTATTGAAGGCTTGCTGGGTCGGGCTTCAGCCTGTGCTATCGGCCCCGGGATGTCTCGTTTTCCTGAAGCACCTGCCATACTTCATTCACTTTTGAAAAAGGCTGGTATTCCCGTATTGATAGATGCCGATGGACTTAACGCTCTGGCTGAGGATTTAAACATACTGAAGGATCACCAGGTTCCCGTGGTTCTTACCCCTCATCCCGGTGAGATGGCTCGGCTTACGGGAAAGAATATTGAGGAAATCCAGTCCAATCGTATTGCAGTGGCGCGAGAATTTGCCCAGCAATGGGGAGTCACCTTGGTATTGAAGGGAAATAAGACAATAATTGCCGGTGCAGCCGGAGAAATTTTCTTGAATATTACAGGTAATCCGGGAATGGCGACTGCCGGAAGTGGTGATGTACTCTGCGGCCTGATAACCGGGCTTATGGCTCAAGGCTTGAGGCCTCTGGATGCATCTATTGCCGGGGTATATTTACACGGGCTGGCTGGAGATTGGGCGGCCGAAATAAAGGGGCAGCGGGGATTGCTGGCGGGTGATATTCTAAACAGCCTGCCGGATATTATGCAGCAATTTGAGAGATGATAAGCATTGCCAAGA